>Ga0181556_1005437_pt1 | contig 9898 bp, 12 predicted proteins | sample 011ome_14_FD_148651 | JGI IMG/M metagenome (GOLD analysis project Ga0181556, IMG submission 148651) | Coastal salt marsh microbial communities from the Groves Creek Marsh, Skidaway Island, Georgia - 011505AT metaG (spades assembly) | ecosystem: Environmental > Aquatic > Marine > Intertidal zone >... | reverse complement strand
AAAAAGAATGGCAAGTAAGCAAGTAACAATGGATGCTGACACAGCAGCAGCAATGGATAAGAACGGTGACGGACATATCTCAGCAGAAGAAGCAGCAATGGATCTTGAATTCAAACGCAAGCGTTTAGAAGATGCAGATGCTATGCGCGATGCACAACGCAACATGGCATGGTTTGCATTATTTGGTATGCTACTATACCCATTTGCAGTCGTAGCAGCAGGGTTTGTTGGTCTAGATACCGCTAGTGGCACACTCGGTGATATGGCACCTACATACTTTGTTTCTGTAGCAGCAATCGTTGCAGCGTTCTACGCTAAAGAAGCAGTTACAAACAAGTAATCACTACTAGTAACATATAATAGTCCATGCGATAAGTAATTGTATGGACTATTATTCTACGTTAGGCGTTAATCGAAACGCAACTCCAGAAGAAATAAAAAAAGCGTATCGCAAACTTGCGATGGCACATCACCCTGACCGCGGTGGTGATCATAATAAATTTGCTGAAATAAATGCAGCATATGACACGTTAAGCGATCCTGCAAAACGACAGCAGTACGACAATCCCCAACCTCAATTTAATTATAATGCGAACGACTTTAGGGGAGCAAATCCCTTTCAAGATATATTTTCACATGCATTTGGGTTTGGTGGCCAACACACTAGACAACCTCGCAATAGAGATGTTACAATAGAATACAGGTTAACGTTTGAAGAGTTGTTTACAGGAAAGGCCGTTAATATACAATATAGACTTCCTAGTGGAAGAATAGAAAACTTAGATGCTGCTATTCCTCCAGGAGTAAAGCAAAACGATAGTGTACGGTTTGGCGGAATGGGAGACGATAGTATTCCACATGCTCCAAGAGGAAATCTAGTTCTTAATATTAAAGTTCAACCGCATCCAAAATGGACCAGGGACAATGATAATATTGCCACTAAGCATAGTATATCAGTATTTGATTTAATTTTAGGAACTACTATTGAAGTTACTACTCCTGTAGGTAGACACTTTAGTTTAACTATACCTAAAGGAACTAGATCAGGTACTGTGTTTAGTATTTCAGGACAAGGTGTTCCTAATGTAAATACAAGACGGCCAGGCAATGCACACATTAAAGTTGAATCGGTAATACCAAACATACAAGATCAAACGATATTACAGAAAATAAAGGATATAAAAGATGAAATTGATAAGCTCACCTAATGATTTTTTAAGCAAAGTTGTGCAGCCATTTGATTTTGACAAAATGGATGCTAAACAAATCTCAGGCGAGATGTGTCAAATTATGATGGCAAAGAATGGCCTTGGACTTGCGGCTAACCAAGTTGGATTAGATGCACAAATCTTTGTAATGCGACCAGTTGAACACGAAGAAGTAACTAAACCTTTTGCAGTAATTAATCCTATTATTTTAGAAATTAGTGAAGACACTGTGACCGGAAAAGAAGGGTGTTTAAGTCATATCGGATTAGTATTAAATATTACTAGACCTAAGCGTTTGGTAGCACAATTCCTTGACATTGATGCAAAAGAGTGTATACTAGAGTTTAGTGGGATAGATGCTCGCTGCTTCTTACATGAATACGATCATCTTCAAGGTATCGAATTTACTGATAGAACAAGTAAGTTGAAATTATCAATGGCTAAGAAGAAACAAAAGAAATTAATAAAGGAACATGCAAATGGTTGAACCAAGTAAAGATCTACAACTAGTCTTTGATAAAGCAGTCAAAGATGCTCAGAAACTACAGCATGAATATGTTACTCTAGAGCATTTGTTGTTCTCAATGTTGTGTAGTGAAAATTTTTATAACCTAGTCAAAGGCTTTGGCGCAGACCCAGATTATCTAAAATCAAATCTTGAGCATTATCTAAAAACTGGTTGCGACGATATTAAGACGGAAGTTGAAAAGTTTAAACCTAAAAAGACACAAACTGTTGAACGTTGTTTGAATCGTGCATTTACACAAACATTGTTTAATGGTCGCACTCACATTGAACTTAGCGATGTTATGCTTAGTATTATTAGTGAGAAAAAGTCTCACGCTGCTTACTACTGCGATCAGGCTGGCATTGACAAAGATAAGTTTGCTAGCTACCTAAGCAGTGAAGTTGAAGCAGAAGTTGAAGATGAAGAAATGAGCGGCGCAGCAGCTAAAGCATTGCGTTCATTTACAACTAACTTAAACGACGAAGTTAAACATAAGAAAATTGATCCGGTTATCGGTCGAGCTGAAGAACTTGACAGCATTGCACTTGCATTAGGTCGCCGTAATAAAAATAACGTACTGCTTGTGGGCGATCCTGGTGTAGGTAAAACTGCTATTGCAGAAGGTCTTGCATTTAATATCGAACAAAAGACTGTCCCTGCATTCTTGCAAGACTATAATGTTTACAATCTAGACATTGGTAGTATGCTTGCTGGCTCTAAGTACCGTGGTGACTTCGAAGAACGCTTCAAACTTGTATTACAAGCATTGAAGAAAAAAGGTAAAACTATTATGTTCATCGACGAAGCACACATGATTAGTGGTGCAGGTGCAGGTGGCGGTAATAGTGCAAATGACCTTGCTAACATGCTCAAACCGGCATTAAGCAAAGGCAACATTAAAGTTGTTGCATCAACTACTTGGGAAGAATATCGCAAGTACTTTGAAAAGGATCGTGCTCTTATGCGTCGATTCCAGCGTGTAACAGTTGACGAGCCGACTTCAAGTGTAACTAAGGATATCTTGTTAGGACTTAAAAAGTACTACGAAGATTATCACAAAACTACTATCACCGAAGCAGCAATTGATGAAGCAATTAAACTTAGTGTAAAATATCAATCAGATAAAAAATTGCCAGACAAAGCAATTGATTTGATTGACCAAGCATGTAGTCGCTTTAATCTTAAAGAAGTAGAAGGCGATAAAATTGTTGATGCAGCAGAAATTCAATTTGAACTTGCTAAAGCAGTCAACTTGCCTGAAGAACAAGTAAGTGAACGTGAAACTGAAAATCTTGCTAACCTTGAGCACAATATTAAGCGTCAAGTATACGGACAAGACAAAGCAGTTGAAAGTATTGTTGATAAGATTCTTGTTGCACAAGCAGGTCTTAAAGCAGCTGATAAACCTATCGGTAGCTTTGTGTTTATGGGTCCAACAGGTACAGGTAAGACTGAAACTGCAAAAGCACTTGCTACTAACTTAGGTGTTAAACTTGTACGCTTTGATATGAGTGAATATCAAGAAAAGCATAGTGTTGCTAAATTGATTGGCTCGCCTCCAGGTTATGTAGGTCACGAAGATAGCGCAGGGCAACTTATTGTTAAATTGCAAGAAAATCCTAACTGTGTATTGCTACTTGATGAGATTGAAAAAGCACACCCAGATGTTTCACAAATCTTGTTGCAAGTTATGGACAATGGTAAGTTGACTGGGTCAAATGGTAAAGAAGCAGATGCACGTAACTGTGTACTAATCCTTACTACTAACCTTGGTGCTGCTGATAGTGAAAAGAATTCAATTGGCTTTGGTACTGACTTTGAAGATAATTCATACGAAGACAAAGCACTTAAGAAGTTCTTTAGTCCAGAGTTCCGCAATCGTTTAGACGGTGTAATTACATTTGCTAAACTGGGCAAAGAGATTATGCTTAAAATTGTTGGCAAGTTCTTGCTCGAACTCAAAGTTATGGTTGCAGATAAAGGTGTTGCAATTAAAGTTACAGACGAAACACTTGACTACTTGGTAGACAAAGGATTTGATCCTAAGATGGGTGCTCGTCCGTTGCAACGTGTTATTGACAAAGAAATTAAAATGCCACTTGCAAGAGAACTGTTGTTCGGAAAACTCAAAGACGGTGGCAATTTAACAATTGATATTGTTGATAATGCTATTGCACTCAAGGTAGATGCTAATGAAGTCGTTGAACAGGCGTGAAACTACAAAACTGTTCTATGACGAGTATCCGTATAAGTTAGTTGTAGTAAACGGACTTGCGTTTAGTTTTAGAGAAAAGAACTTAGCTAATGCAAAGGCAGATCTCGATTTACTACAACAACAATACGACCAAGGTGAGCCTCTTGTTAGGGGCTCATTTGGTTACTCAAGGCCTGTTGACTACGATACATTTTTCGAAGCTAAAAACTTATATATAGAATTTTGCAAGCAAGAAGATTTTAAACTTCGTGTATCAAATCCGTATATGCAAATATACTCACATGATTACAATTGGCTTGTAATGTTGTCAACTAAAATTAAATCTGCATGCGAGTTTTGGGAACCTAAAGAAGGTAACTTAGCTGCATTAGAAAAAAATGTTATACTTGTTAATCACCCTGTCGAATATCAATATAAAGTTACATTAGGACATACGTGTGATAAAAACTTAGCAGCTTGGATTAAAAATAATACCGATAAAGTTAAAGCAGGTAATATATGCTTAGATACAATTGAAACTAGCGGATACGTTCGAGGTATGTATTTTTATGTTAGAGATGAAAAGATTTTGCAGTTGTTAAACTTATTTGTTAGTAAATTAGCACGAATAGACAAATTAGTGTACAATGCAAATATTGATAAATAGTTATATGGCAAACAGTGAAACAATTTTATCAGCAAATACTCATCCTGGAGACAGTACTGAAACTGTCGTAACTGGAGAAAAATATAGAGGTGACGGTTACTACGGACGTAGTGACGGTTTCCACACGGTACAATACTCATTAGACGGATTTATTGGAACAGTTGCAATACAAGCAACTCTTGCAATTGATCCTGTAGATGCTGATTGGTTTACTGTGTATACTCAAGCATATCCTGTTGTAAGTGACGAAGGAACAACTACGTCAGCACTTACTAACTTTACCGGAAATTACGTTTGGGTTAGAGCAGTAATTACATATACAGATGGCACTGTTAATAGCATTAGATTAAATCATTGAGGCAAACGCATGGAACATTTTGTATACGTAGTAATGGAAAAAAATGATAGTTTAAATGAAAGTTTAGACGAAAGTATTTTCCCTGGTAGTGTATTGCACGAAACTGCACAAGGTGCAAGTGTATACCAAATTCCATTGCCAAAACAATTAACAAACGAAGAAGCAGACGAGTATGCACAAAACTTAGCCAACTATATGTTTGAGCAAGGTCATACAGATTTCGATATTGAATTTCCCGTTGACGAAGATGTTATAGAAGAAATTACTTTAGATGGCAATGACTTCTATGAAGAATTTGGCGACATGTGGTTTAATGAAGATGAAGAATTAGACGAAGCAGAATATCAAGGTCGCAAAGTGCAATTAGGTAAACCTATGCAAGGCGATGTTAAGAAGTTTAAAGTATATGTAAAGAATCCTAAAGGCAATATAGTTAAAGTTAACTTTGGTGATCCTGACATGCGTATTAAAAAATCAAATCCAGCACGTAGAAGAAGTTTCCGTGCTAGACATAATTGTGACAACCCAGGTCCTCGTCACAAGGCAAGATATTGGAGTTGCAGAAAATGGTAAAGATTTATGAAGTAACTGAGTTAAATCCAAAGGACGATAACGAAATAGGATTTGATCTAGTAGATGACACTAGTGTATGGATGCGCAACGATCCCCAATTCTATCGCAAAGAATTATTTCCAGTGATGAGTCGTATTGCCGACTTGCATCGTGCAGGTAAAAAAGTTGATCGTAAAAAACATCTAGGACCAGTAGTCGAAAAAGGCATTAATAGGTATTGTGCAGAATATAATCTAGCAGGTTCTCCAGAAGAAGTGTTTAATCAATCAGACCGTGATGCACTACTTGATAAGTTATTTGGTGAAGGCATGGACGAGATTAAACAGGGAGACTACAAATGAGATTAAGACAACTATTTGAAGCACCTGCGAAAAAAATTGTAGCAGTAATGCCAGGTGGGTTTCATCCCTTTCACCCCGGACACAAAAGTCTATATGATTGGGCTGTAGAGACATTTGGTAAAGAAAATGTTTATGTTGCAGCTACTAACGATACTACTACACGGCCTTTTCCCTTTGATGTAAAGATAAAACTTGCACAAATGGCAGGAGTGCCTACAAATAGATTTATACAAGTTAAAAGTCCATTTAACGCACTATCTTATGATAATATCATAGGAGATGCATCACAGACTGCACTAATATTTGTACGAAGTGAAAAAGATAAATCAAGTCATCCTTTACCAGATCAAATTCGTAAAAGCGATGGCAATATGGGTTATCTAATATCGTACAAAGGAAATGATAATTTAGAAACAGCAGATACACACGGATATCTAGCATACGGTCCTACTATAGATTTTGACTTTAGCGGAATGGCTATTAATAGTGCAAGTCAACTTAGAGAAGCATGGCCAACTATGTCTCCTGAGGATAAAATGAAAGCTGCTGAGCTTATGTATCCTGGTAATGGTCAAACCGCAGTGCAACTTCTAGATAACGCACTAGGGGTAGAACCAGTTGCAGCGGAAGAAAGTGTTGAAGAAACTATTCGCAAAGTAGAAGGTGGGTATCGTTTGTACAGTAAAAAAGGTAAGAACCTAGGCACCTTTGATACAAGAGCCGGTGCAGAAAAACACGAACGTGAAGTACAATACTTTAAGCACAAGGGTTAACAATGGATTTAGATACTCTTAGAAAACTTGCAGGTATTAACGAGTTCAAAGGGTATACTCCTTACGGCGGAAGTAATATAAGTATTACTGGTACTGAAAAAGCTCAAATACAGCGTGAACAAAATATTCGTCCAGGAACTGATGAATGGTTTCAGCTTTGGTTTTCTAAACCTTATTTGACCGGTGAACAATTTAGAGGACGCAAGAAATGAAAGTACACGAACTATTAGAAGCAGATGATAGACCAATACAAACTAAGTCTGGTAAATTAGCCGATATTATTGGTAATGCAGAAATTGCTCCAGGAGTAATGGATACATTTAAACAAAAAGTAAATGAATTGCCGCCTGAAGATAAACAAAAGATTAACGACATGGGTGGTATTAAGCCGTTCTGGAATGATTTTAAACAAACTGCAACATATAAATTAGAAACATACAAAGATCGAGGTGTGTTTACAATAAGTCATCCTACACTTGGCAGGATTGAACAAACTATAAACATGAATATCGGTAACTTAGACGATGGCGAAGTTAGTGTAAGTGGTGCAAGTGTTAAAACAACTGCACCTGGAAGTTACAGCACACGTACAACACGAGTAGGACAAGCCGACTTCGATAAAGCAAGAGATGCATTAGGCACAGAACTAAACAGACAAGGCATTAATCCTGCAACTGGTATGAGAAAATAAATGAAAATCTACGAAATACTAAACGAAGATGGCAGAATTGTAAAAGGCGTTAACACTACAGTTGACGTAGGTCCTAACGAAATTAAGACTCAAGCAGCTAAGTTTGGTAATACTGTAGACAAGGATGGTGTACCACCTACACTAAGCAAGAAAGTAAAAGGTGCTAGTACTAATGTTGCATTTAACATAGGATTAGCTGAAGCACTTGAGCTTGCTGATCGATTGGATGAAGGTCCTATTGATTGGATTAAAAAGAAACTTATAAAGTTAGCTGGTAATTATGTTTTAGGTAAAGCCGAAGACACCTTTGTGCATTTAATAAATGACCCGGATATTAAACCTATTTTAGATAATCCTGAGCTTTTAAAACAGCGTCCAGAGTATAAAGCAGCAAGTGCTCAAGAAAAAGAAGAAATGATTGATGGTATAATTGATTTAATTCAACTAAGAGCACAATACAAATCAAACCCAAACTGGAAGAAACAAGTTATGGGTAACATGGGCGAAGGTTTTGATCCCGTAGGTTGGCTTAAATCTTCATTTAATCCTGATCCGCAATACAAAGCATGGAAGAAATTGTTTAAGCAGAATCCTGCACAAGCAAAGAAAATGTTTAGAACTAATCATAGACAATACCTAGCAATGTATCAAAACGAAAGTATTTCAGAAAACTTTGCTGACGGTAAAAAGCCAGGTCGGAAAGGACTAGCAAAACGCAGCGGCGTAAATACTAAAGCAAGTGTTAGTAGTTTAAGAAAGACTGCTAAGAATTCAAGTGGTGAAAAACAACGTATGGCACATTGGCTTGCCAATATGAAAGCAGGCAAGGCTTAAAGGAAATGAAAGTATTTGACATATTATGCGAAGCTGCACCCATTGGATCAACAGCTGATTTAGGTGTATGGCACGGAGGTTTGGGTGCGCTATTAGGCGATGTTGAGAAACGTGCAGACGGGTGGTATTTTGCTGACGGTACAAAAATAAAAGATCCGTCTAGAATTGCACAAGCAGAAAAAGTTCATAAGGCGCCGCCAACTGCTCCAACTACAAGTAAGCGTCCTAAAGCAAGGCCAGAACCATCTGCGCCAGTTCGACCTAAGGCACGCCCTACACCAGTTGATAGTAATACGTTAATTCACACTGTTGTTGCAGGTGAAACTGTATACTCTATTGCTAGAAAATATAAAGTACAACCGTCAGAATTATATGCACTTAATGATTTTGATAACGATACAAAGTTAAGTATAGGACAAGAAGTAGAAGTTCCTAAGGACACCGGACCAGACAAAGCACCAGTAGTAAAAAATGGTAATTTTAGATACGACTTGTCAAAATTTAATGAACAAGAAAAGTTTTTAATATCTTTTGGTCTTAACAATGATATGAAGGCCGACGAGTTAGCATCGTTTTTAGGACAGTGTGCAGTAGAAACTGATAACTTTTCAAGTCTTGAAGAATACGGTAGCGAATCATATATTAAACGTTACGAACCAGTATTTAAAACTATAAACGGAAAACGAGTACAGACTAATCAAGTTGCTAAGAATGTAGGAAACACTAAACCTGGCGACGGTGCCAAATACAAAGGCCGTGGCTATATTCAAGTAACTGGTCGAGACAATTATGCTAGAGTTGGAAAAGCAACAGGGTTACCATTATTAAAGCAACCAGAATTATTAGCCACTCCAAACATTGCATTGATGTCTGCACTAGCATTTTGGGATTTTAGAGTACGTAAGTATGCTAACAATGTTTGGTCAGATCAGATGAGAATTACAAGATTTGTTACTGGTGCAAGTTCTTCAAAACTTAGATCTGGTGATAAAAAGTATTACGATAGATTAAAAAATTATAAAAAATATAAAGCTATGCTAATAGAAGCAGGAGTTCCGACTGATACACCTAAGGAAAAGAAAAAATGAAAATATTTGAAATAACAGAAGACGAACGCCATGGTAATGACAGCACATACGATAAGTGCTGGACTGGTTATAGAAAAGTTCCTGGAAAAACCCGTGGCGAAAAAGGTAGCTGTGTTAAAGAAGAAACTGGACCATCAGGCGCGGACATGCTTGCAAAGGTTGATATGTTATTACAAAATACTGGTATTAAACGTGAAGGATTTAAATTAATAAAAGATCCAGCACCGCAAGGCAGCGTTCGTGGAAGTATTACACAAGAGGCAATAGATATGATTAAAGCAACTCTTGCTAAAGCTAAAGCAATGGGTGCTACAGAACCTGTGGATCCAACACCTACAATAAATCCTGCAGATATTACTGACAAAGATTTTGGCGAGACTACAAATGCAGGCAGTACTGCAAAGGGTGCTGCTATTCTAGCAAACATTGATATGGCGCTAGATGGGTCAGGTTTAAAACGTCAAGGATTTGAATTAGTCAAAGACCCAAATAGTTTTACTCGCGGTAGTATTACTAGAGAAGCAGAAGCTGCAATTAGAAATTCACTTGCAAAAGCCAAAACATTACTTGGCGGAGTAGAACCTGAGGATCCAAAACCTATAATGACCAAAGCAGAATTGGCTAGACAAGAATTTGGTGAAGAAGCAAGCGCAGGTTCTACAG
>Ga0181556_1005433_pt1 | contig 9900 bp, 7 predicted proteins | sample 011ome_14_FD_148651 | JGI IMG/M metagenome (GOLD analysis project Ga0181556, IMG submission 148651) | Coastal salt marsh microbial communities from the Groves Creek Marsh, Skidaway Island, Georgia - 011505AT metaG (spades assembly) | ecosystem: Environmental > Aquatic > Marine > Intertidal zone >... | reverse complement strand
ACCTTCCACTTCCCCGGCGGCCTTGCCGACTATCTGCGCGAGACCCTAGGCAACGCCTCGACCTATGCCGAGCGGCCTTTTTCGGGGACGGTCGAGTTTCAGGAGAAGTTCAACACGCCCGGCAAGGTCGAATGGGCGATCAACTGGACGCCGTCGCGCGACGGGTTCATTCAGTCCTACTGTAACACTGTCCCGACCCCTGAAGGCGGCACGCACGAGGCCGGATTCTGGGCCGCGATTCTCAAGGGCATCCGCGCCTATGGCGAATTGATCAACAATCGCAAAGCTGCGCAGATCACCCGCGAAGACCTGATCGCTGGCGGCTGCGCCCTTGTCTCTTGCTTTATCCGAGAGCCGGAATTCGTGGGTCAGACCAAGGACCGCCTTGCTACATCCGACGCCCAGCGCCTCGTCGAAGGGGCCGTGCGCGATCACTTTGACAACTGGCTGGCGGCCGATACGAAATCCTCCGGCGCGATTCTCGATTTCCTTGTGCTGCGCGCCGAAGAGCGCCTGCGCCGCCGTCAGGAAAAGGAAACCGCCCGCAAATCCGCGACCAAGCGGCTGCGCCTGCCCGGCAAGCTGGTCGATTGTTCGGCCACGGCGCGGGAAGGGACCGAGCTGTTCATCGTCGAGGGCGACTCGGCAGGCGGCAGCGCCAAGATGGCGCGCGACCGGCGCACGCAAGCCCTTTTGCCTCTGCGCGGCAAGATCCTCAACGTCCTTGGTGCGGCCTCATCAAAGCTCGGCACCAATCAGGAAATTAGTGATCTTACCCAAGCCCTTGGCGTTGGCCTCGGCACGAAATTCAACGTCGACGATCTGCGTTATGAAAAGATCATCATCATGACAGACGCCGACGTGGACGGCGCGCATATCGCCTCGCTTCTGATGACCTTCTTCTTCACCCAGATGCGCCCCCTGATCGACCACGGCCACCTCTACCTCGCCTGCCCGCCGCTCTACCGGCTGACCCAAGGCGCGCGGCGCATCTATGTGGCCGACGACGCCGAGAAAGAGGCGATGATGGCCAAGGGCCTTGGCGGGAAAGGCAAGATCGACGTGCAACGCTTCAAAGGTCTTGGCGAAATGGACGCCAAGGATTTGAAAGACACCACGATGGATCCCGCCAGCCGCAAGCTCATCCGCGTCACGATCGACGAGGACGAGCCAGGCGAAACCGGCGATCTGGTAGAGCGCCTGATGGGCAAGAAGCCAGAGCTTCGCTTCCAGTATATCCAGGAAAATGCCCGGTTTGTTGAAGAGTTGGACGTCTAGCAAAGCATCCGGTTTCGGCCTTTGCCACATTTATTGTTTCCAAATGGGCGCTTGAGCCGCCACGTTTGGGCCACTATTCTGACACCACGTTATCCAATTCGATCGAGACCTTTATTTGCTGAAATGGTTCGCATTTGTGCTTGCGGGGATTCTTGCAGCACCTGCGTCGGCTACGACCGTCGACACGTCCGGACAATGGTCCGGGGATGTGACCTATGGTTGGTTCGGAAGCGGAACATCGCTCTTGGCGCCTCCGGGTGCGAGCAATCTAGAATCCATCAGCTTCTTCTTCCAAAGTGATGCCGAAGGAGAGGAATTCGATTTCTGGATCGCCACAGACTATTATAGCACAAACATTCTTTTCGAGCAGACCTTTACCGCTACCTCGGGCAAGAACACGTTCCTTACCGACATCGCGCTGGAACCCGGGGCTCTGCTTTATACGTTTATCGATTTTGGCGATTACGCCGGGTATTCGACCAGATTCACGGCCTACGATACCTATCCGAGTGGAATCGGTTATTTCCTTGACGCAAACGGCAATTGGATATGGGATTTTTCTGGCGCGACATGGCAAGGTGGCATAGACGGTCTGGACGACTATTATTCGCAGTATGATCTCTTTGGCGACGATCTGGCCTATCTTCTCGAAGCCGCGGCCTATTGGCTGTGGGGACGTCAGTCCGCTTTCACGCCACCCGAAGAGTTCCTGCCTTCGCCCGATTTGACGTTCAAGGAAGTATTCACAACGCCAATCCCCCTGCCCGCGACTGGCCTGCTGTTGCTCTCCGGCCTCGGTGGTCTCTTGGCCTTCCGCCGCCGCAAGGCCGCCTGAGCCTAGTTCTGCAAAGTTCCGATATAGTTCGCCAGCGCCAAAAGCCGCGCCGGTATTGGCGTTGATCCGACCATGACGATCTCGCCCATATCGCCCGCACCAAATTCGGGCATCTCATAGGAAAAGCCCTCCTGCCGGTGCAGGCCGTCGATGGTGCTCATGACATAGTCGCGGGGGTAAATGCCGTCGTATCGAGCGGCCAGCGTCGTCAAATCTGCCGGAGCTTTGGCCAAATCACGCGCCAACGGGCCATCGCCCTGGCCGCTCGCTCCATGGCAGGCCGAGCAATCCTCCAAATAGGCCTGCTTACCGTCGACCGCTTCGGTCGCACAGCCTGCGAGGGCCAGAAGCCCGATCCCGATCCATCCCACACGCTGTATCATGACGCACTCCTTGCCTTGGCCCATCATCCCGCCTTTTGCGGCCCATTTCCAGCAGGAAGGCGCCTAGATGGTCGGAATGATCCGCCCCGCTTCAAGCCGCACGACCCGATCCATCCGCGCAGCCAGTTCGAGGTTGTGCGTGGCGATCAGCGCCGACAGCCCGGTCTCCCGCACCACATCCATCAAGGTCGCGAAAACCCGCTCCGAGGTCTCGGGATCAAGATTGCCGGTCGGCTCATCGGCGAGGAGGAGGCGCGGCTGATTGGCCAGCGCCCGGCAAAAGGCAACGCGCTGCTGCTCGCCGCCGGAAAGGGCAGCGGGGCGGTGGTCGGCGCGGTCCGCGATCCCGACCCGCGACAGAAGGTCGGCGGCCCGCGCGGCGGCCGCGGCCTGCCCCGCACCATTGGCAAGCTGCGGCAGGATCACGTTCTCCGCCGCCGAAAACTCGGGCAGGAGATGGTGAAATTGGTAGATAAATCCGACCTCTGAGCGGCGCACCACCGTCCGCCGCCGGTCGGAACGACCCAACATCTCTTCCCCGCCGATCAGAACCTCTCCGGCATTGGGCGTATCGAGAAGGCCCGCGATGTGCATAAGCGTCGATTTGCCCGCCCCCGACGGCGCGACAAGGGCCACGACCTCCCCCCGCGCAATACTGAGGTCGGCTCCGCGCAAAACGCGCACCTCGCCGGGCTTGCCAAGCTTGTAGCCTTTCTCGATCCCTTTGAGTTCCAGCACCGGCTCACTCATATCGCAGCGCCTCCACCGGGTTCATCCGCGCGGCGCGGCGGGCGGGGAAGATTGTCACGACCCAGCTGAGAAACAGCGAAAGCGAAACGGCAGACAGGACATCGGAAAGATTCAGCTCCGCCGGAAGGTAATAGATCCCGCGGATCGAGGGATCCCACACTCCGCCGCCCGAGACATAGTTGATCGCGGAAAAGATCGGATCGACATAAATCGCGAAAAGGGCACCAAGAGCGACGCCAAAGATCGTTCCCAGCGTCCCAATTGATGCGCCGCAGATGAAGAACACCCGCATCACCGAGCCTTCGGTCAGGCCCATTGTCCGCAGGATGCCGATATCGCGGCCCTTGTTCTTCACCAGCATCACGAGGCCCGAGATGATGTTGAGCGAGGCAATCAGCACGAGGATCGAGAGGAGGATGAACATCACGTTGTCCTCGACAGTCAGCGCCCGAAGGAAAGCGCCCGCGCTGTCGCGCCATGTCCAGATCAACGTGTTCTGCCCTACCGCCTGAATCAGAGCGGGGATCATTGCCTCAACGTTGTCGGGGTCTTCGACCATGACCTCGATCTCGTCGGCCACGTCATCCTTGTCGAAGAAACGCTGCGCTTGCGCGAGCGGCAGATAGACCCGCGTGCTGTCGATATCCCACCGACCAGCCGAGAAGATATAAACCACCTCATAGGCATTGACGCGCGGCGAGGTGCCGAAGGCGGTTTTAACGCCATTGGGCGAGATGATCTTGATCTTGTCGCCAAGGCCGGCGCCCAGCTGCTGCGCCACGCCCGAGCCGATGGCGATGCCCTCGTCAAAGCGGCCAAGATCGCCCATGCCGGTCGCCGGATCGACGATGCGGCGAAGAGAGGCAAGGTCAGCGCCGCGAATGCCGAAAATCTCGACGCCTGAATTGGCATTGCCGAAATTCGCCATGACCTGCCCGCGGATGAGCGGCGCGGCGTGGGTCACGCCGGGCACAGCGGCAACCGTCGCGGTCAGGGCGTCAAAATCGGGGATGGTCCGGTCAAGTTGGCCGCCCGCCGCCACGGTCGCGCCGCGATAGACGGTGACATGGGCATTGGCGCCAAGAATCGTATCGACAAACTCTGACCGGAACCCCGACCGAACGGCGAGAGTCGCGACGAGGGCGAAGACCGCCAGCGTCACGCCAATGAGGCTAATCCAGGTCATCACCGAAACGCCGCCCTCGGAGCGCCGCGCACGCAAATAGCGCCAGGCGATCATCCATTCGAAACGGGCAAAGGGGGCGGTCGTGCCTGCGGTCATGCTCGGGCCTTGGGCTGTTTTGCCTGATATAGCGCGTTGCGGCTGCCACGGCTAGCGCCGCGGCAGCACGGCCCCTCCCGTAGGCGGAAATCAGATGCCCGCGTAGATCTTGGCAATCCGCTCGATGGCCTCTTGCGGCGGCAGCTCGACGCTCTCGCCGGTGCGGCGCGAGGTGAGCTCGACCACACCGTTCTTGAGGCCGCGGGGGCCAACCGTGATGCGCCACGGCAAGCCGATGAGATCCATCGTCGCAAATTTGCCCCCCGCCCGCTCGTCGCGGTCGTCGTAAAGCGCCTCAAGGCCCAGCGCGGCGACCGATTTGTAAAGCGCGTCACAAGCCGCATCGGCCTCGGCGTCGCCCTGCTTGAGGTTGACGATGCCCACGTGGAAGGGCGTCACGCCCTCGGGCCAGATGATGCCCTTGTCGTCATGGCTCGCTTCGATGATCGCGCCCAGAAGGCGGCTGACGCCAATCCCGTGGCTGCCCATCTCGACCGGAACCCTGGTTCCGTCCTTGGTAACAACGGTCGCGCCCATCGCCTCGGAATATTTGGTGCCGAAGTAGAAGATCTGGCCAACCTCGATGCCGCGGCCCACCTTGCGGTGCGCTTCGGGGACGGCGTTGAAAACCGCCTCATCGTGTGTCTCGTCGGTGCGGGCGTAGAGAGTGGTGAACTCCTCGCAAACCTTCGCCACCTGATCCCAGTTGTCATAGTCGATGTCGCGGGCACCAAGTTTCAAAGCGGTCACGCGGTCGTCGTAGAACACCTCGCTCTCGCCGGTAGAAGCCAGCACAAGGAATTCGTGCGTGTTGTCGCCGCCAATGGGGCCCGAGGCCGCGCGCATCGGGATCGCCGTGAGGCCCATGCGCTCATAGGTGCGCAGATAGCTGACCATGTGGCGGTTATAGGCGTGCAGCGCGCTCTCGCGGTCGACGTCAAAGTTATAGCCGTCCTTCATCAGGAACTCGCGCCCGCGCATCACGCCGAAACGCGGGCGGACCTCGTCGCGGAATTTCCACTGGATGTGGTAGAGCGTCATAGGCAGGTCTTTGTAGCTGCCCACATGGCTGCGGAAGATGTCGGTGATCATCTCCTCGTTGGTGGGGCCGTAGAGCATATCGCGCTCGTGCCGGTCCTTGATGCGCAGCATTTCCTGGCCGTAGTCGTCATAGCGCCCGCTCTCGCGCCAAAGGTCGGCCGGCTGCAGGGTCGGCATCAAAAGCGGGATATGCCCGGCGCGAACCTGCTCTTCATGGACGATCTGCTCGATCCGCTTGAGCACGCGATAGCCGAGCGGCAGCCACGAATAGATGCCCGCCGCCTGTTGCTTGATCATGCCGGCGCGCAGCATATAGCGGTGCGAGACAATCTGCGCCTCGGCGGGGTTCTCTTTCAGAACGGGCAGGAAATAACGGCTGAGGCGCATCGGATGGATCCTTGCAGAAAGTCGGGTCGACCTGCGGTTTAAAGGGGCGCGAGAGGGCAGGCAAGCGCCCAAACGCGATTGGCGCGGGCCATTTCTATTGCTGCGGGGTTGATCTGGGCGCGATATGTGACGAGATAGACCCAAGAGGAGAGATGATGGCCCTACCCGTCAAAGAACAGGCGAAATATTGGGGGATCGCCGCGGCGGTCTTCTTCGTTGTGCTCTATGCGCTTGGCAACGTTCTTTTGCCCTTCGTTCTTGGCGGGGCAATCGCCTATCTTCTCGATCCGATCGCCGACCGGCTCGAAAAAATCGGCTTCAGCCGTGTTCTTTCGGTGGCGACGATCACCATTATTGCGGCGCTGGTCTTTGTCGTGGCGTTCCTGCTGATCATTCCGACCCTGATCCAGCAGACCACCTCGCTTGTCGAAAGCGCGCCGACCATCGTCGCGCAGCTTCAGCACTGGCTGACCGAGAGGTTCCCCTCGCTGATGGACGCTGACAGCACGATCCGCCATCAGCTGACGGCAGTCGGCCAGACGATCCAATCCAAGGGCGGCGACCTTCTGAACGGCCTTGTCAGCTCGGCCCTGAGCCTCATCAACATCCTCGTCCTTCTTGTCGTCGTGCCTGTTGTGGCTTTCTACCTTCTTCTCGATTGGGATCGGATGGTGGCGGTGATCGACGATCTGCTGCCGCTCGATCATGCTCCGGCGATCCGGCAAGTCGCGGCCGACATCGACAAGACGCTCGCCTCTTTCATCCGGGGCCAAGGCACTGTCTGTTTGATCCTCGGGACGTATTACGGGGTCTCGCTCATGCTCGTCGGGCTCAACTTCGGCCTCGCGGTGGGCTTTGTCGGCGGGATCATTTCCTTCATTCCCTACGTCGGTGCCCTCGTCGGTGGCGCGCTGGCCATCGGCCTTGCCCTCTTTCAGTTCTGGGGCGACTGGCTCTGGATCGGCGTTGTCGCGGGCATCTTCGGCCTCGGGCAGATCATGGAAGGCAATGTCCTCACGCCCAAGCTTGTCGGCGGCTCTGTCGGCCTGCATCCGGTCTGGCTGATCCTTGCGCTATCGGTTTTCGGCTCGCTTTTCGGTTTTGTCGGGATGCTCGTCGCCGTTCCGGTGGCGGCGATGTTCGGTGTTCTCGCCCGTTTTGGCCTTGCCCAATATAAGACGGGCCGCCTTTACCGTGGATTGGCCGGAAAAGAGTGATGCCGCAGCAGCTTGCCTTTGATTGGCCGGTGCGCGTGGCGCTGGGGCGCGAGGATTTCTTTGTCTCCGACGCCAATGCCCGCGCCTTTGCGATGGTTTCGGCCCCAGATAGCTGGCCCGAGGGCAAGCTGGCCGTTGTCGGCCCCAAAGGCAGCGGCAAGACCCACCTCGCCCGCGTCTTCGCCCAGAATACCGGCGCGATCCTCCTTCGGGCCGCCGAGATCGCGCCCGATTTCTCGCAGCCCGAAGCGCACCATGTGGTGATCGAAGACATGGAGCGCCTGCCGCGCGCCGCCGAGGAGGCTGTCTTCCACCTGCACAACCACCTGCGCGGGCGCGGGCGGCTCCTTCTGACCTCGGACCGCGCCCCCTCGCGCTGGGCCATTGCCCTGCCCGACCTAGCGAGCCGGATGCAGGCGACCACGGTGAGCGGCATCGACGATCCCGACGACCGCCTACTTGGCGCGGTGATGATGAAGCTCTTTCAGGACCGCCAGATCGCCCCGCCCCCTGCCCTCATCACCTATCTCGTCAGCCGGATCGACCGCTCTTTCGCCGCCGCCGCGCGAATGGTGGCCGATCTCGACGCCGCCGCCTTGGCCCAAGGGCGCGAGGTCAACGTGCCGCTGGCGCGGGCGCTTCTGGACAATCCCCCCGCAAGCGGCGGATAACTGGTTTCACTGACACAGGATTTTTCCGCAATGACCAACGCCGATTTCCTTGAAAGCCCGTTTCCCGAAGCTGTCGGGATCGACGCCGATCTGAGCGGGCCGGGTCGCTTTTATAACCGCGAGCTGAGCTGGCTTGGCTTCAACTGGCGCGTTTTGGAGGAATCCGAGAACCCGCGCGTGCCGCTTCTTGAACGTCTGCGGTTCCTGTCGATCTCGGCCACAAACCTTGACGAGTTCTATACAGTCCGTATCGCCGGCCTGCGCGAGCTTGCGCGCGCGGGCAATACCACGCCGTCGCTCGATGGCCTGAGCCCCGCCGAGCAGCTTGCCCTGATCGACGAGAACGCCCGCCGACTGATGGCGCAGCAGCAGGTTGTTTTCTCCCAACTGACCGGCGAGCTGGCCGAGAACGGCATCCAGATCTGCGTGCGCGGTAAGCTGACAGAAGAGGACGAGCGCCATCTTGAGGACGTCTTCCTCAACAAGGTCTTTCCGGTTCTCTCGCCCCTCGCCGTCGATCCGGCACACCCATTCCCCTTCATCCCCAATGAAGGCTTCGCCCTTGCGCTCCAGCTCGAGCGCACGCTCGACAAGCGCCCCCTGCGCGCGCTTCTGCCGGTTCCGGCCCAGATCGACCGCTTCATTCCCCTGCCCGCCGAGAGCGGCCACCGCTTCCTGCCGCTTGAAGAGCTGCTGATCCTGCATATCGGACAGCTCTTCCCCGGCTATGGGGTGAAGGGCCACTGCGCCTTCCGCGTGCTGCGCGACAGCGATCTCGAGGTCGAGGACGAGGCCGAAGACCTCGTGCGCGAGTTCGAGACCGCGCTCAAACGCCGCCGCCGCGGCGAGGTCGTGCGGATGAAGATGTCGGCCGGTGCACCGCCCGCGCTCAAATCGATGATCATGGACGAACTGCACGTCCGCGAGGATGAGGTTGTCGAGGTCGAGGGGATGATCGGCATGGCCGACCTCGGTGAATTGGTGCTCGACGCCCGCCACGACCTTCTCTGGCCGCCCTATTCCCCCCGCGTTCCCGAGCGGGTGCAGGATTTCGATGGCGATATGTTCGCCGCGATCCGGCAGAAGGATATGCTGCTGCATCACCCCTACGAGACCTTCGACATGGTGGTGCGCTTCCTTCAGCAAGCCGCCCGCGATCCCGATGTGGTGGCGATCAAGCAGACGCTTTATCGCACCTCGCGCAATTCCCCGATCGTCGAGGCGCTGTGCGAGGCGGCGGAAGACGGCAAATCCGTCACGGCGCTGGTCGAGCTGAAAGCCCGCTTTGACGAGGCTGCCAATATCCGCCAGTCGCGCCGTCTTGAGCGGGCGGGGGCGCACGTTGTCTACGGCTTCACCAACTACAAGACCCACGCCAAGATCTCGACCGTGGTGCGCCGCGAGGGCGACCAGCTGGTGACTTACACCCATTTCGGCACCGGCAACTATCACCCGATCACCGCCCGCATCTATACGGACCTCTCGCTTTTCACCTGCGACAAGGCACTGGGGCGCGATGCGACCAAGGTGTTCAACTATCTCTCGGGCTATGCCCAGCCCGAGGGGCTTGAGAACCTCGCGATCTCGCCCATCTCGCTCAAGCCGCGCCTTCTGGAACTGATCGAGGCCGAGGCCGAACATGCCCGCGCAGGCAAGCCGGCGGCGATCTGGGTCAAGCTCAACAGCCTGATCGAAGGCGATGTGATCGACGCGCTCTATGCGGCTTCGCAGGCAGGTGTGAAGATCAGCCTTGTCGTCCGCGGCATTTGCGGCCTGCGCCCTGGCGTGAAGGGTCTGAGCGAGAATATCCGTGTCAAATCGATCATCGGACGGTTCCTCGAGCATTCCCGCATCGTCTGTTTCGGCAACGGCCACGGCCTTCCCTCGAAGAAAGCCCGCGTTTTCATATCCTCGGCCGACTGGATGGATCGCAATCTCAATCGCCGCGTCGAGACTCTCGTCGAGATCACCAACCTCACGGTGAAAGCGCAAATCGTCAGCCAGATCATGGCCGCCAACCTGCATGACGTGGCGCAAAGCTGGACTATGGGCGCCG
>Ga0181556_1005428_pt1 | contig 9907 bp, 5 predicted proteins | sample 011ome_14_FD_148651 | JGI IMG/M metagenome (GOLD analysis project Ga0181556, IMG submission 148651) | Coastal salt marsh microbial communities from the Groves Creek Marsh, Skidaway Island, Georgia - 011505AT metaG (spades assembly) | ecosystem: Environmental > Aquatic > Marine > Intertidal zone >... | reverse complement strand
AGGCGTAGGCCCAGTTGACCCAGCCATATGGATTTTGGGGCTCAAGCTCCGTTAGACGTTTGGAGGCCAGTTCCATTCGCTTCCATTTCCGGGTTCCTAGGTGGAGTCGGATGCGGACGGTAAGGTACTCACCCGGAAGCCGATCCTTGTCTTCGATGGCATCGAGCTCCTGGGCAGCTTCTTTGGTCATGCCCAGATCCAGATAGCCGTTGGCGTATTGAAGCCGCGTTTCTGTGCGAATCATTGTGGTAGAATGGATCAGGATTGGACTTTTTGATTAAGTCGCCTGTGCGATAAGTTGGATTGCCGATACGGTTAGCACGAATTTTGTGATCGCCAAAGTCTTAAAATACCGCTTTGTGCGTAAATCTTAGTATGAGTTTTCGCGTTTTGCGGAGTCTCGAGGTGTATTCCGGTTTTAAGCGTCGCTGTTTGAGTCTGCCTTTTTCGAAACTGACCGATGCTTTAGTTACAATATCAATATCATGGAAATATACGTTGGAAACATCTCGTTTGATGCGAGTGAAGGCGATCTGCAGGACGCTTTTGAAGAATATGGAGCAGTCGCTCAAGTTAAGCTCATTACAGACCGCGACACAGGCCGCTCACGCGGATTCGCGTTTGTAACAATGGACAATGCGGACGAAGCAAACGCGGCCATTGAAGGACTGGCAGGCCGGGATATCGCTGGTCGTGAACTCACGGTTCGCGAAGCCACTCCCAGAGCCCCACGCGAAGGTGGTGGAGGCGGCGGAGGCCGTGGCTATGGTGGCGGCGGTGGAAATCGCGGTGGCGGTGGAGGCGGCTACGGCGGCGGAAATCGTGGCGGTGGCGGCGGAGGTTTCCGCGGCAGACGCTAAAATCGAGTTATCGAAACTTTCTAGAGTCCCAATCGGTTTGCGGTTGGGGCTTTTCTTGCGGCGTCTCAGGTCTCCATTGTTAGATTCCGAAATATTGTTGTTAGGTAGGGCAACGACCTCCGGGCGTGCCGCCCAAGGAGATCATAAAAACGCGGCACGCCCGGAGGTCGTTGCCCTACCATTTGACCCATTTAAAAAAGTAGACCAATAGAGTGTCCTAACAACGATGTAAGGTCACTCAATTAGACCTTTGGTTCGTCTTTTGGTTGATGCTGTTTATGGATGAAAAGACTGCCAGGAAGATTTATATTCCTCTGAGCCTGTTGGTTCTAGTCGCAGCAATTTCCGGGTGTCGGACTGTGAGTGACTACAATCCGTTTGCCGAGATTGGCTCCTTCGAATCGGTGGTGATCGAGGATTTCGAGGGTCCTGGGACGGCGGGGTTTGAATTTTCTGAGAGAGTCGCCCGATCAGTTCAGTCAACGGGTCTTTTTTCTCAAATTCTACGGGAGGAGCCACTGGGTGAAGCGCTGCGAATTCGAGGAAAGATTACGCGATACAGCCGCGGTAATCCGGCCATGCGTTTACGATACGGACACAATATCGGCAACGCCCGCTTTTCCGCGGTGGTTCAAATTGAGGATTTCGCGACGGGAGATTTTGTAGCTTCATTTTCCTTGAGTGAAACTTACGATACAACGAGAGATCGAGAGCGAGTGCATCAGGATTTGGATACGCTGGTAGAGCGAGCGGCTGTTCAACTGGCAGAGAAACTGACCGAGTTGACTGGAGGGTAGGGCTGACTGTTTCCTGTGAGATCGTAGGAGCGGCTTTATGCCGCGATTAGTCTTTTTACGGATGCCAAGCTGGGGCTTGGCGTTCCCAGGATCGCGGTGTAAAACCGCTCCTACGATGAGGTCCGATGCTAGCGTATTTAGATGGACAGTGGCATCCGCAACGGTCGCGGCAAGCGACGTCCCTGCTGAAAAACTTGTAGGGGCGATTGTTGATCGCCCACGGGATCAGCGATCGCGTCTACAGGGCTACCGCCGCTCGATGGCTCGAAACTCGAAGCGGGTGAGGTCGATGTAGCAGAGTCGGCGGGTTCCCTCGATGGTGCCATTGAAGTAAATACGTTGCCCGTCACGTGACCACGAAGGGTGGGGGTGCATGGAGTTCTTGCGATCTCCGGTTTCCGGTTTCATGCGGGCAAGAACGCGGTAGTCTCCGCTTTCGATATGGTAGAGCAAAACGGCGTGGCTTCCTTGTTCGGGCCAGTCGAAGACGTCCGTGGCGAAGTACCTGCCATCGGGGCTAGGGGATCCGTGTATACCGATGGCCTCGCTCACGATGGGTTTCCCGGGCGACCCATCGATGGGGTGTTCCATGATGTCCTGAGCGGAAGGATTGTCAAAGTGATCGAATCCATCGCGGCGCACATAGGAAAGAAGCGATTCCTCCTGGTACCACATAGGATGCTGGCCAATTTCGGATACGTAGGTGATGCGTTTACCTTCCCGGTCTGATAGAAGGGCGGACTTGACGATTTTGGTATTGGTTCCCTTCAGCTCGAGCATGTAAACCCAGAAGAAATGGCTGCCGTCGGGTGACCACTTTGGGTGCTTGAAAACCCCGAGACCTTTGTATTCGGGATTTTCGATCACGGACCGACGCGGGTGGATCGCCAGCATTTGCTGCTTGTTGAGGAGCGTTTGGGTAGAGGCATTCTCGGTATCCATAAGGATTACTTCCGCCGGTTTTCGATCCAAGGCTTTGTATTTGCTCGCTGGATAATTGTTATGAGAAAGACCAAAGCCGTGAATCTCGGAAACCATCCCAATCTGGCCCTTCACTTTGCGGCTGGATTTGTCGGCCAGACTGTAGATGAGTGACGATTCCTCGTCTTCGGTTCCGTAGATGACACGCTCATTGTCTATCCATTGTTGACGAGCCCCGTCGTGGTCATGGCCCTTAATGCGTTCGCTGATATATTTCGGATCGCTTCCATCGCGGTTGGCGATGACGACACGGCCCCAGCCCGGAACCTTGTCTTCGAATTCGAAATAAGTGATCTTCGTCCCGTCGGCACTCTCCGGGCAAATGTCCATGTAGGCATGCATCGCGGGACTCTTACCGGTGGAGACTTGATGAACGGAGTAGCCTTCTGGATAGGCACCCAATTGCATCAAGGGAGGGTCCGCATCAATCCCCGGAGCGGGAATGAGCCGTGTGACTTTGAAATTCCGGACCACCATGTGATTGCTGACGGTTCGAAACCCGAACCATCCCTGCTGGTATGGCTGGTCGTCTCTGAAATCAAAGATGATTTTCCCATCCCGGATGTATTGCGTTCGATTCCCGATCGCCACGATCTGGATACGGTGCGGCTGGTTGGGTGTGATCATGAACTCTGGACGGCTCAGGTCATGCTGGGGCAGAAGCGGCCGCTCTCCAAGCCCGTTGTAGCGGCGGAATCGGGTTTGGGTGTTCCGGTGGCCTCCGTAGCCCACGTAGTAGAGGCGGAGGGAATCGTAGTCGCGGAATTGGCCGCTGCGAGAGGCGTTTCTGAAGAGGTCGGTCGGGTACTTGGGGTCGACGGCCATCCAGAAGCAGTTCAGGTCGCGCGTATTGTCGTTGGGGCCACCGGCTTGGATCATCGTCGCCTCGTATTCGATGACAATCGGTCCGGTCAGTTTTTCTTTGAACCATACGGTGCAGCCCTTAGCGTCATCGATTTCCAGGGTTCCTTTAGCGATTGACGCGGTTCCTCCCGCCATTTGCTCGATGACCCAATTAGAGGGTTCGTCAAAGCTATCCTGATACAGGACTTCGCCCCGAGAGTAAGTGAGTGGGACTTCGCCGGGGGAGGCGAACGTAAGAAGGAGGCCCTGAAGAGTGGCTGACAAGATTGAGGTGAGGGGGTGGAGTCTCATGTGAAATTCACGGTAGAATATTTGGTGTTATCGCGAGCAATGAGAATCTGCAATGATAAACGGGATGGGTCATGTTGCAAGAAGGCAGGGAGGACTGAGCCATCCCTCCGTGCCCTGAAAACCAATTTCGTTTTTGGTGGTGAGTAAAGATCCCGAGGGGCAGCAGGCATTTCTTAATTACGGACTTTGGGGCGATCGACTTGTCACGCCGTAAATAAGCGAAGGCGGATGATCGCCTACGCGACCAGCGGTCGCATCTACAAAAGCCGAAGCCCTTCGACAGGATCAGGGTCTTTGACAACCGTCTTCGTTCTTCGAACTCTTCTGAAATAAGAATGCATCGAATGTAGGAGCGGCTTTACGCCGCGATTATGCGTAGGTTTATCGCGGCGTAAAGCCGCTCCTGCATCCGTTTGCTTCGCCATCTACGCTCCGCTCCGTCATCCTGCTAAAACCAGTGCCTCTGGATACATTGCTATGCCGAGTCAAGAGCTTCGGGTTATTAGACCCCATGGCAATAAATCGGTAATATTGGCTCGCAGCAGACGTCGTATGAACTTTAGGGTTCTTTTCCATATGATACCCCGTTCCCGACCGAAATCTCTCTTTTGGCTGACGCTCTGTTCCGTGTTACTGCTCCTTGCTGGAGTTTCCTGTAGCTCAGGGCCAAATGAAAATAACGCAACATCGACTCGGCCCAACATCATTTTCGTGATGACGGATGACCATACCCACCATCAGATGAGCATTGCGGGAAACCCGCTGATCGATACGCCCAACTTGGATCGTTTGGGCCACGAAGGCGTGTGGTTCAAGAACGCTTTTTGCACCAACTCGCTTTGCGCTCCCTCGCGTGCTACGATCCTTACGGGGACGCTATCCAATGTGAATGGCATCCTGGGCAATTCGGAATCGAAAGACCGCATCGAACGCTTGGATCCGGACTTGCCGACGTTCCCTCAGCTACTGCAGCAATCCGGCTATCAAACGGCAATTGTGGGCAAGTGGCATTTGCCCCACGACCCGCGCGGCTTTGACTACTCGTGCATTTTACCGGGGCAGGGACTGTATTTCGATCCGGAGATGATCGAGAACGGAACGCGCAAGTCGTTCAAGGGCTACGTCACTGATATCATCACGGACCTGGCTCTAAAATATCTCGGTGGTGTGGACAAGGAGGAGCCGTTTTGCTTGGTCTATCAGCACAAAGGTCCTCACCGGCCCTTCACACCTGCGCCGCGCCACAAGGATCTCTACAGCGACCAAGATTTTCCCTATCCGGAAACGTTCGATGATGACTACGCGACCCGTCTGATAGCGGGAAAGGCGGCGGACATGAAATTCGAGCAAAGCCTGGCTAAAGACTATGGAGACGCGCTCGATGGAATGTCGGAAAGAGAAAAAAAGGAGTGGATCTACCAACGATTTGTTAAAGACCATTATCGGTCCGTCCAAAGCATCGACGAAGGCCTCGGCCAAATTTTAGACTACCTGGACGATCACAATCTAGCTGATAATACCCTTGTGGTTTACACGACGGACAACGGCTTTTATCTGGGTGAGCACGGCTGGTATGACAAGCGCTTCATGTACGAGCCCTCGCTGCGAATCCCATTCCTAGTCAGGTTCCCGAATGAGATAAAGGCAGGTCAGGTGGAGGATCGTATGGTCATGAATGTGGATGTGGCTCCAACGTTGCTCGATTTCGCGGGTATCCAGATACCGGATGTCATGCAGGGCGAAAGCCTCAAACCGCTCATGACTGGGGAAAAAGTCGATTGGCGGGACCATATTTACTACTCCTACTACGAGAATTCCTGGACCTTGAAGAATTTCACGCAAGCAGATCTGAGTGATCCGTCTTTCAATTTCTTTACCGCCCATCGGATTGGTCCGCATCGAGGCATTCGTGACGACCGTTACAAGCTGATCGAGTACTACAGTGACCAGGAATACTGGGAGTTCTTCGATCTGGAGACGGATCCCAATGAGCTCAAAAATCGCTATGATGATCCTGCCATGGCAGGGATCATTAAGGAAATGACCGCCCAATTGAGAGAAACCCAAGCCAAGTATTTAGATACCAATGCATGGGAGCGATTGGCGAAACCGAATTACGATTAAAATCCCATCCGTAGGGCCAGCGCTTGCGCTGTGCCGCGTACGAAGATCAAGGTCGCGGTCGATCTCCGAGCGACCATAGTCTAAGTAAAAGTGGGCGCCCGGAGATCGCCCGCTACCTCAGAAACACATTTCAACCCCCTTAGCAAAAATATCATGAATAGACGTCAGGCATTATCCCTCTTGGCAGCCGGTACGGGTACCGGTTTGCTGAATTCATCCATTGGTCAGAACGATGCGATCGCGCAGCGCTACCAAGCGGCCAATCCGCACAGTGAGAAGCTTAAAATTACCAAGGTAAAGGTCATCCATACCTATCCGAATGGAACGGGCTTTGGGGTGGTCAAGGTCGAGACGAGTGACCCAGGGCTTTGGGGAGTGGGTTGCGCGACCGGTATCCGACGCTACAAGACAATTACTGCGGCGGTGGAAGAATACTTGGATCCATTGCTGCGTGGAAAGGATCCGGACAATATTGAAGATATTTGGCAAACGGTGAACGTCAGCACTTATTGGCGAAATGGGCCCATCTTGAACACGGCCTTAGCCGGTTTGGATCAAGCCCTTTGGGATATCAAAGCCAAGCGAGCGGGGATGCCGGCCTATCAATTATTTGGCGGCAAATGTCGCTTTGCAGTCGATTGCTATGGGCATGCGAGTGGTGAGGATTTTGTCGAGCTCAAGGAGAGTATTTCTAAATTCAAAGAAGACGGCTTTAGGCATATTCGGATTCAGTTGGGCCGCTACGGAGCACCTCACTTGGCGAAAGGGGAACCGGACTTTAGAAAGGCAGGCTTTGGAATGCCCACCGATACGGTGATGGAAATTCGGCCTTACATGAAAATGATTCCGGAAATGTTCGAGATGGCCCGCACGGAATTCGGGGACGAACTCGAGTTTCTGCACGACATCCACGAGTTACTGCCGCCGATCGAGGCCATCAATCTGGTCAAGCAACTCGAGCAGTACCGTCCGTTCTTTATCGAGGACCCATTTGCACCGGAAGATATCGGCTACTTCAAAACCCTACGTCAGCAAACCTCTTGCGCGATCGCGATGGGTGAGCTATTCAATAATCCGCATGAGTGGGTGGGTCTCATCACAGAGCGACTCATTGACTTCGTGCGTATCCATATTTCCCAGATCGGAGGCATCACCCCCGCACTGAAAACCGCTCGACTAGCGGAGTGGTTCAATGTGCGGACGGCCTGGCACGGTCCCGGAAATACGTCGCCCGTAGGTCATGTAGGGAATGCTCACATCGACCTTGCCATCTGGAATTTCGGGATTCAGGAGCAAACCTACTTCGGGCCAGAGACGCAGGAAGTCTTCCCGGGCTGCCCGACCTTCGAGAATGGCTACATGATCGTTAATGAGAATCCGGGCTTCGGAATCGATGTGAATGAAGCGCTCGCTGCCAAGTACCCGCTTCCAGAAGATCCCTGGTACCGTCCGATTGTCCGTCGTCCAGATGGTACTCCAGTGCGGCCATAGGGAGCGAATTTGGGTCAGGATGTTTCCGATTGGGTTTGTTAAGTCAGGACTGTAATAATGAAGAGTTTCCGAGTTTACCTTCCGGGAGGTAGGATCCTCACGGCTGCCGGTGAGAAAGCTCTGGCATTGCAGGTAGGGCTCGACGGCCCGGCGAGCCGCGTTTGTTGAGCGACCTGCGCGGCACGCCGGGCCGTCGTGCCCTACCATTGCGACTTGCAAAAGGAAATATGCTCTAAGGCTACTACTGATACTAAGTCGGCACTACCTCTGAATAGGAAATGAGACACTATCAGATAATCACTCGCTAAGAAAATGGATGACCAAGTAGGCGGTGATGAGTTCGAACTAGTATGCGATTGGAAGCCTTGTCTCCTGGTGTGGGTCGAGGTAGCGCTTCGCCCAATAAAAAGGCGCCGCTAAGCGGCGCCTTTTCAACTTATCAAACTACAAACTAGATACGAAACTAAACCCTACATACCTAATAACAGGATAGGCGCATGTTTGGGCGAAACGTTCAAATAATGTTCAACTAATATTCAGTTTCTTGAAAATTCTTCAATTTGGGAGGAGTGGATCGGTCCCATTTTTGAATTTAGCAGGGGGCGATCCCTTTCCAATGCAGACTCGTGGGGGACTGTCCTTGAGACTATTACCAAAATAAAGGAGCTACAGCTTCCCGCGAAAAGGTTCCATAGGGGGTTCCCAGGGCACGGCTCCGATGGCGTCGATCTTGCGTTTGTAGACTTTGTCTGTGCTGGTGACGTAGAGGGTGTCGCGATTCGGTCCTCCGAAAACGACATTTGAGAGCTTTTTGTTCTGAGGTTTGGACAAAATGAAATGGCATCGCCCATCGGGATCGAATACCTGAAGTCCGAGGGTGGTGGCGACATACAGGTTTCCTTCATTGTCCACGGTCATTCCATCTGCGCCACTTACGTTAGTGTCCGGTGGGGTGTGCATGTGAAAGTAGGGCTGACCATGAGCGAGCGAGCCGTCCGGCCGTATCTGGAAGGAGTAGACAAAGTTACTCTTGGTGTCCGCTGCATAGATGAGGGATTGGTCTGAAGAAGCGATGATGCCATTGGGATTTTCGATTCCTTCGTGGGCGATCGACCTTTTCCCGCTCGGAGTGATGTGCCAGATGCGATGGTTTTTTGGATCGGTGTAGTACTTGTGGCCATTGGCCAAGATCACCAGATCGTTGCAAGGGGCGTTGTCGAACAGTATTTCCTCGTTTCCTTGGGCATCGTATCGAACAAGCTGGTTGCTGCCACCTTGCGTTGAGTAAAGGTATCCGTCCGGCCCGTACATGAGGCCTCCAATTTTGAAATCACTTTTTACGTGCAAGCTGGTTTTTTCATTGGAGTCGACTTTGAAAATGCTATTGGCGGCGCCTTCTGTGAAAACTACCTCTCCTTGGGGTGTGATGGCGGGACCTTCTGTATAGCGGTGACCTTCACTTACCAGTTCCCAGTCTTCGCCGGGAATGAGGAGTTCCAGACGTCGAGTGGGAGCCCTCCCAGGTTCAATGGGCTTTGGGTAGTCGCGCCACAGCCAGCGAAGGGCGTCGGGCGCGATTGATGCGGAGTGTAGCGAGTTGTGGCCACCGTCACCCCAGGCGTGATTGACATCGTAGCCTGCGAACTGGAGTGAATGGAGTATCTCCTGATTCGCGTCCCACCAACGGCCAGCGTAGATGTCGAGGTCATTGCGGCCGTCTTGAAGGAAAACTCTAATTGGTTTGGGCTCCATTTTTCGAATGAGCACCGCGTAGGCATCGCCACCTCTTATGCCTGTGAACGTACCTACGCCGCTGAATACACGGCGAAAGGCATCAGGGCGTTCCCAGGCGGCGGTAAAGGCGCATATCGCGCCCGAGCTAGAACCCCCGATGGCACGATCATTCGGATCATCACTGATATTGTAGCTTTGCTTCACTTCGGGAATGAGCTCTTCGATGAGAAAACGGGCGTAGCGGTCACCGAGCGAGTCATACTCGAAGCTGCGATTGCGCCGCTCCATCGTCGACGCGCTCGAGGCCGGTACGGAACCAGGTGTCACAAACAGTCCGAGCGTGACGGGCATGGCCTTCTCGTGGATCAGATTGTCGAAGGTTGTGGGCAGTTTCCATCGTTTTGCCAGGCTCAGTCCATCCTGGATCACCATCAGACATGCCGGTTTTGCGGCATCGTATTGGCTAGGCACGTATACCCAGTAGTTGCGAACCGTGCCAGGAAATATATCGCTTTTAAATGAGAAGGGGCCTTTGACTTCACCGATTGGCACTCCCTGCTTTTGCATGCTGTCCGGGTGGTCCGGGTAGCTTTCCTTTTGTTGGGCGAAAACAAGAGAGCTCGTGAGAAGGAGGGTGAAAAGGACGGCGCGTTTCATTTGGGGGAGTCGTTGTGGACCGATTTCGTGAAGCGTCAAATTAAAGTTCTTTAACCTTGATGTTGCGGAAGTTGACGGAGCCTTTTTTACCGGAGTGAATCTGGAGAC
>Ga0181556_1005406_pt1 | contig 9940 bp, 7 predicted proteins | sample 011ome_14_FD_148651 | JGI IMG/M metagenome (GOLD analysis project Ga0181556, IMG submission 148651) | Coastal salt marsh microbial communities from the Groves Creek Marsh, Skidaway Island, Georgia - 011505AT metaG (spades assembly) | ecosystem: Environmental > Aquatic > Marine > Intertidal zone >... | reverse complement strand
GGTCCAGTGTTCCTTCTCAAGGAACCAGACGATCGCCTGCAGATCGGGTGCACGAATATCCAGCCCGTGACTGCGGAGGGTTTCAGCGGCTTGCTCAAACGCCTCTTGGCCAAAGCCAAATGCCCCACCTACATTGTCCGGATTGGTAAGGTGATTACCCTGCACGGCGTCTTCAGAAACGGTCGGGATCCTCGGATAACCCGACAGTCGCTGGAGGAACCTCGCCGCCCAGACGTCAATCGTGGCCTTGTCGGACAGCGCCACCAGATTGAGAGCAAAATTCCTGGCCTTGGGGGCATCGCCTTTCTTCACGGCGCGCCAGAGTCCAAGCAAAGCCTTCATGGCCTTGTCAGAGTTCATGCCGTACTTGGCGCCGGTGATGCGCGTGATCAGCTGCTCCGGCTTATTGTCCTTGAAATCCTTGACCGACTTGCCATCCTTCAGCCACTGGTCAAATTCATTCAGTTGGTTATCGAAGTCGCCGCGAACAAATCGCTTCATGACGTCGATGGCGTTGTTCCAGTTTTGCTCAACAGCCGTGTTCGGTGAGGTTGCCCCCAGAAGATCGGCGAAGATATCCGCAAAGCCACCAAATTCGGCGCGCAGACGCTCCGCCATCTTCCGATACCAGTTGGCATGGCCCATGATGACGGCGGCATTCTTGTCGCCCTTATTGGCGCGCTGAATGACCGCTTCAACTTCCTTCACCATCTTGTTGGCGATCTTCTTCGCCAGCGGCTTGTTTACGCCCTTGCGCGCACTATCCTGGCCGGGCTCCAGGTGGAATCGATAGGGAATCTTGGCCCACTGGATCACCGGGTTTTTGACACCCTTTTTGTCTTCCTTGAGTTCGATACCAATGGCGGTTGGGACATCCCAGCCCGCGGACTGAGGGAACCGCTTTTTGGTATCACGGGCCACCGTCATGGCCTGCTTTTCATCGGCTCCCAGCTCGGCAGCCTGGCTGGAAATCGCCTGCTTTTCAGCTTCATTCAGCGCAGCCGTTGTTTTGACAGCTCGATCCTTACGCTCGACTTCCATCTGGTAGTCCGCGACATTCTCCCGTTTGGTGAATTCATCACCGCCAGTCAGGTCTGGCTTGCGCTTCTTGCTCTCCAGAATCTCCGGCCCGTCGTACTCCGGCTCAGTGCCGGCCTGCTGGGCGTTAGCGTATTGCGCGAGAGCCTCTGTGACGGCGTTACGGGCGCGCTGTAGATCCTTCTTGGCAATGGCGGCTTCGGCGTTGAAACCGGCACCCTGGAGCTTCTGAATCAGGCCGCTCATGAACCCATCCACGGCCCGCAGGAACTTGCCGCCGGAACCCTGGCGCTGCTTATTCATGGCCACGGCAACACGGAACAGGGCGGTGGGTTTGTGGATCACGTCCGACACAAAGTCGGAGACCCATTCTTCCTCATTGCGGCTGGGATCGGTGAGACCTGGATAGGCGCTGATTGTGTCGCCTTTTTTCGGGAGTTCCTGCTCGTAGTTGCGCTCACCCAGGTGCATGGACACGCCGATCGGGCTGTACACTTCGCGCAGCGCCGTCACCATGTCAGCGTAGATCTTGGGCGCCCGACGACGCAGGCCATGGGTCAGCTCATGAGCGACGACCCGAGAGAAGGTATCTTGAGAATTCTTGTTGAGGAGGATTACATCGGGCCGGGATCCGATGATGGCGCCGTCTCGGTCGAGCTCTGTGTTGCCGTCTTCGTGTTCGATGTAGACGACACGGTGGCCGAATACCTGCGCAATAGACTCAGCAATTCGTCGTTGCACAAATCCGCGACGGGGCAGCGCGGTTGCGGTTTTGATCTTCTGGAGAAGTACGCCTCCACTATCTCCAGCTCCTCCGGCGTTAAGGGTGTCAACAGCTGTGTTGTATTCGTCGATGACATCTTGGTCGTTCGCCTTCGTGTTGCTGGCCGCAATGTCGGATTGTACGCCTTGGCTGGCAAGATACTGCTCCGGCGTAATCAGCGGCTTGCCCAGCTGTTTCTGCACTGCATTCTGGCCGCGCAGCTCGCTTTCCTGCTTGGCGGTCAGTTGAGTCGGCAACGATTTGTTGCCAGCTGGCCTGGAGACGCCCTTGATCGTCCGTCTGACCGGGAGCGGCAGCTGATCCCAGGCCTGACCCTTGATCTCCGGCATCTCGAGCTCTTCAGCCCAAGCGGATTTGCCGGCCTCATCCAGGGCGTCCCAGTAATCCTTGGTATTCTGCTCTGGCTGACGCTCTAGTGGAGGCTCGCTGACAGGATTGACGGCCGCTGATGCGGTGGCAGTTGCTCCGACATCTCCACCAACTGATCCACTCGCAAGTCGATCTCGTCCATCAACAGCGCCAGCTCCAGTTCCTCGTTCTGCTCCTTGAGCGAGATCAGTTGTTGCTGCAGTTCCTGGAGCAATGCCTCCAGTGCCTGCCGTGGGATCATTGGCATTGGGGGCTCCTGTCAGAATAGTTTGATTCGCGACACCAGGCGCCTGGATTGCAGCTTGATCAGCTTGCGGCGTGACTCCGGCAGTCGCGGCCATAGTCGGCGCAGCGGTGGCTGCACCCGGCGGCAGAATCGCACCAACCCCTTCCGGCGCAGATTGGCCAGCTTGCGGCGTGGTCCCGACAGGATCAGCACCGGCAACACCTTGGTTAACATTGGCTCCCTCCGTGGTGCCGGGGATAACCTGCCCCCCGGCCGGCATAGGAATAGATCCGGGCGCTTGGCCCGGAATGTTTAGCAGCCCTTCTTGCCCGGACGTCCCGGCATTGGCTTCTTGGTTTTGCCCTTCATTGGTGGTCTCCTGAGTGGCGGTGGGTGTTTCTCGATCAAAACCTGTGCTGAGCGAAGTCGAAGCATTGAGTTGATCCAGGGCTTCAAACGCATCCACGTCGGTCGGATGCTCACTGATGACGGTCCCGGTGTTGGTATCAACAATCTGGAACTCGTTGTCAGAGACTTGCCGGATCTCCGGCGCGATGTCCGCAGTTACCTGCGGCCCTTGGGCGGCATTGTTGGTTTGCGCGGGTACTCCCCCTTCTCCTCCTTGCCGTGCTTCTTGCGCTGCGAGGGGGTCTCCTTCTCGTCCTTCATTTTTCGTATTGAGGACATCGGTAGTTTGGGCATTGGGATCTCCTGGAATGCCGGTGGATGAAATGGATGTATCTTCGGCTTGGTCACGCTCAGCCGGCATCGTCGCGGCCGCAGCAAGGCGCTGAGCCATGATGTCGCGAGCCTGCTTGGCGCGCTCGATGCCAGACAGACTGGGGTCGGTCTCAGTTTTCAGAATCTCCATGAACATGGGATTCTTGTTGTAGAGCGACTCGATCTTGTTTTCGGATGACCATCGCTTGGCCGCCGCATCAGCCGCCTTTCCGAGCAGCACCTGGCCGCCGGTTCCGACCAGCGTGGCAACAGCAGTTTGCACGGCCGCAGACGGACGCTCGGCCATGAATTCCTTGGCGGTCTTGTCTGGGTTCAGCTCAACCCATTTATCGAGATCCTGCAGGAATGTGGCGGCTTGCTCGCCCAGCATTTCCGGAACCAGCTGCTTGGCAAAGGTTTTCCAGAGGGCGTCATTGGCCTTCAAGCTGCCCAGCAACTTGCCCATTGGGATGGTTTCAGTGCCGACCTCAATAATCCCCTGGGTTGTCCCGTAGAGTGCGGATCGCTCCGGGCTCTTGCCGGCATCACGCGCCTCACCATAGGACTGACCGCCTGACATGACGCCCATCGGCGCCAGTGCCATCAGCGGATTGCCGGTGACAACAGCCGCCGGGATCGTCATCAGATTCTGGGTGATCGACTGCATGCCGGAGTACACGCCAGACGCCAGATCGCTATCGGCCTGTGGGGTGAGTCGCTCGGCAATCGTCTTTTGCCCCTGGCGCGCCTTACTGTAGGTCTGCGCCAGCTGCTGAACTGGATCCTGGACGCCAAAAGCGTTGAATACGGGTCCGGTCAGATATTTGTTGGTGGCCTCTGCTCCTGCTTGCAGAGTACCCAGAACGCCTTCGCTCCCACGATAAACACCTGACAGTGCAGCGGAGCCAAGGTTCTTGGCGGTCTGGCCCGGGTTGTTGACCACGCTCTTCGGGTCCATCACCTGGTTATAGGCGAAGTCTTCTACCGCATTGCCGGCATCGCTGATTAGGCTCTTGCCACGCTGCAGCAGAGACGGCGGCTGAACTGGCGGAGTAGAGGGGGCGGCGACAGGCTCTTGCTGACTCGAAAAAGGAACCTCTGCGGCATCCGCTTCGGTGAAAAACTTCATGCCACCATCAGAAGGCGCCACATCCGAGGCGGATCCACCGCTCCATGCAGCCAAAATGGTTCTGGCATGTTTTCTGCGGGAACCCAGCGCCGGAACACCAGGTCGCTCGAAGACATTGGTGAACGTATCTGATGCCTGCTCTGCGCTCTTGGCTTGTTTGAGAGGCGCCAATACTCGGCCTTCCGGGGTATTGATCAGCTCATGCTTGAGAAACTGGAAGTTGGCTTCGTCCGAGCGAGGATCCAGGTTATTGGATTTGGCAAACTCCTCAAACTGCCGACGCCTGGGGCCTGTCCATTGTGCCCAGCCGAACCCACCGCGACCGCTGATCGGCTTGATTTCCTGCAGCTGCTTAAAGCCACCGGATTCATGCCATAGGCTGCCCATAACGCCGGCTGCCTCTTCTGGCGCCATACGCAGATCCGGATCATCGACCAGGCGCTGCACGCCAGACAGGGCAATATCCATGCTCGAACGGCGCTCGGGCTTGGCATCAGCCAAAGAGGGACCGGCCGATACCTGATTACCGTCTTCGTCGAATGCCAGCATTTATTTCACCTGTGCGAAGGGGACTTTGATGGGATTGCCTTTCTCATCGAACGTATTGACGACCCAATAGGTATGGCCGTCTTTGGCCGCAAACAGCTCCTGCTGTCCGGAACCTGCAGCCAGCTCGGCCTTCTCCTGCGACATGCCGCCGGTAGTGACCAGACCTTGGATCGTGCGAATGAATTTCTGCCGTTGGTCGAGCAGGTCCGCCTTGCCTTTCTGGTATTTCTCTCCCAGCGGATCGTCTGCGGGTGGCGTTTTGGGCTCATCCGGGATGGGGTAATACTGGTTGGCGACGGACTCGGCGCGCTTGATATCGAATCCACCACCGGATGCGCTGTTTTTGCTGACTGATCCAAGCCCCTTGCTATCAGCATCGGCCCAGTTCTTGTCCTGCTTGGATTGCTCCGTGATGGTCTGCTCTTTGCGCAGCTCAGTCAGCGCCCTCTCAGCCTCTTCCTTGGCCTTTCCTTGCGACGCGCCACTGATGTACTCGAGACGTTTGATCTGATCCTGCAGCTGACGAGAGCGGACCTTGTCCTGCTCGTTTTGCGTCTTGGCCTGATCAAGCTGGGAAATAGGCTTCGGAACCCCATTCGCCTGCAGCGAGGCGTAATCCAGGAGGCTTTTGCGCAGCTCTGGATTCTTGGCGGCTTGGCGATTCAGCCAGGCAGCGCCAGTCAGTCGGCGAGCGGCTTCGGATTGGGTGAGCTCCAGCAGAGGATCATCCTTGGATGAGCTGGCGAACTGGGTCGCTGGCGCGTCGTATTCGACATAACGGCCCTGCTTATCTGCGCCTCTTACCTTGAGTATGGGAATGACGCGGTCATTGACTCGCTGAAAGCCAACAGGCTCCTTGGCTGCAATCCTGATCTCTGCTCCGGTCTTCGGGTCACGGCCTACTCCACCGACCTGGCGATTCAACATCGGCGTCAATGCAGGCAGCAGCTTGTTGGCCACCTCAGGGTCATCAACCGCCAGCTGGCCAGATCTCACGCCCTCAGCCAGGCGCTTCAGTTCGGCCGAGTCATCCTCGCCAGAGAGCATCGATCCCAGGCCAAAATCATTGAGCGCCTTGAAGTCGTCCTCAGTGAAGTCGCCCTGCTTGTTCAGGATGCCGTAGATGCGGGGATACTCCGCCTGCTTCCGTGCCTGCTCGGCACTTAGCTCTTCCTTCGCCAGGTCCAGCTCCGACTTCTTGATCTCCAGGCCGCCCTTCTGCTCATTTAGCTTGAGCATCCGCTCTTGGCGAGCGTTATCCATTTCCTGGTTGCGGGCCTGCGCCTCGTACCAGCGATCCTGGGTTTCCTGCCCCTTCCTCAGCCGCTCGGATTCGGCTCGCTGCAGGTCGCGGTTGACATAGGAGTTGTAGAGGTCGTTTGCGTTTTGCAGACCCTGGGTTAATCCCTGGGTGAAGCCGCGCATTGCAAAGCCGTTGGCCATGTTGAATCTCCAATAATGCGGGGTTTGTACCGCAAGGGAATCGTGTTCGGTGAACTACGTTTTGCCTGATCGGCAGACATAAAAAAGCCCGCGAGAAGCGGGCCTGGTTCGGGGTGGTTTTGGCTTAGCCAAGCAGATCCATCATCGGGCGTTGTTCCCGGCTTGGGACGCCCTGGGAGACCTTCGCCACGTCCTCCGGATACTGCTGCTGAAGCTGGTAGACCTGGGCCAGCTGCTGGATCATCTGCTGCACTTCCGGCTGAGTCAGCTCGCGCGGTTTTCCGCCTTTCGCTTCTGGCACCCGGCCTTCGGTCAGCATGGCCTCGTAAGGCTCTCGCGTCGGCTGGCCATCTTCGTCGGTGGGCTGCACCAGCAACTTGACCTGCATGGTGTTGCGCTCGGTCGGGATCAGGTCAGCAATCGCCACGTCACCGACTATTTCGTCGTCACCCAGCGGCGAGCCGATGGACTGGCCGATGATCGGCTTCAGCGCCAGCGTCAGCGCCTGCAGGGTTTCCGGATTGCGGAAGGCGGCTTGGCCTTTCGTCTGGAATTCCTGACCAGCCTGCTGCAATACCTGCAAGGCGGGGCCAATGTTCGGATTGGAGATCAGCCCCATCGCCGCTTCGGCCGCCATATCGGCGTCGTCATCCATATCGTCATCGCCGGCATAGCGATCCATCATGGCCTGTCCAGCCATCGCCGGAGCCTGCCCGGCTATCGCCGGTGGTTGACCGGCCTGCATGATTTCCCGTGGATCCGGCTGCTGTGGTTGTTGAGGTTGTACCGAGGCAAGTCCTGGCATCATGTCAGTTACCCAATAATGTTGGACGGGAAGCCACTCAGGAGGCTGTTGAAGGCGGTTTTGAATTCATCCGTGGTGTCACTCCAGACGGAGGTCAGACGGGAGCGCATGGGCGATTTTGCGAAGACGACCTGACGATCCGCTGTGGATGGCGGCAGCGCCCAGGTTGATGCCGGCAGCGCATTCCCTTGCGCGTCCCGATTGGCGGTGACGCTGGTCTTTTTCGACCACTCAGGCGTGGCATCATCCAGGCCCATGGAATCGCGTCCATCCCCTGGGTGGGTGCGTCGCCAGGCGACCTCCTTCTGAACCTCGGGGGAGTAGTTCTTTTTCAGGCTTTCCTGGTAGGACTTCTCGTCGGGGAACTGATTGCGAGCCGCTTCGGCGTTGGTCACATCCTTGCCGAACTCGCCCTTCTTGTACTCGGAATAACCCGCCATCCCCAGTCCGGCGACATTGCCGATCAGGGATCCAATCGCCTCGTTCTTGGCCGCGGATTCCTCCATCCTGTTGGCGTACTCGGCCCAGATCTTTTTGTTCTCCAGATCACCGAGGCGGTCCATGTTCCGGAGCCCCATCATTCCGTAGTTGAAGCCGACGTTGTTCATATTCCGGCAAACCTCATTTCACGTTGCGCATTGGCTAGACCGAACCGGGCCTGGTTCTTGATGCCGACCTGACTGGACGCATTCATCAAGGCCTGCTGCTGGTCGAATGAAGCCTGCGCGGCAGGATCCATGCTGACGCCCATGCGGCCCAGGGAGCGAGACTGCATGCCAGGTGCCAGGTTGGGACCATCCAGCGCCTGATCAACCTGCTTCAGGCCGGCCAGCATCAGCCCGCCCCGGGCAAAATCAGCCTGCTGCTTGGCAAAGCCTCTCTGCTGCTGAAGCGCTTGGTTGAATAGTTTCTCGGACATCATGTACCGGGAGAACGCCGCATTCGCTGCGGGCGTATTCTCAGTGATCATCTGCTGACCGATGTCGTAATTGCCTTGCTGCAAGGGACTGAGTCCCTTAGGAGGTGCAGCTCCTCCACTACCACCGGCGCCCATATTCGTCTCCTAATTAAGCCTTCATGCCCATCATGCCGATACTCATCAGAGATCCGCCGATCTGCCCCATGGCCGCATTGGCGGCGACGTTGTTCTGTACCTGGGCATTGATCCGAGCCGCCTGATTGGAGGCCGCATTCTGCCCGCCACCAGTGACCAGATTGAGCCCAGTACCAAGCCGCTCCTGGTAATCGCCAAAGCGGGACAATGCCTGGTCACGGTAATTGCCAACGCGCTGCACCTGCCTATCCATCGCCTGACCGAATTGCCCGCGCCGCTGGTTGTATTCAGCAAGATAACCAAGCCGGCCCTGGGCATTGGCTCCGCGAACGGCGCTGTCCATGCCGAGATTGAGTCCACCCATGCGGCTCATGAAGGCGCCGGATTGCGGCCCGCCAGATTGAGCGGCGGTTTGCTGCACCCCTTGCAGCGCCTGTGGATAACCCTGCCAGGCCTGGTCAACCGCACGATCGGCCGCGCCTTGGTAATAGCGGCTGTCGTTCAGTCCGCGGAGCTCCTGCCTGAGTTCACCGGTTTGCTGGTTGGTCTGCTTGAGATAATTCAGATCGTCCTTCAGCCGGCGACTCATCATGGGATCCAGCTGCTGCTGCCAGTATCGGCCCTGCTCGTAAGCCTGGCGATTGACCTCGGAGGCTTTGATTTCTTCAGGCGTCGGACCCCAGCTATCGACCCCACCACTAAAGGCACCGGCCGCTCCTGCAGCTGACATGCCTAGGCCGACAGTTCCAGCGCCGACGGCAATTGCCCCCATCGTTGTAGTGACAAGTCCGGTGGCTAGTGCTGCTGTTCCTGCAAAAACCATCACTCAGCTCCTGGCGCAGGGAGCGCCTTGGTAAATTCGTCGTACTCTTCAAATGTCTTGCAGCAGAAGGTCTCTTCAGGATCTTCCGGCATATCACCCTCATGGGCATAGGCGCAGAACCACTCCACCTCGGTCAGGGCAATCAATGCGCGCTGCGTCCCAGGCTTAGTGACAAAGACCTGCGGAGCCTCCACTTCCGTCTTGTTGCCATCCTGGTCCACTACCAGACAACGGCCGCGCAGAGCTACCGTGAAATGTTCCTGCTTGTGAACCAGGGTGACGATGCAGGATCCAGCTGGAGCAATCGCTCTGCGACCAAATAATCCTTTGGCCTGGTAGTGCCAGACAGGCGGCTCGAAGGTCGTGCCAAGATCAGTCAGCGCCTGCGCCAGCTTGACGAAGTTCTGCCGGTTGTCGACCGCGACATCGCCCTGCTTCACTTGAATCAGATCAAGCACGGAGATCCCTCTGGTAAACAGTGGCGACAGAGTCCCAACCTGGGACTTTCTCGAACCCAGCCCGGTTGCTCCACATCACGATCCGATCAAAGCCATGCTCGATGGCAATCTCGTCAACCTGATCCTGGAACGTGGCGATGTTGTCCTGACCGCGGGCATAGGCGACCCACAGGAACATCTCTGGCTTGCCAGTGATGAGGTTGCTCTGCTGCTGCACGACGATGAAACCGGGCTCGCCGGTATAGACGAACGCCCTACCCGCCACACAGGCCGCGTAGACGTCCTCAGGTCTCCACTGGGCGTTGATCTTGCGCTGGGTATGCTCGAGTCCAGGGCGGATCTCGTCATAGCATTCACGGATGTCTTGGAGGATTAGTTGACTCATGCGCCCATCTTCCATGATGGGGAGTTGGCGTCTACAACTACGTTTTGCCGGGCTTCGGGTACTTCCCCTTCGTCGCCTCGATCCGATTCAGCAGGTCGCGGGTTTCCTTTGGCAGGTTCTGGGTTTTCAGCACCGCCCAGATCGCATCAAGCTGATC
>Ga0181556_1005405_pt1 | contig 9940 bp, 8 predicted proteins | sample 011ome_14_FD_148651 | JGI IMG/M metagenome (GOLD analysis project Ga0181556, IMG submission 148651) | Coastal salt marsh microbial communities from the Groves Creek Marsh, Skidaway Island, Georgia - 011505AT metaG (spades assembly) | ecosystem: Environmental > Aquatic > Marine > Intertidal zone >... | reverse complement strand
GAATGCAAATGAACAGCAGGTCGTCGTCCCAAGGCCGCTTGAAGAGAAGACGCCCTATGAGTGAAATTAACGTCACGCCGTTTGTGGATGTGATGTTGGTTCTACTAATTGTTTTTATGGTGACGGCGCCGTTGTTAACGGTTGGGATTCCCGTTGAATTGCCAGAGACCAGATCAAGCGATACTTTGAGCGATGATCAGGCTCCATTAGTGGTTACTGTCCAAGAAGATGGCTCGGTCAGTTTGCAAAAAAATATTATGGATGCAGATACGCTAATCGCCCGTCTGCAGGCCATTGTTGTTGAAAACCCCTCCGTCGAACTCTATGTGCGCGGCGATAGGCGTGTGCCGTATGGTACGGTGATAGGGGTCATGGATATGATCAAATCAGCAGGGATGTCACGCGTCAAACTGGTCACTAAATTGGCGGATGAATAACAGTAATGCTAAGGACGCCGAGGTTTCTCTCATCACTTGGGTTTTCTACGTTGCTTCACCTTGGGGTGACGGTAATGTTTATCGTTGGCCTGCCGTGGTTTGCAAAACCTCCATATGACATTATTCCTACCCTAACAGCGGAAATTGTTGATGATGTTCCGATTACCAATTTAGACGAAGGGTTGCCCGGCCAAACCAAAAATAATAGCGCAGATGATGAGGTCAGTCAGGACGACAGCAAAGTGACGCCTGCGGCAGCGGCTGCATCAACGCCGCCTCCGCCGCCACCGCCGCCATCACCACCACAAAAACAAGCTGAAGCAAAGCCAGACCCTGTTGATACCCCTTTGCCTAAGGATGATGCGCCCGATGCCATTGCCTTAAATCTAGAAGAAAAGGAACAGGATATCCCGCCGCCTAAAGCAAAAGCGGATGAGACTGATGCTCAGCCTAAATCCGTGCCTGCGCCGTTGCCAAAAGCCAAGCCAAAAGAAACCAAACGGGTTGAAACACCGCCTCCTGCCAAAAAGCCTGAGGATGAAACGGCTAGCTATTTGAAAAATGATCAGAACAAGGCAAAAACTGATGCTGAGCTTGGCATTCAACTTCAGAATCTTTTGGATGATGCTCAGCGATCAACACAACCCGAAGATGATGAGAAAAAGGTGGAAAAGAAAGACGATCCGGATGACAGCAAAAACCAACAGAATCTGGCTGATTTGTTAGATGATACGGTGCGAGATAACGCTGGTCAGGCGATCAACACACAGAACAGAGACGATGGCAAACTAGGGGCAGATGTGATTACCAGGCTCAAATCACATATTCAGCCATGCTGGAATCCACCATCAGCCATCGAAGGCGCAAGTTCTCTTATTGTTGACATAATTGTCGAGTTAAATGAGGACGGTGAAGTGATAAAGGTAAGGATTAAGGATGTGGTGCGTTACAGCACGGATGAAGCTTTTCGTCTGGCCGCTAATGCGGCGGAACGAGCGTTCCAGCAGTGTAGTCCATTAATTCCACCATTATCACCCGAAGATTATGAGAAGTGGAAAACCCTGAATTTCCGGTTTGATCCAAGAGGATTTTTATAATGTTAAGCAGTTCAGTTGTGATGGGAACGAGAATGACAAGAAAATTGGTTTTGGCGCGAGTCAGCGTATTGACCGCACTTATTGGCTTGATCTTAAGTGTGGTTGTCCCAACGCTGGCTATGGCGCAATCCAACGATGTGATTACGATCACGGAGGGGAATGTTGAGCCAAGCCCCATTGCCATCACGGATTTCATTGGCCCAGATGGTCAGCCAAGTGAAATAGGCCGTGAGATTGCTGGGATTATTTCTGATGACCTTGAGGGATCTGGGCTGTTTCGTCCTCTCTCACAAGCGGCATTTTTTAATCCACCACAAGATGCTTCTGCCACGCCAGACTTTGCAGATTGGCGTCCCATTGGTGCTGATGCGCTTTTGATTGGCAGTGCGTATTACAACGCGGATAACATTATCGAAGTGGAGTTTTATCTTTGGGATGTGTTGCGCGGGGAATTGATTGCCGCAGGTTCCGGCAGTGTCAGTGAGATTGGAAAACGCCGGATTTCGCATCAAATAGCCGATGTTGTCTATAAAAAATGGACAGGTGATGATGGCTATTTTGATACTAGGATAGTTTATGTTGCCGAAAGCGGCCCACCTGAAAAACGCATAAAGCGGCTGGCGATCATGGATCAAGATGGGCATAACCATATTTTTCTTACCGATGGCGGATCATTGGTGTTAACGCCGCGTTTCTCACAAGAGGTGCAGGAAATTGCCTATCTGAATTATTTTAACGACAACCCTAATGTGTATCTTTTGGACATTCAGTCCGCAAAATCAGAGCTTCTAGGCTCGTTTCCGGGCATGAGTTTTGCCCCCAGGTTTTCTTATGACGGAAAATCATTGATTATGAGTTTGGCACGGAGTGGGGTAACGAATATCTATGTGATGGATCTTTCCACCCGGCAGACCAGACAACTGACCAATACCCCTTTTATTGATACCTCACCTTCATATTCTCCTGATGATCAGCAGGTGGTTTTCAATTCTGACCGTTCAGGTAGCCAGCAGCTTTATGTCATGAACCGTGATGGTAGTAATGTTCGCCGCATTAGCCGAGGCAAGGGGCGCTATGCAACGCCTGTATGGTCACCTCGAGGTGATATTGTCGCCTTTACCAAAATATATAAAGGCGAGTTTTATATTGGGGTTATGAATAGTGATGGTTCAGGTGAACGGTTATTGGCCAAAGGATTTTTGGTTGAAGGTCCAACTTGGGCTCCTAATGGCCGTGTGCTGATGTATTTTAAGCAAAACCCGACAAATAGTGATGGCAGTGGTGGGGAAAGCTATCTCTATCGCATTGATATTACAGGATTTAATGAAAGACGCATTATCACCCCAGAAGGAGCATCAGACCCAGCATGGTCACCCTTTTTACCGTAAATACAATTATGACTATACTAAAAGAGATAAATCATGCAGAATATGATGGAATTTATATGATATTTCAGGATAACGTATTGTTTTATTCTGAATTTTAGGTTATTTGTGCCTGATAGTAATTAAAACCGGATAACGGAATTTTTGAGGAGTAATCCCTATGATCGTTCGTATCATTACCTTGTTTGCAGCATTGGGCCTGCTCGCAGCATGCGAAACTGCGCCAAACACCTCTGGAGATGCTGATGGAACAGGGGCTTCATCTTCCACAGCCAGCAGTTCCACAGCTAGTAGTTCTGCCGACAGCGGCAGTGGAAGCAGCTCAGAACAAATGACTATCTCTGATGAGTTGATCCAAATTGGCGATCGCGTGCTGTTTGGATTTGATAGCTATGAATTAACTAGCGATGCCAAAAGCATACTGGATAATCAGGCAAGTTTCCTTGCTTCTAATCCATCTGTACGCATCACCATTGAAGGTCATTGCGATGAACGCGGGACACGCGAATATAACCTTGCTCTTGGCGAAAGCCGGGCATCTGCAACCCGTGATTATCTCGTTGCACAGGGTGTAAATCCTGCCCGTATTAAAATCATTTCTTACGGTAAGGAACGTCCTGCGGTGATCGGATCAAATGAAGACGCATGGCGCTTTAACCGTCGCGCTGTTAGCGTTACCAACTAATCACAACTTATTTTATTTAAACCCGATCTTAGGATCGGGTTTTTTATTGCCTTAATTTCGTCCCATTAAGTGGTTAGTATAATTCCATAACTTTAACATTGGTCACCATTTCTTTAATTCTGGCTAATCTCTTGCTGAGTGAACAAAAAAAGATGTATCCAAAGATGATGAAGAAAACGAAAATTGTTTTATCTGCCCTATCTTTTCAGCCTTTATGGGTGCGGAAATGGCGGTTTATTTCCGCTTTGCCAATCGTGGCTTTGCTGATGATGCCAATCATTGCCTATCCTGTTTCTGCGCAAACCGTGGATCAAGCCACTTTGGGGGATCTTCAATTGCGAATCATCGCCATTGAAAATACGTTGCGTAATGTCAATGCAAAGGTCGAAAATGATTTGTTTGAGTTAAAACAAACGATGGCGTCTGGCGAAAATACCAACGCGGTGTTAGAGCGTGTTGACCAGAAATTAAACGAACTTAGCAATATTTCAAATGAGATCAGTTCGCTTAATCTCAAAATACAAAATATTCTTCAGATCGCCTCTGATAATGAGTTCCGAATTCTTCAACTAGAAGCTCGGATGAAAACCCTTATGCGGCTTTCATCAACTGGCGCCGCAATCACGGCAGAACAGTTAGATCAAGAAAGTGAAAGTGTAACGGCAAACAGTGCCGCTAACTCGCAACTGGCTTCATCACCAACCCTTTCCTCTGACGCTGTTGGTAATAATCTAGGGGAAAGTTTAGATAGCAATACGGCGGCTCTTAATAGTGCTAGTAACAGTCTTGATGCTGGTGAAAACACAGGCTGGGTCATCAACAAATCTGATCTTGATGTAGGTACGACTGCGGTTGCCAATCCTGCTCAAACCAACTTAACAGTAACTGAACCTGAACCTAGGGCCCCTGCCATCCTGCCTGTTGGGACAGAAGAAGAGCAATATAATTTTGCCAAGGATTTGCTGCACAACAATCGCCTTAAAGAAGCAGAGCTAGCCTTAATTGAGTTCGCTGAATTGCATGAGGAAAGTGAGTTTAATTCCGATGTCATGTTCTGGATTGGCCGTGTTCAATTTGTTCAGGGTGAGCATCAGAAATCCCTTCAAACCATGTCTGATTTTCTGAAAACCTGGCCCGAAGATCCACGCAAAATTGAAGTGCTGATGTGGATTGCAGAATCAGTTTCCAAAACTCGCCCCAAAGAAGACGCATGCAATTTCTTTGATAAGCTGATACTGACAGTTGAAAACCCACCAGAAAAACTCACCAATCGCCTTGCTAGGCTTGAAGAAAAAACTGAGTGTGAAGCCTGATCAGGACGTCTTTCAACGCTTTGCAAAGGTGATGGCAACAGTTGGGTTGCCAACTCATCCATCATCATCTGATCCTCAACGACCGTCTGCTGCGGTGCAGATGGAAAACCCTGCTATTCTTCTTGCCGTATCCGGTGGCCCAGACAGTATGGGTTTGGCTGCATTGCTTCTGGCATGGCAAGCTCATCTGACATCACCCCAGGTAGATCTTTTTGCTGTTGTTGTTGATCACGGGCTTCGCCAAGGGTCTGATGATGAAGCTCATAAGGTGGCAGAAACCTTAAACCACAATGGCCTGCCAACCCGTGTGATCAAAATTGCTTTTCCTAAACCTGCTGCGGGTATTGCGGAATGGGCACGACAGCAACGCTATGAGGTGTTGCGGCAAGAAGCTTTGCGTCGACAAGCGGTCCTCATGACAGCGCATCATCAGGATGACCAATTAGAGACAATCGAAATGCGCTTGTCTCGCGGTTCTGGTTTGCGGGGACTGGCTGGGATGGCATTTGAAACCCGATATCTTGGGGTGCGCTTGATCCGGCCATGTTTAAGTTTCCGAAAAAAGGAATTGGCAGAAATGGCACGTCAAGCCGGACTGCCCTTTTTTCAAGATCCCACCAATCAGGATGAGAGGTTCGAACGACCACGGATAAGGACAAATCGGCAGTTAAGGAATGAAATGGGTGTTGATGATGGCCAATTGTTACGCCTTTCTGAATATGCATCGCGGATCGTGAAACCCATTGATAAATTGCTAATGTCAGCCTCACCCCCTTGGATAGATATTCGGCCTGAGGGATTTATCAAAATTCCGCGCCATGCGCTCTTGCTTCGGGGGTTTCCATTTATGGTAAGAAAAACACTGAACCATATGATGGCAAAACCATATCCCCCTTCGGATGAGGCTATTGCTGAACTTACGCTCCGGCTCAAATCAGGAAAAGATGCAACGCTTGGCGGATGCGAATGGCGGCTTGATAGCCGCTGGCCTGATAATATCATGATCTGCCGTGAAACTGGGGATATGTCAGAGGCGGCAGATTTCAAAGAGGGCAAAGGGGTGTTTGACGGACGTTGGCTAATTGCGTATCCAGCGCCAGTTAGGGTTGAACCACTGGGACACCAACGTTTTGCCGCCCTAAAACGCCAATTTCCAAATGATGATTGGCTTCTTCAGGCCATGCCAAGAGCATTTTGGTCAATACCTGTTCTAATTGGGGATAAAAATAAGAATCTGCAAGATCATGGGCGTCTTCTACTTGACGATGGCGCTCTCTTCCCCCATCTAATAAATATTAACAATAAAGCTAGTAAGGATGCCATTTCCAACACGGCTTATCAGATACCTCCGCATGACTCGCTCGTGTCATTCATCGGGGGTTGGAACGGATAACAATGATGGTATTGTGATCCGGAACAGAAGAACGAAAGGCTTATCCAAGTGAACAATATGGCTCGGAATATTATTTTGTGGTTGATCATTGGCGTGGTCATGCTGGCTTTGTTTAATATGTTTCAACAGGGTAATGGAAACCGTTCTGCTAGTATCCCGTTTTCCGATTTTGTTATTCAGGTTGAGTCAGGCGATATGCGTGAGGTGACAATTGAGGGTAGCAACCTTTACGGTGTCACTAATAACAACATTCCGATATCCAGTTACATGCCTGAAAACAGCGATATTGTTGAGATTTTACGTGACAATAATGTGCGTATCGTTGCGCGCCCTGATACCAGCAATTCCCCTGGGTTCCTATCCCTATTGCTTAGCTGGTTCCCAATGCTGTTGTTTATTGGGGTATGGATTTTCTTTATGCGCCAGATGCAGGGCGGCGGAAGAAATGGGGCTATGGGGTTTGGCAAATCTCGTGCGAAATTGCTGACGGAGCATCATGGCCGTGTCACCTTTGATGATGTTGCTGGGATTGACGAAGCAAAAACAGAACTTGAAGAGGTTGTTGAGTTTCTTCGCGACCCCTCACGGTTTCAGCGGCTTGGCGGAAAAATTCCAAAAGGCGTGCTTTTAGTAGGCCCACCCGGAACAGGGAAAACGTTGCTGGCGCGCGCCATTGCGGGTGAGGCAAATGTCCCATTCTTTACCATTTCCGGCTCAGACTTTGTTGAAATGTTCGTCGGTGTTGGCGCTAGCCGTGTTCGCGATATGTTTGAACAGGGCAAGAAAAATGCGCCTTGTATTATCTTTATTGATGAGATTGATGCCGTCGGCCGCCATCGCGGTGCTGGTCTTGGCGGAGGTAATGATGAACGTGAGCAGACGTTAAACCAGATGCTTGTGGAAATGGATGGATTTGAAGCTAACGAAGGCGTCATTCTGATTGCTGCCACGAACCGGCCTGATGTGCTTGATCCGGCGCTTTTGCGTCCGGGGCGGTTTGACCGTCAAGTGGTTGTGCCAAATCCTGATGTTTTGGGGCGTGAGAAAATCCTCAAAGTGCATATGCGTAAAGTGCCGCTGGCTAATGATGTTGAACCACGCATTATTGCCCGTGGGACACCTGGATTTTCTGGGGCAGACCTTGCTAATCTTGTCAACGAAGCTGCGCTTCAGGCGGCACGCAAAAATCGCCGTACCGTTTCTATGGCAGAGTTTGAAGAAGCTAAAGATAAAGTCATGATGGGGGCAGAGCGCCGTTCCATGGTGATGACCGATGAGGAAAAGAAACTGACTGCTTATCATGAGGCTGGACACGCTGTGGTGGCATTGCATCAACCGGCTTCTGATCCGATACATAAAGCCACGATTATCCCTCGTGGTCGTGCCTTAGGCATGGTCATGCGCCTGCCAGAAGGCGACAGAGTATCAATGGCGCGTGACCGGCTGTTTGCGGATCTTCGCGTTGCTTGTGGCGGACGTATTGCCGAAGAAATGATCTTTGGCGCAGATAAAGTCACTACGGGCGCATCAAGTGATATTCGCATGGTGTCGGATATGGCGCGGCGGATGGTAACAGAATGGGGATTATCTGAAAAATTAGGCTTTCTAGCTTATTCTGCAGATGAACAAGAGGTGTTTCTAGGGCGTTCGGTATCCCAGCAGAAAAATATCTCTGATGATACTGCTGCGACGATTGATAAAGAAATCCGGACCATTTCTGATAGTGCTTATGCTGAGGCTGAAAAGCTTTTGAAAAAACATAAGAATGAATTGGAACGCGTGGCTCAGGCGCTTTTGGAATATGAAACCCTTTCAGGTGATGAAATCAAAATTATAGCCGAAGGTGGGTCAATCGCCAGAAAAGATGATGCTGAGGATGTGCCAGAAACACCGCGTGCGAAATCACGAACAGGTATTCCTGGTGGTCGGCGCAAATCAAGCCCTTCACCAAAAGCGGAACCATCTGGTGACGAAGCCGTCTAATCCCGATCATCTGTCTATTCCACGACGCCAAACCCAGCTGACCCGTCCTGTTTTTGCGGATGATCAACGCCTTGGCGGGAAGGCAAGATGCTGGTGGCGTCCGGTTGCGTTAGCACCAATGGCAAGCGGATATGATCACCTTATTCCTTTGTCTAATACTGGACTTGGCTTTGGCGCGGTGGATATTCTTGAACGCCATGGGGATGATTTCACCATAACAAGGATGGCGCCTGATCACGTTATGCGATCAGCACGAGAGGCTGGGGCAGAGGCTGTTCATCTCGCCGAACAGCAATGGCATCATCTTACCTCACCGCGGCCTGATTTTTCTGACCTATCCATGGATCAGCATCGCATCATGGGGATTATCAACACTACGCCTGATAGTTTCTCAGATGGCGGCGATCATTTTGATGCCAATACCGCTATCGCTTGCGGAATGGCGATGGCTGATGCTGGGGCCGATATTCTGGATATAGGGGGCGAATCCACGCGTCCTGGGGCAGAACAGGTGAGTTATGCCGAAGAAACAGCACGTATTTTGCCGGTGATTTCCCATCTCAGTGATGCTGGCCATATAGTTTCGGCCGATACTAGACACACGCAAGTGATGGCAAAGGCACTGGATGCCGGGGCAAGAATTATCAATGATGTTGCAGGATTACGCGATGAAGGGGCTGAAGCCCTAGTGGCGCAGCGATCCTGCCCGGTGGTAATTATGCATATGCAGGGTCAACCCGGGACGATGCAGAAAAGCCCAAGTTATGATTTTGTTGCCGCAGATGTTTATGATTGGTTAGAACAGCGCATTGCCGCCGCTACCGCCGCTAACGTGCCGCGTTCACAAATCGCAGTTGATATCGGTTTTGGCTTTGGTAAAACGCCGCAACACAATATGACCCTGATGGCGTGGTTATCGCTTTTTCATGGCCTTGGTGTTCCGTTGTTGCTTGGGGTCAGCCGTAAATCTACCATTTCTCATTTTTCAAAAGCTGAAAAAGCCAAAGACCGTATGCCTGGATCACTGGCTTTAGCCACCCTTGGTTATTCCCAAGGGGTGCAAATGTTTCGTGTGCATGATGTTGCTGAAACCGCCCAGGCGTTGGCCTTGGCGGCAGCGATGCGATTAGCGGATCAACATTAACAGGATATGGGCAAAAACGCCCTAGCATGATAGGATGCCCATCAATTAGGCCGCATCATATAGAGGAGTCACCATGGCGCGTTATTTTGGCACCGATGGGGTGCGAGCAACGATCAATACCGGCCCGATGACTGCAGAAAATATTGTTCGGTTGGCACTCGCCGCAGGGCGATATTTTATGTCTCAGCAACAAAGCTCTGCCCGCCAACGGCCTTTGGTTGTCATTGGCAAAGATACGCGCTTATCAGGCTATATGGTTGAAGCCGCGTTACAGGCTGGCTTTGCTTCTATTGGCATGGATACGCGATTGCTGGGTCCATTGCCGACACCGGCAGTGGCGCATTTAACCCGAACTTTGCGCGCGGATTTAGGTGTTATGATATCCGCTAGCCATAATCCACATTTTGATAATGGCATTAAGCTTTTTGGGCCCGATGGGTTCAAATTACCAGATCATGTTGAATATGCCATCGCAGCGATCATGGGCGAACATATCCCGTTGG
>Ga0181556_1005400_pt1 | contig 9948 bp, 15 predicted proteins | sample 011ome_14_FD_148651 | JGI IMG/M metagenome (GOLD analysis project Ga0181556, IMG submission 148651) | Coastal salt marsh microbial communities from the Groves Creek Marsh, Skidaway Island, Georgia - 011505AT metaG (spades assembly) | ecosystem: Environmental > Aquatic > Marine > Intertidal zone >... | reverse complement strand
TTCCCTTCGGCATCACTTCATCCTCCTTATCATCATCCCAAGCGCGGGGTTCAAGCCTCGGACGGGTATCATCTTCTTCATCCTTCTCACCTGAGCAAGTCCTGATCGTAGCCGGCTCGCCTCTTGAGCCTCGCGAGTTTGTTGACCCTCGCACATGCCCACTGCTGCTTCGACATCTTGGGGCCGGGGCCGCCCTTGACGCCCCGCCTGTTCCTCACGGAGCCGGGGTTCGTCTTCCAAGCCCCTATCCCGCGCTTGTAGGACTTCAGGAGACGCCCCTTCGATATCCCGGATCGCGCCGACGCCTTCGTGACGCATGATGGATAACGGACGGCCATATCATAGCCTCCTCTCGCCCGGCACGTATGAGCAGGCCCAACGCCTGCGTTGAATCTCGTTCTTGGACGGCAATCTTCTCGATCCGCCCGTCTTCCAAGCCCCTCGGATCAGTGCCGTCCTCGCGCAGTAGGACCTCTGCCTCTTCGATCCGGGCCTACCCACACGGACGGCAGACGATACCTTGACCGTCCTGCCCCTTGTGTACGGGTCCTTGACTCGGGGCATTTCATCTCCTTTCTAATCTCTTCAAGAATCCTTGCAGTTTTGCTATCCGAGCCTTGCTGCTTTGAATCGACTTCTTTTCGCTTTTCAATTGAAACTTAGTGCTTGCTATCATGCTCTTTCTAGTTTTATCTGTTATAGCCATCAATATCGCCTCCTCATTCTCCGCGCCCTGAGCGACCCGGTGGATCGCTTACGACGTGACCTTCTCTTAGACGTTGCTGATCGAGCCTCGGCCTTCGCCTTGGACTCCCCGGACTTAGGGCCTAACGGCCGCCCAGTGGTGTACGAGATCGCTCGATAGCGACCGCTCTTCAGACGCTTGAGCGGCATCTCAAGCACTCCTGAACATTACGAATAGTACGACGGCTATGACTATGAAATCCTCGTTCGACATTCCTCACCCCTCCACAGCGTCCAAGATTGCGTTGAATGCGTCCTCTCCGATTCCCATCGCTGCGGCTGCTATGCCGAGGACGATGAGGACGACCTTCCAAGGGATTCGGATGTTCCCCTTCCCGTCGATCTCAAGTTCCACGTCCTTCTCGCTCATCTTATCATCCTCCTCAAGCAGGTGTCGCCCACGCATCTCTCGACGTACATGGTCTTCTTGTAGCCGATCTTCTTCTTGAGTCTGCCTAGCATGTCATCACTCCGGTATCTCATATGCTTCCCATGCGTCTGCTGCGTCGTTGGCCGTCTCGTAGGTGCTTGGCATATCTCTGAGGAATGCCCTGTATGCCTTCCTCGCCGCTGTGAGCGTCAGATCCTTCAAGGCCCACCAATCCGTATTCTGAAGTGCCTCTGACCTGAGTTTCCTTATCTCTTCCCACGTCACGTCCCTGTATGTGGTCGAGACGAGTTCCTTGCCGGAGTACACCCTCTTTCGCCTGCTTATCGGTGCTGTGAGATCCATAATATCGCCTAACTGTATTTTATCCCCAACCTCAGAGGGTATGAGGTGCCCCCGCCGATGTATAACTGATTCGCGGTCGGTGTGGCTGGTAGCGTGTTCGCCGATCCTGTGCTTACGTCTAGAAGGTTGTATGACTCATCAACGGCGTTCATGGTCTGAACCTGATTGGCGGTGAATTGCGCACCTGCCGGGTTCTCTGAATGGAGCCTCGGGTCTCCTGCGGCGCTCGTCCTGTTCCACGCATAGAAGTACATCTCCCCCTGAGTCAGCGAGATCGTCGCGCTGGACCCGCCGGCATCCACTATCGTGGTCTGCTCGACCTCTCCGGTCGATGAGCAGTCCATCTCGGCCCTCCCCATGAGAGCGGTCGGCAGGCCGTTCGTCTGAGAATAGATGCCGACTAGGAAGTCGGCGTTGGCACTAGCAGTCGCCACGCTGACGAGGAACGCGCTAACATCGCCAGTCTTGGGTGCTATGAAGGATCGGAACCTAGGTTGAGAGTAGCCTGAACGAGTTAGATAACTGTTAGACAACGTACCCACGCACGTCATACCGACCCCTCTGCTCAGCAGATACGTGTCTATGATGGTCGGGGCGATTTGATATACCAAGTCGCGGGGGTTCAATGCCTGATTGAGAGACGCTCCGCCTGAGACGGTCGTCCATGTCGTCGCGCCTCCCGATCCCCCTGATGTGAGGACCTGACCCGCAGTTCCGGAGGCCCCGCCGACTGTCACGTTCTTGTTCGCACCGACTCCGAGGGCGTCCGATCCCGCGACCGCGAATCCTATCTGATTCGCACCTGCCGAGAATACGCCTGTGTCGGTGTCTCCCGTGATCGCCAGTGATGGGGCCGCCGCGTTCCCGGTGGGTATGTTCACCCCGCCGGTCACGGAGAGCCTCCCGTTCGTCGAGTTGACGGTGAAGTCCGAGTCTGAGGTTATCGTCTTCGCCCCGTTGAAGAAGGCGACCTGATTAGACGCGCCCGAGCCGCTTATGTCGCCGCCGCCCGACTCGTCCTGCTTTATGTATGACATCCTCGATCACCTCAAGAGTTCGCTATCCATATCTCCACGGTCGAGACTCCCCCGGTGCATCCGAGGTACAGTTGCTGATCCTGAGCGAGTACCCCGACTCCGGGGCCGCAGTCGAAGACGTACTCGTTGCCGGCCCCGAGGGAGTAGTAGTTCACCGCCCCCGCGAGCCCCGCACCGTCTCCGATGCCGCCCACGGTGTCGTAGCCGATCCGTACGTCGATCGTCGCGCTTGTGTTCTTGATGAGCAACTTGCCCGGACGAACCATCGCGAGATCGACCCGCGTGGGCGTGTCCTCCGCGAGTGCGAGTCTCAGTATCCTACCCATGGGGGTTCACCCCCATCACTGGTTCGCCGCACCGCTGCGGTCGAGGACTGCCTGAGAGGTGTTCGTTCTCACGGCCTGAGTCTGCGCTGGGTCGGGTACTGCCGATGCGTTGACCGGGGCGACGAGGACGGGCTGGTAAAGCACTGTCCTCGCTGCGGTGGTGGTCACTTGGAGGCGAAGGTCGTCTCCACGGGCAAGGCCGAACAGGTTGAGGAAATATCCGCCGGGTGAGAGTTGTGCGATCTGAAGTTGAGTCGCCGATCCGCTGTTCCCGTACAGTACCCCGTTGAAGAGGTCTGCGTTGAGGTATCTCCAGTAGTTCGTCTCCAAGGAGTAGTCGGACTGAGACAGGACGCGAATCTCGCTCACGTCGCCGTCGGTGTCTCGATCGTTGTATATCATGACGCCTGCTATGACCCCGGGCTCGTTGGATGGGATTCGCACGACGACCTCCTCCTGACCAGTTCCGCTCATCTGCTTGGATGTGGCTGGTGGTACGGTGGTGCGCGTCTGCATGTTGTCGTTATAGACGACCCAGCACTCGACCGATGTCCCAGTCGCCTGAGCCGCTAGGGCGATGGACGTCATGGTGTATTCGATCCTGCTGACTCCCGGTGGGGCCTGTCGCCCGCATGGGATTCGTAGGTAGGCCTCCTTCACGGTGGTCGATGCGACGACCTCGGTGGAGAGGGACTCCCCGAGACTGTTCATGAAGTAGCCGAACTGGGATGCGGTCGTGTCTGCCGCGTCCGAGTAGCCGGAGCGGAAGTCGAAGAACGTCTCTCCGTTCAGTATGACGCGAAGTGCGGAGATGCACTGCATGAGATCGCCATCGACGTCACCAGCGGCGTTGAGAGTGCCTGCGAAGCGGAAGATGATGGACTCGATCGGGCCTCCGGCCACGTTGAACCCCTCGTTGACCGTCTGAGCGGCACCACCGGCGGGGGAGCCGGGGAAACCGGACGCCGCGCCTGTCTCGGTGTTGACTAATGTATAACGAATTGCCATTTCTTAATCACCTCAGTTCTTGGAGATTGCAGCCTGCAATTGATCCATAGGGGTCTTCAGTATGGCGAATCCTAGCGTGAGTCCGATGGCGAGGCCGGCGTAATCGACGAGGCCAGCGCCTGAGAAGCGGGGGATGATTCCGGCGAGCATCACTGACCACCTACTCTTCCCTTCACCTTGGACTCCAAGGTCTGACCGTCAAAGATGTACGTTGACAGCCCATTCGCGATCGCTATTACGCCTAATACTCCGAAGGCTACCATGAAGCCGCCGGACACATTCGATAAGAACATGGCCCGTCCGAAGGTGGTGTCCCTCTTAATGCTCACCCGTGAATAGATGCACTAACATTAAGGTCGAGACGCCTCACGCGCGTATATGGACAGGAAGGGGCCGAAGGGGGGCGTCATACGACCGAGATGCCCCAGATGCGGTACTCGCATGATAGGGACGAGCGCGAGGATAGGCAACGGCGAGTCCGACAGGAGGAGGACCTCCGCGAAGCCCTACCGTCGCGTGGGCTGGATATGCGGGTCATGCACGTACATAGAGAGGACGGTTCCCGAGTTCTCCGAGATGATTATACCTCGATCGGGCGCATGAGACTCGACTTCCCGCTGGTGACGTTGAATATTACATGCGCGTAGGGAGTCTCGTTGAGCGGCTCGATGAATGGCTCGGGGTTGTACCCGTACCTATTCATGGCGTCCTTGACATGGAGCGGTGAGAGCAAAGTCCTGAAATGCACAATAAATGAAGTTGAGCCTTCTAACTCCTTTGAGAACACGAAGCCGTGTGATATTGCGACGAACCTGATGTGCCGCGATCGCCCGACAAGCGCGAGACGCTTGAACTGGGGGCTCGCCGACTTCCTGCTGCTGAGGAAGACCTGAGCGTCATCGACGACGAGGCAGCACTTGAACTCGGGGTTGGCGTCCCGTATGTCGAACACCGTCGCGATGACGGCATCGACGTGATCCTCGACCATCTCCGGGTCGGGGTATATGACGTGGATGCGGTGCTTCTTCATGTGCTTCTCCAACTTGTCGAGGGTGGTGATCGACTTGTCGCCGAACTCCATCTCATGCTTCGGGCAGACATAGACGACATGCTGCATCTTGTCGTCGTTCTTCATGAAGTCCTCGATCGTGTTCTTGACGAAGAATGACTTTCCCGATCCCGGAGCCCCGACGAGGCAGGTCGTGAGGGCCACGCCGTCGGGCTTGTATAGGTCACTCGGGTTCATTCTTCCTCATCCGTCTTCTCGATTTTTGAAATGACCCTCTCGGTGATTCTCTTTTCAATATCCTCGGAGGAGTCGAGCCCGAGAAGTCGCGCAACGATATTTATCCCCATTTCACTCCATCTCCCTGAGCATTCGCTCCTCGATCTTCCGCATCCGTCTCGCCTTAATTCTCTTTCCCAAGAACGGCACCCTCTCAAGGATGCTCGCCACGCGACCGCCCGAGAACACCGACCGACCGGCCTCCGCGTTGATCTTCATTACCGGGGAGCCGAACCAGTAGGCGTTCGACAGGATCGCGATCTGATTGGGGCCTATGACGCCTGCGAGGTTGACCCCGTTGTGATCGAGGGCGTCCTGCGTGATGCCTGCTATCCAGTCGTAGTCGTCCTCCTCATGGGTGATGGCCTCGGCCTCGGGGTCGTTCAGGACGCCCCTCTTGTATCGGGTGAGGAACCAGTCGCCGGTCTTGTAGCCCGTCTTCAGGATTCCCTCGTTCATGCCCCTCTCGGCCTCCAACTGCTTCTTGGTGGGCTTGCCCGACCCGCGTGGTCGGATGCGCTTGAGTGGGCCGGGTATGACCTCGCTCGCCATGTCCTCCGAGAAGTCCATGCTCGACCAGTCGAGGCCGGAACCACTATCTGCCTCCGGCTCCGGAGTCTCGGGCTTGGGCTCCGGCTCGGAAGCCTCCTCGACGGGCCTCTCGATCTTGGTGGAGTGCTTCCACGCGCCCGACTTCGACTTGAACTCGCGACCGTCCGAGGCGACGTACATGACGCTCCCGTCCTCGCTCTCGACCTTCCTAGCCTTACTCACTCTCGATCATCTCCCTGATGTCGTTGATGTGCTCGGATAGTTTGATCGTCATCCTCGGGTTCTGGAAGTCGCCTTTCCCGAGAGGCGGGAACAGTATCTCCTCGGCCCCGTGTCGCGACAGCCTGAGCCTCTCCATCAGGATCGACTCGGCCTCATGGTACGGCATCCTCCCGTTCCGATGCTCATGGATGACGGATTCCTGCATCTGCTTGAGGCATTCGGCGCATAGGAGCCCCTGCGGGTCGTAGGCCATGTTCGCCTTCTCCCCGCACTCCTCGCACTTGCGCTTCTTCCGGGCCCCCAATCACGCCACCCCCACGGCCGAGTCCACCGCCGATCCCGCCGTCTGGGCGACGACCTTGGATATGACGGGGTGCGCGAGGACCTCCGCCTGAGCGAGCCTCACGGACTCCATGACGTCGGCCTCGTCGCGGTGCTTGACATACGCCTTGTTGAACAGGGCGAGTGCGAGTACGAATGCGGAGCCCTGACCGCTCGGTTTCCAATCGAGTTCGACGAGTCTCGTCATAACCCGATCGAAGGGAGGATCGGATGCACGTAGCAAGGCATCGATATGCGACAACAATTCTTCATCGGTCAGGGCGTCCACGGGGCTCCGATAGTGCATCTATTAATCAAGTCTCCTGATAGAAACGCCTCGACTTCTTCTCGACGACGTGGAGCGATCCCGCCGTGAGGCCATGCCTGAGCGCGGTGTAGTAGGAGACGACCCTGCGTGACGTCTGCTTCTTGGAGAGGTCGCCGGCATTGGGAAGCCAGTTGCCCTCGTCGTCCTTGACCTGAACGCCCTTGTGCCGGACGTAGCCCCTCGACCCGTCATGCTTGAACAGGGTGTACGCCTTGGGCTCATAGAACACCCCGGAGCCGTATGGCTCGGGAGTCTCAAGTTTCCACTGCCCGAGTTCGTCGCCGATCGGAATCATGGACTCAAAACGCTCTCGACCCTCCGCCCTCAGCCAAACGGAGTCGGTGTCCGTATAGACGCCATGCTCCCCGGCCGCTATGATGCCCCTGCCGAGGGCCACGCGCCCGTATGACAGGACGAAGGAGGAGAACCCGAAGAACTGCCGCATGGGAACCTTCGACATCTCCCGGTGATCGAGGATGAAGGGCCACTCGGCCTTGAGGCCGTCGTAGTACCTGAGTTCGATCTCACCGGCCGCGAGTAGGTCGTCGTAGTCGTCCTGCTCCTGCAACTGCTGGATCCTCGACCCCTCGATCCTCTTGGGCTTCGGCTTGATGCCGAATCCCCCGAACAAGGAGTTCATGATGAGTTTGACCATGTTATGACGCGGATCGCCCTCATCCCTGAGCCTGAGCCTGAGATCGTACATGTCCTGAATGAAGGAGGCGAATGGGTTGATCGCCCTGCATGACATGATCGTCGAGATGGATGCGACCTCCCATCCGTTCTCAAGGAGGAACCTGATCTCGGGCTCGCACATCCAGCCGTCGAACGACCGCTGGTTCCAGTCCCGCCTCCCTTCGTCGTCTATGTTCGGGGCTCCGAGGTATGCGTCCGGGGAAACCGCCCGAAGTCCGAGGTTCGCTATGCACACGCGGTCGGTTCTCCTCAACTCGCTCATGAGCGCGGGGAGGGTCGCCCCGACCATGTTCATCGACTTCATGTCGGGGAATGGCATGTCGCGCATCTGCGCGGGATATGAGGAGTTGATGTCATAGCATATCAGGGGCTCGCGAATCATGGTTCCCGGCGGGTGTATGTGCGTGTTCAGCAGTCGGGTCATCCCCCCGACCTCGCATCTCCCGAGGTACTCGTTGAAACGCTTCCGGCACTTGACATACGGCCGGATGGCTCCCTTGGACGACCTGAACGTCCAATGCTCGGGCCAGTACCTCGCGCACCATGCTCGATAGGCCGAGCCTGCCGTGGTGAGCGGGAGATCGATCTCCAAGGGCTCGCGATCGACGAGGGAGGCGTACAGGGATCGGAATCTCCGCAACGCCTCCGCGAGTATGTCGCAGTCGAGATAGCAGTAGTCGATCATCTCCTGCGTGACGTCCTCCTCGGTTATCTCGTATGTCCCGTCCCATTTGGTGAATATGTCGGGGGTGTGGCCTTTCTCCATCGAGACGCTTGAGGCGATTTGTGAGAGAGTCATGGGGAAAATGTGCTTGCTGTCACGATAGTCAACCCCGTTATGCTTGAGGGAGAATATCTTGGTTCCCGAGGCGATCTTCTCGGCCTCATATCTCTCCTCGATTGTAAGAATGCCACTAATATCAAAGGTGCTCCCATTGTGCGCGTAGGCTGTGCATGGGGCTCTCGACTCCATCCACCCACGCAGTTCCTTCGGATCGAAAAAGTGAACCCGCTCGCCTGTTTCCACGTCCACCGCACACCCGAAGACATACAGATGACCGTTGATTCCATGAGTTTCCGTATCGTACACGACTATGTTATGTCCGGGTTTCCGCTTCTTAGGCGGCATACCCATCATGCGATGGGTTCCGGGTTCCTCGTTCAAAGCCTCCCGCTCCGCTTGAGTTGTGGATATGCGCGGTTCACGTACTTCACGATCCGCTCTCTCTTGTCCTTCGGGAACGGTCGGAAGGTGGGCGTCTGCTCGATGAACGGCTGTCGCTTGTCATCGACGTAGCGAGCCTTCGTCGGGAGGAACGCCGCGCCGTAATTCGACTTCCGCTCGTCGGGAATCTCGGTTTCGTACACCCGAGCGAGCGTTCTCGCCCCTCTCATGTTGAACGCTATCGCGACGAGTTTGTACCCGCGATCGGGCTCCTCCAAGAACTTCTCCCTGACCTTCTCCTGATAGAGTCGCAGGAGAACCATCGGGTCGGATTTCCTCTTGTCCTCGGACTTGAAGGGGTTTCTGTTGACATTGGTGTTGAAAGTGATGAACTCGCCGTCGTCCTCGGTCACGAACATGACCTCGGATATGATGAGCATGTTCTGAGAGAAGGAGTACGGCGGTATCCTCCCGTTGAGAACCATCTCGTCCCCGTCGTTGTCGAGGACGTCCTGATCGAACCTCAGAACGTAGTCGTTGAGGAACTCCGTGGCGGGGAACCGGGAGAAGGGCTTGGCCCTCCCCCTCGTCAGCCTGCGGTATATCCTGAGCCTCGACTCGGGCTTCGACTCGTAGCCGAACTTCCTCGCCGTCCTGAGCCTCTCGGATCGCGTCTGCACGTCGTATATCTCGCGCAGCCTCGATGCGGCCTGTTGAAGTTCGTCATCCGTGTAAGTCGCCATCCATGACCGCCTCTTTCGTGTCGAGGACGAGTTCGACCGGGATCTGGGATCGGGCCAACCAGCCCTTCTTACCCTGAGTCCCGGTCTTCGCGCCCCTCGGTGCGGGAGCGTGGTGACACTCGCCCTTCAATGATGCGCCGTTCCTGCATTTCGGCCTCGGTTCCCAAGCCTCGGGCCATATGCCCCAAAGGTCGGTCGGCTTCGCTCGCTCGTCGCCGTACTTGCAGTACCATATCTCCGCGTGGCTCCACTCAGGGGGCAGGATTCCGAGTTTCCTCAGAACTCCCCTCGGGTTCTCGACCCACAGATAGTCGGGGTCGATTGCCCTTATGACGCGAACCATCGACTCTATGATGAGGAGGGAGTCCCTCGCACCATCCGACTTCGGACGGAAGGTTCCGTCCGACTTGTCCCAATGAGCGCTGACAGACGCTACCGAGAAGCATGTGCAGGGAGGGGAGGCATAGACTACGACCACGGCATCCTCCGGAATGCAGCGGGTGATTGAATCAACGAGATTCTGGTCGGCGTCCTTTATGTCGATGCAGATGTCCGGGTCGAACTCGGGGAGGAGGTCGAGCGTCCAAATCATCTCGGCGACACCGCGCCAAGGCTTCGACCAAGAGCCCGAACCCGTGAAGAGGTCGATGACGAAGTAGCGGGTCAAAGTTCACACCTCGGTATCTCAAAGAGGTCGGCTATCCTCGCCTTCAGATCGTCGATGTCGCGCTTGGCGACCTCGCTGCGGTACAGCCTGTCCACGTCCTTCTCCAAGTCCTCGATGCACC
>Ga0181556_1005398_pt1 | contig 9949 bp, 11 predicted proteins | sample 011ome_14_FD_148651 | JGI IMG/M metagenome (GOLD analysis project Ga0181556, IMG submission 148651) | Coastal salt marsh microbial communities from the Groves Creek Marsh, Skidaway Island, Georgia - 011505AT metaG (spades assembly) | ecosystem: Environmental > Aquatic > Marine > Intertidal zone >... | reverse complement strand
CGAGGGAGGTTTACTTCTGTCGTGCTTTCAACGCCATTATTAATAGCGGCATGCGTGGTATTGGTGAACATGCTGTTAATCATGACGAAGCTCATGGTAGACGTCGCACAGCGCCGCGGACGAGGAGGTAGTCTGAAGAAGACGCAGTAATTGAGAAACTGAGAGTATTTTTTAGAGGGCTCGCACTTTCCCGACGCATCGAAACGTTTGGTAGTTTTAGTAGATTTATGTACAAAGTATTTGTAATGTGTATCATGGAATTGTGAGAACGAATGCAACCGCGTTGAATCGTGCGTAACGACAGGGCGAAGAATCGTGCTATCGGTAAATCGCTAAGTGTCAACTGTCAAGACGCCATGTTTTTTGCAGATGCTCTTGATATGCTCTAGCTTTGAAGTGGCGTCTGGAATGTCAAGCGCCAAATCTGCAACGTGGCCTTCAACACGAAGGAACCCTTTCTGCATTTGACTGGCGCTTACCTCGCCGCTATCCCCCAGAACCTTGAGTAAACCAAGAATGTTGGCGACGTTGTTGCAATCTTTTGGAGCCTCCAAAGCCATGGTGAGGGCGAATTTAACAAACTCGTGATGGAAGAACGGCATACCAAGATCGTGCAAGCAGTGTCGAGCTTCGGAAACGTCGTTCGTGACGATGTACTCGTCAAGCATGGCTTTGATTTTCAGCTTGGCGGCGTCTAGAGGCGATTTATCAAAGTCGCCCCACGCGCGCAGTACCCTGTCGCTATGACCTGGTCCAGATAAATGCCCATGAGCGAGTAGCAACGCTTCTTGAGCGACTTTGCCCTCGCACGTGGACATGGCCGCGACGGTGTCTGGGAAAGATGGAGGTAAAATGTCGTCGATGATGGCTCGGGCGACGAACATTCCGAGAACCTCCGCCGTGTCCGGAACGTCAATCACGAGATCATCCGCCGCTTCGATCAATCGCACAAATCCACGTTGAATTTGTGCACTAGAAAGTGCACTCGGATACAGCGCGCTGAGTAGTACTGCGGCGGCTTCCTTTTCCCGATGCCCTCGGTCCATGGCGAGAGTCACCAAGCGCTTGACGAAAAAGTGTTCAAACATCGGTGCGTCGAGTTTTTCCACGCGCGTCCACGCCTCATCAATGTCCGATGAGCTGAAGTACTCAAGAATGATCGCCCCCGCCTGATCTTTGTACTGCTCGATGACATCCTTACTTTTGCCCCCGACGTCCACCGTCCTAAACGTCGTGGGTTCCTCCGTCGAGTCGTAATTTGGATCCCCCGAATCCAGCGCATACACCGGTGAATCATCAATCACCGACAGCACGCGCATGGTTTCATCTCCTTTTTGTCCGCGTCCACTCGCGCGAGAATGTTGCACGCCGTGCGAATCCACCCACTGTACGCTCAGCGCCGCGCTCTCGCGTCCAGTCAGCCCCGCGCCTTTCCCCGCCGCCTCCAACTGATGCCTCTTACGAATCGTCGCATCGAACGCCTTTTGCTGCTCCACCGTGAGCAACATCTCGAACGATCGCTGTCGCAGCCGCGGCGGCACGATTCACCCTCCTCGCTCGGCGTTCCCGAGTGCGGCGTCGGGAAACAAATCCAATCGAACGCTGCGCGAGGATGCTTTTCGTGCGCCTACGCGGTGCGTTGACGCGCGCGATGTCCTATATCCGCGATGCGCGGCACGAGAAGCGAGAACACGCTGGCGAGAAATTCGATCGATCGTTTGCGCGCGTTCGCGTGCGCCGTGCGTCGTCGCGGGCGTCGTCAGCGCCTGTCGTTCGCGTCGCGGTGTGTCGACGGTCGCGTGCCGAGCGCAACGACCTTGGACCGAACGTGTATTCGTGCGACGTACTATGATCTCTATACCCTCTGTTTGAGATGCATTTATAACGCTGACTCGACAGTTGAGATATTTTCGCGATAGAGAGGAATCTTATTCACAATACGTGTGTGTTCATTCCATCGAAAACGGACCGGTGCGGCACATCACCTCGTGCGCCTCGCGACACTGGACGCCAGTGCTCGCGCCGCGATCGCGACGCGTCGACGATGACCGACCAGACGTGTCGTTCGTGTTCTTCTTCGTCCTCGTTGCCGTCACTGTCGTGGCGCTCGACGAGCGACACGTCAACGACGCGCGGCGCTCGACGACGATCGGTTCCGGTGCGCCATGGTGTTACTCGGCTCATCGGCGCGCTCGCGCTCATCGCGCTCTGCGCGACGCCCGCGGTAGACGCCAAGCCGAAGCTTCAGATTGTGAATTCTGCGAATGACATCGTGCACGCATCGCACATATTATGCGGCTCGAATGCGGCGGGGAAGGAGAAGTGTTTGGATTACGAGGAGATGTTGGCGCCGTACACCGACGCGGCGCACCACTTGGAGCAGGCGTTCGCGGAGCTCGCGGTGAAGTATTCTGAGTGTCCAACTGGGAGTGAAGGTGGTGATTTGGGGTATTTTCCGCGCGGGGAAATGGCGAAGGATTTTGAGCGCGTGGTGTTTGACGCGAAGACGCCGTTGGATACGGTGGTCGGTCCGGTGGAGACGCGCAACGGGTGGCACTTGGTGTTGGTGCACGATAGACATTTGGCTGACGACGAGGCCAAGGAGAAAGCGAGGTTGAAGCAGGAGGCGTTGAAGCAAGAACGGCTCGAACGGGCAGAGCAACAGCGGGCGTATCAGGAGCACCGCGAACAGCGCCGACGCGAACGCTCGATGCGGGCAAACTTGAAGGATAGAGAGACAGATAAACACTCGTTGCATCACGACGAGTTGTAATGATATTACTATACGTTGCTGCTATCGTACTAATAACGCTCGAGTAACTCTCGCAGATACTCTGCGCGAAGCGCCAAGTCGCCTGCATTAGTCGTCACGCCGATGGAATCTTCGAGCTCCTTCGCTTGCCACAGCTCTCGCAAAACTTCCCAGTATTCTCCACCACCGTCGACTAAGAAATCACATGCTTCAACCCAATCGGGCTCTTCTTCGCAGTACTCGCGAATGCGTTTGAAATCGAGCTCGTGAATGTCGACAAACACCCGCCGCAGCGCCTCTGCCGACGTCGACTCGCTCGGGCCTCTCGAGCTCAACGCGCTAAATACTAACTCTGTGAGCGTCACAGCGAGTGCTTTAAGATCAATCACCACGCTTTCAGGCGTACACAGCGTGCTGCACCCAAAGTTGATCAATTTCACGTCCAAATCATCCGCAGACCGATCGACAAATGTGCTACACAGAAACGTCGACGCGTCCAGCGCTCCGTGCGCTACGCCTCGTTCGTGAGCGTACCATACCGATTTAATGCACCCTTCAAACGCCTTACGCACGAACCGCGCGCGCGCGCGTTTCGGTTCATCTGCGACGCGCTGTACAGGTGGCCAAAACTTCACCGCAGAGTTCACATCCTGCCTCGCTCGAGGGTATTCGCTCAGCCGACGCAACCCGTGCCATTCCTGCACCGTCCACAACGACGTCGCCTCTGAGTCCACACCCTTCGACGCAAAATATCCCACCAATCGTGCTATTGGTAAATTCCGCTTCGGTAACATCCCAGGACCACGTCCGTAACGATCAACATCAATCTCCACGTCATCATCGAACAACAATCGCTCGTACGCGCGCACCTCTGTTTCCGCGAGCGCCGCCGCTTCGCGCCCCTTGTACTCCTTCAACATCACCGCCCCTCGATCAGCCTCGGCGCGCCCGATTCCGAGCGGTTCCGCGGGCGCGTGCACGTATCGCCCAGCGTATAAATTCACGCAACTCGCATCGTCGCCGCGTGCGTCGACGTCGCGGCTCGTCAGCGACGCGCTCTCCGCCGACCCATCCGCGGCTGTCCTCCACGTGAACGCGCTATCGCGCTCGCGTTCGACGCGGAACGTCACCGTGCCGAGCTTTTGTGCGATTTCAAAATCATCCGCGTCGGCGGCGTCGAGCGCGGCGCGCGCGAGGCGCGAGGCGCGAGGCGCAGCAGCGCGACCCCGTCGCGTCGCTGACGTCGATAACGTCAACGTCAATGTCGACGTCCACGACGTCGTCGCGCGCGCCGCCGCGGACGACGACGCGCGCGCGTTCGATGGCGCGAACATCGCACGCGCAATCCGTACGCGCGTCTCGCGCGCGCTCTGTCTCGCGCGCGTCGCGTGAGGCGCGTCGACGAATGCCGCGCGCACCTCATTCGTCGATGCGGAGCGATAAACCCGACGCCGCGAGTGCATCGTCGCGACCGGGCGACGCGAACGCCGAGCGCGAGATCGACGTCTTCGCCGTCAATGACCCATTCACCGCGTTTTTCACACTCGTTGCGGTGATTCTCGCGCTCGTGCAAGCCGCATCCGCGCGCGCGTGTACGTGTTGAAAAGCAACACATCATGAGCACCGATGACGCCGGTGCGGACGATGCGCTCGCGCGTGCGCGACGTAATCGCGCGTGCGCGATCGCGAAACGTACGGCGGTGCTCACGGCGACGACGATTCCGCGCGAACGCGTGCGCGCGCTCAACGCAACGCCTGTGAATGATCGCGACGGCGCGTACGCGGTGTATTGGATGCAAGCGTCGCACCGCGTCGAGCACAACGAAGCGCTCGAGTACGCGATTCATCGCGCCAATGTCGCGCAAAAACCACTCATTGTGATGTTTTCGTGCACGGCGTCGTATCCGGAGGCGAGTGAGCGGCATTATGGTTTTATGTTCGAAGGTTTAGTTGAGGTATACGAGGCGTTGCGCCGTCGGCGGATTTCAATGACGGCGACGATTAACGCGCCTCCGGCGTCGATCATCGCCGCGAGTCGACAAGCGACGGAAATTATCGTCGATGGAGCGTATATGCGCATACTTCGTGCGTGGAGAGCAGAATTGGCGCGCGAATCGTCGTGTGCGGTGACGGAAATTGAAGCCGACGTCGTCGTGCCGCAATTGACGAATGCGCCCGGCGGAGCGGCGGAAATCGCGGCGGCGACGTTTCGCCCGAAAGTTCTCCCTCGAGTCCCCGCATTTGTCAAGTCAGAGCTCCCACAGTTCCCATACGCGTATGGTGAGCTCGACGACGACACTCGGGACGTGTTTGAAGACGCGATTAAAGATTTTGAAACGCTCCCCGTCGACCAGGGCGTCGACGCGTGCTTACGCGCGCTCTCCGCGCGCGGCTTGCCACGGCTCGAACGGTGCCCTCGAGTGACGTCGCACGTCGGCGGTGCACGCGCCGCGCGCGATAAGCTCGATACATTTTTGACGACCAAGATATTGTCGCGATACGCGCAGTCGCGTAACGATCCGAGCATGGGGTTACAGTCGCATTTGTCGCCGCACATTCAATACGGGCAAATTTCAGTCGTCGAAATCGCGCGGAGAGCGCTCGAGTTTCAAAAAGCGCACGCGATGGATGCGAAGATCAGCGCGAGCGTGGATGTGTTTTTAGACGAACTCATCGTGCGTCGCGAGCTCGCGGTGAATTTTGCGTTGAGGAATCCGCATTACGATACGTATGAAGGCCTTCCAGAGTGGTCGAGGAACACGCTCGCGAGGCACGCGAGCGACGCCAGAGCGTGGACGTACACGCTCGAGCAATTTGAGCGCGGTGAAACGCATGATAAGCTATGGAACGCCGCACAACGGGAGCTCGTGGTGTCGGGAAAGCAGCATAATTTTGTGCGCATGTACTGGGGGAAGAAAATTCTCGAATGGACGGCGATTCCAGAGGACGCGTGGCGCTTTGCGATGACGTTGAATAACCGGTATTCGCTGGACGGTAGAAACATGGTGAGCTTGACGGGCGTCGGATGGTGTTTTGGTTTACACGATAGAGAATTCCATGACTTCGAGGTCACTGGTACCACGAGGCGATTTAGTTCCGAGGGCATGTCGAAGAAATTCCCAGCTGGAATGAAGGAATATCTCGAGCGATGGGGCGAAGGCGGACATCGAAAGCGTCAGGCACGCATCGCGGATATGTTTGCGTCTGTGAAAAAGGTTCGCGATGAAAGGTAGCACATAGCACTAGTTTGCCTTTCTTATTACTGTAGAATAAAGTTGTTTTCATGGGATTGTGTCTTCATGCAGAGTTTAAACGGTCTCTGTCTTTAAATTCGCGCGCGACTCGAGCGTCCATCGCGTGGAGGAATTCGCCCAGCGAGCACCGCCCGTCTGAACCCACGGCGTTGTACGCCAAAAATGGGAGCTTTCGCAACGCGCGACCACTTAAACCTTCGCACTTTTCCGCTATTTGACACAGCACTTGATGAGGTGCAGGTTCCGATTCGAATTCTCGATCTAAGTCGCAGATGTCACCGTATGCAATGTCTTCATATTCGTCGATTGCTAAGACGTCGTACACCAAGTCGCGGCGCATGAGTTCAACCACGCACGAACGCAGAATCTCAAACCGAGCACTCACACCTGGTGGACCGATGTAACATTTAATATCCGCCCGGTCCACAAAAGCTAAATCTATAGCCTCGGTGATGTTACTCGTCGTGAGCACGATGGCGTTTGGACGCGACTTGAGCGCGTCGATTTGAGTCAAGAGCGCGTTCACGACGCGAATCGCGTCGCTTGGCTCAGATCCATTCGCCGCACTCTTGCGCGCGGCGGCTAAACTTTCTACTTCGTCCACTAATACGAATACTAACGACGATTCGTCTTCTAAAAGTTCTTGAATCTTCCCAAAAAGCTTACTCACCAATTTCCCGCTTTCGCTAAACCATCGACTAAATAACGAGTGCGCGTTCACCTCAACCAAAACGCTATTCGTATACACGTCATTGAACCGAATCGACAACCGCTGCGCCAAAGCCTTACACAACGTCGTCTTCCCCGTCCCCGGCGGTCCATGCAACAACACCACGCGATTCCACGCAATCAATTGCGCGTCCACCCCGCGTTCGCTAAACAACAACGCGTTCGCCGCGTACCGTAACAACTCCCCCTTGACATCCCCTTCCTCATCATCAAACACCAAACTCTCCCACGCGCCCTCAAAATCTCTCGACGGCAACATCCACTCACGATACGTCGCGATATCATCCGCGCCATCCATCTCCTCTCCCGGTTCGTCCTCGTGTAACGCGTACGCCCGACACCGCGCGTCGCACTGCCAAAATAACACCTTCCTCGGCCTCTCACCATTCGCCGCGTGCGTCCACGTCACGTCGCGCACCCACACGCGCTCGACGTGCTCGCGCATCACGCGCCCGTGCGCGCTGGCGAAATCTTCCTCCGTGAGCTCGTCGTCGACGCGCACGAGCGCGTCGCGCGTCGTCGGCACCGTGCCCACGCGTTCGAGGCTCCAGCGCACGGCGCGCGTGACGTCGTCGAACGACACCGAGGACGTCGACCGCACGCGCGCGTCGATGTGACAGATGGCGATGATGCCGTCATCCATGGTGTCGCCGTGCGGTGCGGTGCGGCGATGGCGACGGCGACGGCGCGGCGCGCAGTGCCGACGAACGACGACAGCTCGAGCGATTGAATTCAAAATGCGTACATAAATCGCCGGTTGTCCGAACACGTATACGATGCACGTCTTTATCTATCAACATACCACCGTGATGCCAATAAATACCACATATACGTAGAGTAAGGTCCGTGATAGCTATGTCGTGTGCACATGGAGGAAATCCCATGGCATGTCCGCGTCAGCACCTTATCCACACTCGCGACCGACCGACGGCGCGTGCTGTCGCGCGCCGCGACCGTCGTACTGTACTGCGCGCGACGCGAACGCGGCGTGCGTCGTTCGCATTATTTTCCGCGGTGCGTCGCGGGGCGTCGCGCGCCGTGCGGCATCGGGTGTCCGAACCGTCGGCCCCGCGCGCCCGAGGGCCCGCGCGCGCCGAAGCGCCGAAGCGACGCACGCGCGAGTGCGCGCCGCGGCGACGGCGGCGACGACGACGACGTCGGCGTCGGGCGTTGGGAGAATATCTTGGGTAGCCATTCGCATCGGTGCATCGCGCGCGCGGTGCGCGGCGCGCGGCGCGTCGGTCGCGGGAACGCGTTTCGCGTCGTTGATTTTTGAACGCGCACGCGCGAGGGTCGGTGCGAAAAAGTTCCGCGCGGGGCACCGGCGCGCGCGGCGACGGTGATGTCGAGCAAGGTACGCGAGTCGGGCGCGTGTGTGGATGCGAAATTTGTGCGCGCGGTGGTGCGATGGACGACGCGAGAGCGCGGTCGCGTCGCGCGTGGGCGTGGTTTGATTGATGCGATGCGCTGGCGGTGACCTCACAGGCGCTGACGTGTGTTGTGTGTGCGCGTGTACTCGTTTCGTTGTAAACGTCCAGGCTGGACCGTCGAAGACGGTGACGCTCGATGCGCTTTCGGCGGTGTTTCACTTGCCAATTAATGATGCGGCAAAGGAGGTGCGTTGGTGTAGGCAGGCTTGTGGATGTGTCGGCGCGCGTTCGTGAAGTCGTTTTGGCGTCGCGTGGCGCAGCCAGTCGACGAATGACGACGAACGACGTGACTGTGTTAGTTGAGACATACTGACGCGTGTGTTTTTTTGTGTTATTTTCATTTCATAGCTTGGGATGTGTGTGACTGTCTTGAAACAGCGGTGTCGCGATCACGGCGTGGCGCGGTGGCCGTATAGAAAAGTGAAGAAGTTGGACACGATTATAAACGCGCTCGAGACGACGGCGACGACGTCAACCGCGACGACGACGTCGACGGAAGATGGCGTAGTGAAAGCAAAAGGACGACGCGGGAGACCTTCAATGCACGATCAGCAGTCGCGACTTGAGACTGTCAAGCGTACGCGTGACTTGTTAATCACGCAGCCGAATAGCAAAGCGCACTTGAAGGTTGGGAAATTGGACAAGACGACGCGCAAGCGTATGGCGTCCTCTATGGATGACGCGCGATGCGAAGACTCTTCTGGTGACGACAGATCATTCAAGACGTCTTCGTACGCTACAGTTAGAGGTGCATCGAATCCATCGGTGAGCAATTCGCCAAAGAGGTCAAAGGCGAGTCGCGACGGAGTGAAATCAGAAGAGACGAGCGCGCCACTCGGCGGGGTGCTCGGTCGCCTTCTCGAAGCCGCGCACAATGCAGAGAAGATACCAAGAGTTAGTAAACCTCAGGCTATGAGGCCATTGAAAATCGGCGTGACGACGAGTGGACGCAAAGGGTCATCAACGCCGTCGCCTGGATCTTCGAACGGCAGCGACCAAATGCCGTTTCCCGCAGCCCGTTCAACGTTTTCGATGTTTCCGTCAACAGACTTTCTGCGAGCGACGATGCCCGTCGCACGAACGTCGCCGGCGCATATTCCTTCAAACATCGCGCGACCGATACCGCGCAAATTTAACACTGAGGCCGTCTTGGCTTCACTCGCGAATCAAATTCCAGGCGCCGGCGGCTTCCAAGCGTTTTGGCATTCGCTCTCGCGCTTTGGATCGGCTCCGAATCCGTCGTCATCACCATCACCGGCTCCACCGAGAAAATGATTCCACATGAAAGTAGATAGAATACGATAGCACTCCACCACTAGCTCTATTGCTTCTTCAGGTACCCGCACCCCCGCTGGGTTGTCTAATTTTGGATTGACTCTCGACGTCCTCGTCCTCTCCGGACGACGCGCCGACGACAGAAAACATTTGATTTATTGATTTTTTTCGCGCGAGTGCCATGCTCACGCATCCACCCATAGCCGCGCACACGCGCATTCGTACGGATCTGTTGTGACTTAATATTTACACCATTCCGTATGCATCCATCACTCGTCATCCGCCTCGCGCTCCATCCTGGGTTCGCGACTCAGAGCCCGCGGACCACATCCACACCTGGCGGCTGGGGCTTGCTCGGGCTCGATGCGCGCCACACCTCGCCGCCCCGCGCGCGCGGCTGAACGACGCGCACGCACGCACGCACGCGCGAGCACGCTTGGTATCGCGTTCCACGAGCATCGACGCCAGACGTTAGACGACGACGACGACTGCTGCTGCTGCTGTCGTGA
>Ga0181556_1005376_pt1 | contig 9972 bp, 9 predicted proteins | sample 011ome_14_FD_148651 | JGI IMG/M metagenome (GOLD analysis project Ga0181556, IMG submission 148651) | Coastal salt marsh microbial communities from the Groves Creek Marsh, Skidaway Island, Georgia - 011505AT metaG (spades assembly) | ecosystem: Environmental > Aquatic > Marine > Intertidal zone >... | reverse complement strand
TCATAGATTGCGCGCTTCAACGTTAATTTTGCAAGGAAACCTGCAAGGGCCACATCTTTCGGAAGCGCCCCGCGTGTGAGCCGCGCCAACGCCTCGCCTGCCAATTCGCGCACCCCGTCAGAGGTGCCATCCACCAGCGGCTTGCGCCCACGGCTTTCCAACTCAGGGATCGCCCGCATAAAATTGGCAACACCGATACCGTAAGCGTAATCACGGCCTGCGGGTTCGTCCTCCGCCCCCAAAAGCCGCGCTCCTGTCCACAAAAGCCCGCACGTGGTGCCGTCGATATACTCGTCAAAATGTGTCTGGTCCTCAAAAGCATCAGAATAAATATCCCAACGCCGCGCTGCTACCAATTTGGACAGCGTGAGCGCGCCCTGCGGGTCCAGAACCTCGGCCAACGCGTCCACAACTTCATGCTTTCGCGCAGGCACGCCGCCGCAGATTTTCTCCAACGCATCCGCCCACCATTGCAGGCGCATTTCCGCGATCATCGGTTCCTTGGTTACCCAAGGGGCGCGGGTCACTTCGATGTTGAACGCATAAAGTGGAAACAGGACTCGGCGCGCAGGCACATTGGCGGCCATGACTGCACGGAACCGTTCGGGATCGCCCTTTTGGACAATTTCAGCGCAGGCAGTCAGGCTCACGGTGCTTTCGCCCCATCGCGGATCAGTTTCCAATTGATGGCATCAACCAGCGCATCAAAAGAGGCGTCAACGATGTTTGCAGAGACGCCAACAGTCGACCAACGACGGTTCTGCGCGTCTTCGCTATCGATGATAACGCGGGTCACGGCCTCTGTGCCGCCATCAGTAATGCGCACCTTGAAATCGACAAGCCGCATGTCTTCGATCAGGTCCTGATATGGCCCCAAATCCTTGGCCAGTGCACGCCAAAGCGCGTTAACAGGCCCGCGATCCTTGCCGTCAGGCCCTTGGCTTTCCGAGACGTTCAGAACCTTCTCGCCGTTCACCTTCACAACAACAACCGCCTCGGACAGCGAGACCATTTTGTTGCGCTTATTGCGGCGGCGCTCCACGGTCACGCGGTAGCGTTTCACCTCAAAGAACGCAGGCAATAGGCCCAGTTCTTCACGCGCCAAAAGCTCGAAACTTGCCTGAGCGGTGTCATAGGAATAGCCCTGCGCTTCCATTTCTTTGATCCGGTCAAGGATACGCGGCAAGGCGGGATCATCGCGTTCGACCTCTATACCTGCCTGCTCCAACCGTTCACGCAAGTTCGATTGCCCTGCCTGATTGGACATTGGCACGATGCGCGAATTACCGACTAAGCTTGGCTCAATATGTTCGTAAGTTGTCGGGTCCTTTGCAATCGCACTGGCATGCAGGCCTGCCTTATGGGCAAAGGCAGACGAGCCAACAAATGGCGCCTGACTTGCGGGCAATCGGTTCAGGATGTCATCTAGCAGCCGCGACGCCTTGCGCAGACCTTTTAGTGCATCGCGTGTCACACCCGTTTCAAACTGGCTCGCGAATGGCTCTTTGAGCAGCAAGGTCGGGATCAATGTCGTCAGGTTCGCATTGCCACAACGCTCGCCCAAACCGTTGAGCGTGCCTTGGATTTGACGCGCACCAGCGGCCACAGCCGCAAGCGAATTGGCCACCGCGTTTTCGGTGTCGTTATGGGTGTGAATACCAATGTGATCGCCCGGAATTCCTGCCGCGATCACGGCCTCGACAATATCACCAATTTCATGGGGCATCGTGCCGCCATTGGTGTCGCACAACACGATCCAGCGCGCGCCAGCGTCATAGGCTGCCTTAACTGCCTCAAGCGCATAAGTCGGGTTTGCTTTATAGCCGTCAAAGAAATGCTCGGCATCAAATAGCGCTTCACGCCCTTGCTCCACAAGATAGGCAAAGCTGGCGCGCAGGTTCTCGGTGTTCTCTTCCAATGTGATCCCAAGTGCTGTTTTCACATGGAATTCGTGAGATTTGCCCACCAGACAGACCGCAGGTGTATTGGCGTTCATCACCGCGGCCAGTACATCATCATTCTCTGCAGAGCGCCCTGTCCGTTTGGTCATACCAAAAGCGGTAATCACGGCCCGCGTCTGTGGTTGGGCCTCGAAAAACTCGGAATCCGTCGGATTTGCGCCCGGCCAGCCGCCTTCAATGTAATCCACACCAAGCTGGTCAAGGACCTCGGCAATGCGGTATTTTTCCGCAGTCGAGAACTGAACTCCTTGGGTTTGTTGCCCGTCGCGCAGGGTTGTATCGTAGAGATAAAGCCGTTCCTTGCCCATCACAGGTCCCCTAACTCTGCCGCATCGAAATCCGGTCCGGGTGTCCACGTGGCTTGCCCCCCGACGTCCGTGACCTGAACACCAGCCGCGTTCAAAATATCGCGGACTTCATCGGCCAAGCCCCAATCTTTGGCAGCCCGCGCCTCTGCACGTTGCGCCAACAACGCATCGATGCGTTTGGCCACCTCAGGCGTCACATCAGCGCCGCCCTCACCGCCGTCAAACATCGGAATCTCATCCCAATTACTCACGAAGCCGAGCATTTGCATCGCATGGGCAAAACCAGCGAGTGCTGCCGGCGTCTTGCCCTTTGCCATGACATGCAGTCGAGAAATCGCACCAGATGTGTTGAGATCATTGGCCAGCACACCCAAAAATTCTGGATCTGCCTTCCAATGGCCCTCAGCCGTCAGTGCCTTTACCAGTTTTGGGCTAAATCCGTGACCCTGCAAAATGCCATACCACTTGCGCAATGCAGCTTCAGCTTCGACCTTCTTCTTGTCGGTCCAGTCCATCGGCTTGCCGTAATGGGTGCCAAGCACGACCAAGCGAATGACCATACCGTGCACCCCCTGATCAAGCAGATCCCGGACGGTAAAGAAGTTGCCCAAAGACTTGGACATCTTCTTGCCCTCGACTTGTAGCATCTCATTGTGCAGCCAGACATTCGCAAAATCGTGACCAGCACAAGTTGACTGCGCGATCTCGTTCTCATGGTGCGGGAATTGCAGATCGTTGCCGCCGCCATGGATATCAAACGAAGGGCCCAGCAGATCCAACGCCATTGCCGAGCATTCGATATGCCAACCAGGGCGACCATAGCCCCATGGGCTTTCCCATCCAGGTTGACCGTCGCCTGACGGTTTCCACAACACAAAGTCCATCGGGTTACGTTTATACGGCGCGACTTCGACACGAGCACCTGCAATCATATCGTCAATCGAACGGCCGGAAAGGGCGCCGTATTCTGAATAGCTCTCTACCGCGAACAGCACGTGACCCTCGGCCTCGTAAGCATGATCCTTCGCGATCAAATCTTCAGTCATCGCGATCATCTGCGCAATATAGGCCGTCGCACGCGGCTCATGCGTTGGACGCAGCGCGCCCAATGCATCCATATCATCGTGGTACCAACCAATTGTCTCGGCTGTGATGTCACCGATCTCACGGCCACTTTCGGCGGCGCGTGCGTTGATCTTATCATCGACGTCTGTGAAGTTGCGCACGTAAGTCACTGACTTTTTGCCGTAAACGAACCGCATCAAGCGGAACAACACGTCAAACATCAGCACATTGCGTGAATTGCCCAAGTGGGCGCGATCGTAAACCGTCGGCCCGCACAGATACATCCGCACATTGCGCGGATCAATCGGTTCAAAGTCTTCTTTGCGGCGGGTCTTGGTGTTGTACAGCTTAATTTGGGTCATGGTGCCTCACGCAGGTGTAATGCCAGCGGGCTTAACAAGTTCAGGGATCAGATGAAACGTGAAAGAGCAGCCCGCGAGATAAGTCAGCAGGTAATAATGCAGCAAATAATGAGTGCGATGCTTTTCATGCTGCGACCTTTAGCAGGATCAATCGGTCTCGTCCAGCATTTCCACGATTCTGCGCAGTGTGTTGAGATTACGGGCCGTGGTCGGCACATGCCCAATCACTTGCCCCAGTTTTTCAGCAAGTTTCGATTTGCTGATCCCCTGCGGCGTATGAAGCCAAATCATGGTGCCGTCCTGCGTCATCCCCTCGCCGAGAACCATCAAAGCATCACGCTTTTGCGGATCAATCTGCGCTGGGGTAAAGCAAAAGAACCCGTGTACGCCCTTGCCCTCAGCGCTACCAAACGGGCACCCAGCGACAGACTTACGAAACACACTTTCAGCAAACATCAAAACAGGCACGTCGATCCCGTAGACTTCTTTGATGGCAGCACCCAGATCGGTTGCCAACGTTGTCGCGCTGTCAGGTGCCTTGATGATCAAATTACCTGACGCGATAAGTGTCTTGGGTTGGCTTTCGGGCTAAAGTGCCGTGCAAATGTCGCGTAGGCCTTCCATTGGCAAGCGATTTTTTCCGCCCACATTGATGCCTCGCAACAACCCGACCCATTTTGGCATACCTGCAACCTCACGCAATTAAGGTCATCATTGTCGCATGACCCGTGCCGACGTCAACGCCATTTGTAGCGCCCTCGCTGAAGCGACTGCTGCCAACCTCACAACCGAACTTGATAGCTGGAAAATGGGTGGCAAAATGTTTGCTTGCTTCGGCAACCCCGATGCAACACGCGTTTGCACCAAAAACTACAGCGGAGAAACTGCCGCCATGCTCACCGACGCAGGTGGCGCCATGAAGGCCCCTATTTCCACACCCCTTGGGTCTCCGTGAGCGTTGATGGGGACCATGAAGAGCTCGCCCATCGGATCAACCTTTCCTACAATATCATCAGTAAGGCGCTGCCGAAAAAGATCCGAGACGCGCTATAACCTTAAGCGACGACCTCAAATTGGATCTGCGTTGCATCGTGGAAATGGGACCGTCGACCAGAGTCGGACTCGGTGTGGCTATAAGTTTCCAAGCCCAATGCCTTCGCCCCGATCTGGCACCGTATAGATCGCGACATGGACGTCCCCATAGCGGCCCTTGAGGAGTTGCGCGAAAAACTCGACGGTTGCAGCGGTTGTGAGTGCCTGTCGTTAAAATCCTACGCCCTTTACAGCCCCGCTGGCGCCAAAGCTAAAGACGACCAAGGCCCAAGCAATCTCGCCCACTTCGCGGGTTGACAGGAGCGCGTCAAATCTATCCCTTCAGCCACATGAAATTATCACAGCGCATCACCAATATCACCGGCGGCGGCTCTGACGGATGGGACGTCTTCTACCGCGCCCGCCGCATGATTGACGCAGGCCATAAGGTCACCGAGCTTACCATTGGCGAGCACGACATTCGGACGCATCCGAGCATTCTGGACGCCATGAACAAGGCCGCAGTCAGCGGTCGCACTGGCTATGCCGAGGTGCCCGGATCATTCGCCCTGCGCGATGCCGTCGCGGCCCGTATTCAAACCCGTACAGGCGTACAAACAACGCGCGACAACATCCTGATTACACCGGGTGGACAAGCCGCCTTATTCGCGACCCATAACGCGGTCTGCGATCAAGGCGACACAGCCCTTTATATCGACCCCTATTACGCCACCTACCCCGGCACGATCCGTGGCATCGGCGCCGTCCCAAAATCGATCCAAGCCTATGCGGAAAACGATTTCCAACCGCGCGCCGCCGATATTTCTGCCGCCGCGCAAGGTGCCAAATCCCTCCTGATTAACAGCCCCAACAACCCGACGGGCGTGATCTACAGCGCTGAAACCATGGCAGAAATCGCGCAAGTCTGCATTGACAACGACCTGTGGCTGATCTCGGACGAAGTCTACGACACCCAAATCTGGGAAGGGTCACACCTCTCCCCACGCGCCCTGCCGAATATGGCCGAACGCACCCTCGTGGTGGGTTCCATGTCCAAAAGTCACGCCATGACAGGTAGCCGGATCGGCTGGGTCTGTGCGCCTGCTGAGGTCATCAAGCATCTGATCAACCTCGCCACCCATACCACCTACGGCGTGCCAGGCTACATCCAAGACGCGGCCCTCTTTGCGCTTGGGCAAGGCACCCCGCTCGAGGCTGAAATCGCAGCGCCATTCGAGCGCCGCCGCGCGCTGACCCTGAAAGCGCTCGACGGCCAAAACGTCGTACGCGCCGTGCCCGTTCAGGGGGCCATGTATGCTATGTTCGACATCCGCAGCACAGGCATGAGCGGTGAGGAATTCGCCAATGCCCTGCTCGACGCAGAACTCATCGCAACGATGCCGGGCGAAAGCTTTGGTAAAGCCGCAGCAGGCCATATCCGCGTTGCCATGACGATCAACGACGACGCTTACCTGGACGCCATCAAACGGCTCGTTGCCTTTGCGAAAACAAAGGTAAAACCATGACCAGTTTCCGCGATCTGCACGTCAAAGGTCAGCCATTTGTCCTCGCCAATATCTGGGATCGCGGCTCTGCTTTGATGATGGAGGGGCTTGGGGCACGCGCGCTTGCGACCTCCTCCGCCGCCCATGCCTTTACCCTTGGGCGACCTGACGGCGGGACAGTCACCCGTGACGAGGCATTGACCCATGCGTCCGAAATCCTCAGCGTCACAAAGCTCCCTGTGCAGGGTGATTTCGAAAACGGTTTTGGCGACGATCCGGAAACATGTGCCGAAACGGTGCGGCTTGCTGCCGAAATCGGCCTCGCAGGCATCTGCATCGAAGACATGATGTTTCCTTCGGTCGATGCCTATGATTTCGACCTCGCCGTCGAACGTATCCAAGCCGCCGCATCTGCCGCCCGCGCCCTTCCGCATGATTTCGTCCTGACCGCCCGCGCTGATGGTGTGATGACCGAACGCTATGACACTGACGAGGCCCTGCGCCGCCTGCTCGCCTTTGAAGCCGCAGGTGCCGATTGCCTTTACGCGCCGGTGCTACCAGACATGGCGGCCGTCGCTCGCATATGTGCCGCGACCAAGGCCCCTGTTAACGTCCTCGTCGCAGGACCTTACGCCCAACATAGACTCACCGAATTCGCAGCCGCAGGCGTTGCCCGCCTGTCGCTCGGCTCATCGCTTGCCCGCGTTACACACGCGGCCATTCGCGACGCTGCAAACGGTATGTTTGGCGATGGGGATTTCACGAAGCTTACCGGTGCCATGTCAGGCGCTGCGGTCGATGAACTCCTGTCCAAAGAATAATCCGCAGGCAATAGCCCAAAACCGACAATTGGTCGCGGATAGACAAGACTGACAGCCACTCCACAGCTTCGATAGCAGGAACTGGGAGAGCAACATGAACGCGCAAGACGCCTATATCGTTGTGATACTACGCACCATCGGCGCACGCCGTGGTCGCGCGGCCCGTGGGCGTCCTACACTGGCCTGATCCGCCTTCGCTCTGACCCTTCCTTTACACATCGAGATCTTTTATGACGGATATTTCCGAAGCCAATGCCCCTGCGGGCAAAATTGTTGGCGCGCCGCGCCGCTCTGGTGGCCGCGCCGCCCGCACTGCCGCACGCGCAGCCCCACTGCCAACAGATATGCAACCGATCAAAGCGGGCATGTCAGGTGGACGTTATAGACCGCTCACCGACGAAGATATGGACCGCATCCACGAGGCCGCCCTGCGCGCTCTAGAGGAAATCGGCCTGTGCGACGCGCCGCAATCGGGTGTGGATTACATGGTCGCCGCTGGTGCGATCATGGGCGAGGACAAGCGCCTGCGCTTCCCCCGTGCCTTGGTCATGGACATGCTCGGCAAAGCGCAAAAGGCCCTCGTTTTGAACGCGCGCGACCCGAAATATGACCTCAACCTCTCCGGGACCCGCGTCCACTACGGCACCGCAGGGGCGGCTGTACACGTGGTCGATGTGCATGGCCGCAACTACCGCGAATCCACAGTGCAAGACCTGCACGACGCCGCGAAAATCGTCCAGCAGATGGACAACATTCACTTCCTGCAACGCCCTATGGTTTGCCGCGATATCATTGATAATCGCGAGATGGATTTGAACACGATCTACGGCTGTTGCGCAGGCACTACCAAACACGTTGGCGTCTCGTTTACCGAGCCTGACTTCGTTGATGACGCGCTTGAAATGCTGCACATGATTGCTGGCGGAGAGGATAAATGGCGCGCGCGACCCTTCGTGTCGAACTCCAACTGCTTCGTCGTCCCACCGATGAAATTTGCCACCGAATCCTGCCTTGTGATGGAGAAATGTATCGCAGGCGGGATGCCTGTCTTGTTGCTTTCGGCTGGCCAAGCGGGTGCTACCGCCCCCGCTCCGATCGCAGGCGCAATTGTGCAAGCGGTGGCAGAATGTCTCGCAGGCGTCGTCTATGTGAACGCCATCTCCCCCGGCTACCCTGCGATTTTCGGCACATGGCCATTCGTGTCTGACCTGCGCACAGGTGCTATGTCTGGCGGATCGGGCGAACAAGCGCTGCTGACCGCAGGCTGTGCTCAAATGCACCAATTCTACGGCCTGCCAGGTGGGGCCGCCGCAGGTATCGCAGACGCGAAACTCCCCGATATGCAGGCAGGTTGGGAGCAAATGGCCTCTAACGTGATGGCAGGGCTTTCAGGGCTCAATATGGTTTATGAGGCCGCAGGCATGCACGCCTCACTCCTCGGGTTCTGCTTGGAATCACTGGTGCTTGGCGACGACCTGATTGGCCAAGCGCTGCGTTGCGTGCGCGGAATCGAGGTCAACGACGAGACCCTCGGCTTTGATACAATGCGCGATGTTTGCCTCACAGGACCAGGTCACTACCTCGGCTCGGATCAAACGCTCGGGTTGATGCAAACAGAATACGTCTACCCCAAAACAGCAGACCGGACCTCGCCCAAGGAATGGCAGGAAAAGGGCAAGCCAGACCTCTTGGAAAACGCAACAAAGCGCAAAGAAGAGATCATTGGTAAGCCTTCAGAAGCGGGTTTTGACCCGGTAACCGACGCGGCAATCCGCGCACGGTTCAAAATTCACCTTCAACTGTAACAAGGAAAGGCGCGCAATTCAGGCGCGCCTTTCCCATCTGATTCTGAATTTGCCTAGAAGCTGTACGATGCACGCAGACTAATTGTCTGTGCCGAAATGTCCGCGCCACCATCGTTGAAATCTTCAAACTCGTGTTGGAGAATTTCGGCGCCAAGGCGGAAATTGTCGCTCACTGCATACTGGGCACCAGCGCCATAGAAGTAACCAGTGTCTTCTGCGCCAGAACCGTCCTCAAGACTTATCTGAGCGCCGCCGACAGTGATATAAGGCAAGAACGCGCCAGCGTCATATCCAACAATCCCCTTCAAGCGCAACACAGATGCGTCATAGTCATCGCCCGTATCCTTAAAGTCCATGCGCTCATATTCTAATTCGCCACCGACAACGGTGGATCCCATGTCATAGAGATAGCCCGCGTGAACGCTCAGGTCATTGGTGTCAATTGTTGGATCGGTTCCAACGTCTACGCTACCGAGACCGACACCACCGCCAATATAGAAACCGGTCCAGTCGCTCGCGACCACCATCGGGGCTTGTGCGACCATGACGGGCGCAGGTGCGATGATTGGCTCAGCCAAGCTCCCAGCAAACGCGCTCGACGCGGTGCCAACGACAATCAACGATGTATAAGTAAAATTACGAAGCATTTTTTGATCCTTTCAAGTTTCATACCTGATAGTGATCTAGTGTGGAAAAAGCTGATTGATAAAAATCAATTGTTAATCGGCGGAATCCCTCCCATTTGGCCTGCTGATCGTCCCGCCAGAAACCGCGGCACGCACGCCTGTTGTCCCCCGACAGGAGGTCGGCAATCCACGCGCCACGCGCACCGCGAGGTAGGCAAAAGCTTGCGCCTCAAGCATATCACCGTCGAGATCAACCTCCTCGACAGCAACCACCTCCATATCCAATCCAGCAGATAGCATTGCCATAAGCGTCGGGTTTTTACGCCCACCACCTGTCACCAACAATTGCGTCGGCTGGCTCGGACAATACTCCATCGCCTTGACAACGCTCATCGCTGCAGCGGCGGTCAAAGTTGCAGCAGCATCTGCATCAGACAACGTTTCTACAGCTTTGGATAAATCCGCAAAATCATCCCAATCCAATGAC
>Ga0181556_1005370_pt1 | contig 9977 bp, 8 predicted proteins | sample 011ome_14_FD_148651 | JGI IMG/M metagenome (GOLD analysis project Ga0181556, IMG submission 148651) | Coastal salt marsh microbial communities from the Groves Creek Marsh, Skidaway Island, Georgia - 011505AT metaG (spades assembly) | ecosystem: Environmental > Aquatic > Marine > Intertidal zone >... | reverse complement strand
ATTTTAGGAATAGTATTTTTTTACTGACGGCGGCCCGGGGCAATACTGGTCATGGTGCCGTTTCTTAATGTGACCAAAGCGTTTTTTTACTGACACAATAAATCTTGCCAAGGAGATTGACTTATGGATGAAGCCAAATGCCCAGTAATGCATGGTGCTCTCACACGGAACAGTGGTGGTGGCACTTCGAATCGTGAATGGTGGCCGAACCAGCTGAATCTGAATATTCTGCATCAGCACGACAAGAAATCCAGCCCGCTTGATACCGATTTTAACTATCGCGAGGCGTTTTCAAAGCTTGATTATACAGCGCTGAAAAAAGATCTATTGGCATTGATGACCGATTCACAGGATTGGTGGCCAGCCGATTATGGTCATTATGGCCCGTTTTTCATTCGCATGACATGGCATGCGGCTGGCACCTACAGAACCGCTGATGGTCGTGGCGGCGGCGGCACTGGCGCGCAGCGTTTTGCGCCGCTTAACAGCTGGCCGGACAATGGCAATCTTGACAAGGCGCGCCGCCTGTTATGGCCAATCAAAAAGAAATATGGACAGAATATCAGCTGGGCCGATCTGTTGATTCTGGCAGGCAATGTGGCGATTGAATCGATGGGTGGCAAAACCTTTGGATTTAGTGGTGGTCGCGCCGATATCTGGGCACCTGAAGAAGACATCTATTGGGGTGCTGAGGGCGAATGGCTTGGCAATAAGCGTTATTCAGGTGAGCGTGATTTGCAGCATCCTCTGGCGGCTGTGCAAATGGGCCTGATCTATGTGAATCCGGAAGGCCCGGATGGCAATCCAGATCCATTGGCCAGTGCGCATGATGTGCGTGAGACATTTGCCCGGATGGCGATGAATGACGAAGAAACCGTGGCGCTGGTGGCTGGCGGCCATACTTTTGGTAAGGCACATGGCGCTGGTGACGCAGCATTGGTTGGTGCCGAGCCAGAAGGTGCGGATATCGAAAATATGGGTCTTGGCTGGATCAGCAGCTATGGTTCTGGCAAAGGCCGCGACACCATCACCAGTGGTATTGAGGGTGCCTGGACAGCCAATCCAACACAGTGGGATAATGGTTATTTTGACCTGTTGTTCGGTTATGAGTGGAAGCTGGTGAAAAGTCCGGCTGGTGCGCATATCTGGCATGCGATTGATCCAAAGCCGGAAGATCTGGCACCAGATGCGGAAGATGCATCGGTGCGGGTGCCGACAATGATGACAACAGCCGATATGGCAATGCGTGAAGACCCGGCATATCGCAAGATTTCAAAGCGGTTCCATGAAAATCCGGAAGAATTTGCCGATGCCTTTGCCCGTGCCTGGTTCAAGCTGTTACATCGTGATATGGGCCCGCGCAGCCGCTATATTGGCCCGGAATCACCGGCAGAAGAGCTGATCTGGCAAGATCCGGTGCCAGCCGGCAACAGCAGCTATGATGTTGACGCGGTGAAAGGGGCCATCGCCGCATCCGGTCTGACCATTCAGGAAATGGTTGAAACCGCCTGGGCAAGTGCGTCTACCTATCGTGGGTCAGATATGCGTGGCGGTGCCAATGGTGCCCGTATCCGTCTGGCGCCGCAAAAAGACTGGCAGGCGAATAAGCCAGAGCAGTTACAGCGTGTGCTGGCGGTGCTTGAACCAATTGCCGCGGCCGCTGGTGCCTCGGTAGCTGATGTGATTGTGCTGGCTGGTAATGTCGGTGTCGAAAAAGCATCTGGTCTGACCCTGCCATTTACCCCGGGTCGTGGCGACGCATCACAGGAACAGACAGATGTCGATTCCTTTGCTGTGCTTGAGCCAATTGCCGACGGTTTCCGGAATTTCCAAAAGACCGACTATAGTGTGAGCCCGGAAGAAATGTTGTTGGATAAGGCTCAATTGCTGGGTCTGACAGCACCGGAAATGACCGCGCTTGTTGGCGGTATGCGCTCGCTCGGCATCAGCACGAATGGTCATGGTGTATTTTCTGACACGACTGATAAGCTGAGCAATGCGTTCTTCGTTACGCTGCTTGAAATGGGTGTTGAATGGAAAGCCACTGGCAGCAACTCATACGAAGCTGTAGACCGGAACAGTGGCAAGCCTGTCAGAACCGCGACGCGGGTAGATCTGGCCTTTGGGTCAAATTCACAATTGCGGGCGCTGGCCGAGGTTTATGCCTCTGACGATGCCGAGGATCTGTTCCGCCGTGATTTTGCGGCCGCCTGGACAAAGGTGATGAATAACGACCGGTTCGATCAGTAACATAGCTGTCTGGGGCTGTTCACTTCGCCCCCGACATGCACCCAACATCATAAAGGCGCTTCACTTTGGTGAGGCGTCTTTTGCATTTTGGGTGAGGTTATATGCCAGCTGATCATGAGCCGGGGGTGTGTTTGGCCTGTTTGGTCTATTTCAGGCTTTCACCGTCTAAAACGCCCCAAACCGCCGAGCGTTCGACCCAGCCTTTGACATTGTCGGTGGCCACCCGGCACCAGTTTTTAGGGCAGGATTCGAGTTCCAGAAGAGCGTTTTTTTCGGCAACGGCAACCACACCCGACTGTTTATTGTCGCGCTGATAGAGCTTCGCCATACCGTTATGAATAAAAGCCATGCGGCGCAAAGACAGGCCTGCCCCATGCATCCATCCGGTGGTGCCGTCGGCGTCTCTGACTTTGCGCCATACACCGAATTCAGCATCCACCAACAGGGGAAATCCAGCCTGTCTATATTGCCATAAAACCGGGTATTCGCTGCCCGGGCCGGCGCGCAGATTGGCTTCGTTAAATTTGAGCGAGACAAATCTGGGCACTGGCAAACCACTGCCGCGCACTGTCAATTTTGCTTCCTGTGCTGCGGCGATGCCAGCAGGTGACATAATGGCGCCGCATCCCAGTACAGCCAAAAGGCCAAATCGGATCAGGATGGCGCCAGCTTTATGATATTTTTTTTTCATCGGCTTTGCTGTTCTGGTGGTGTTTTGGTAGATTTTGTTGCAGATTAAAGCTGGCGATGGGATAAAACCACCGTTAGCCAAAGCATAATATGTTTTACCGGCGAATACCAGCAGCGGGTCTGCTGTGAAATACAGCCAAAAGGTATGTCGATGAAGCAAAGCAAGCCGAAAGTCATTTTGACCCGCAAGCTCCCGGAAACGGTTGAAACCCGCATGCGGGAATTATTCAGCACAACATTGAATGAAACAGATATTGCACTGAGTCGGGCACAGCTTGAAGAGGCTGTGAAAACGGCTGATGTTCTGGTGCCGACGGTGACTGACAAGATCGACGCTGATCTGATTGCTGCGGCTGGCAACCAGTTGCGTTTGATTGCGTCATTTGGCACCGGTGTTGATCATATTGATCTGGCTGCGGCCAGGGCGCGTGGCATCACCGTGACAAATACCCCGGGTGTGTTAACCGAAGACACCGCCGATGTGACCATGGCGTTAATTCTGGCGGTGCCGCGGCGCATTGCCGAGGGGGATGCGCTGGTGCGGTCTGGCGAATGGCAAGGCTGGGCGCCAACAGGTATGCTTGGGCATCGAATCAATGGCAAACGGCTTGGCATTGTTGGCATGGGCCGGATTGGCGAGGCTGTGGCGCGTCGGGCGCGCGGCTTTGGCTTGTCGATTCACTATCACAATCGCAAAGCCGTGCATCAGGAAACCGAGGCAGAGCTTGAAGCCACCTATTGGGAATCGCTGGAACAGATGCTGGCACGCGTCGACATTGTATCGGTGAACTGCCCACATACCGCGCAAACAAGTAATTTGTTGTCAGCCGACAGGCTGGCGCTGATGCAGCCATCGGCATATCTGGTGAATACATCGCGCGGCGATGTTGTTGATGAGGTGGCATTGACCGAATTGCTGGCAAAGCGTCATATCGCCGGGGCCGGGCTTGATGTTTATGCTGACGAGCCGGTGATCAATGAAAAGCTGCGCAGCCTGTCAAATGTGGTGCTGTTGCCGCATATTGGCTCGGCAACCATCGAGGGCCGCCTGCAAATGGGCGATAAGGTCATCATCAATGTGCAGACATTCTGGGACGGCCATACCCCGCCAGATCGGGTGATTGAGGCGATGCTGTGATCAGTCTGGTGCGCTGTTGCTACCGCAACAGCTGCAATCCTGCCGTGCGGATGTGGCGATTTTCATAAATTCTGTATGTCCGGCTTCGATCAGCAGCAGTGATCCGGTGAGGCTGCTATCCTGATGCAGACATAATTTGATCGTTTCGAGGGCTTGCAGGCTGCCGACAAGGCCCGTTACCGGCCCCAAAATGCCCGCTTCCGAACAGCCCGGTGCCTGTTTGGCGTCCGGCATGGCGGGAAAAACACAGCGGTAACAGGCAGTGCCCGTATAGCCGGGGACGCTGCTTTGAAACACCGCAATTTGCCCCTCCATCCGGACTGCCCCGCCAAACACCAGAGGTCGTGCGTTATGATGCGCGGCATCGCCGAGCAAATAGCGGGTTTCGGCATTATCCGAGCAATCAACAATAACATCATGGGCCGCGACAAGACGGCGGACATTGCCCGGGGTGAGGCGGGTTACCAGATGGGAAATCTGGATCTGCGGGTTGATCGATTGCGCAGCTTTTGCCGCCAGTTGCGCCTTGCTGCCACCAACATCTTTTTCCCGATAGATAATTTGCCGGTTCAAATCGCTGCGCGATACAAGGTCATCATCAATGATCGTAATATGCCCGATGCCAGCGGCAGCTAGATACAGGATAACGGGCGCGCCCAGCCCACCAGCGCCAACAATAAGAACTTTGGCGGCCAGTAATTGCTCCTGCCCGTCCTCACCGATAGAGGGCATGATCACTTGCCGGGCATAACGCTCTAAATCTGAATCGCTTAACATGGGCCTCTCAAAAACCGGTTGATCCAAAACCGCCATCGCCACGCTCTGATATATCGAGCTGTGATTGTTCTTGTCGGACACAGCGTGCGATGGGCGCGATCACCATCTGTGCAATGCGCATGCCGGGTGTAATGGTAACGCTTTGCTGGCTTAGATTGATTAAGATCACCGCGACTTCACCGCGATAATCACTATCGATGGTGCCGGGCGCATTCGCCACTGTCACCCCATATTTGAGTGCAAGCCCGGAGCGTGGCCGGATTTGTGCTTCATAGCCATCCGGCAATTGCATGGCAAAGCCGGTGGCAATGGCGGCCCGTTCAAATGGCGCTAATGTCACCGGAGCGTCGATATAGGCGGCAATATCCATGCCCGCCGCACCAGCCGTGGCATAGTCTGGCAAGACAACATCAGCGGCATATCGCTGAAAGTTGACATGTACAGCATTCACTTTGACAACTCCTCGGCAATGCGTTCCGCCAGCCTGTCTGCCAGCTCAGTTTTCAGCATCCGTGGCCAATTTTCAACCGCTGTTTCACCGATCAGCATAATATGATTCATGTCACTGCCAAATACCGGGTCTGCTGCCCCACCAACCTGATTGGCAATGATCCAGTCGCATTGTTTACGTTGCCGTTTGGCAACCGCGTTTTCCTGCAAATCCTCGGTTTCGGCGGCAAATCCAATCACCAGCTCGGGGCGCTGATCAGATTGTGCAATGGATGCCAGAATATCCGGGTTTTCGCAGAGTGATAGCTGTATCGGCTCGGCCGTGTCCCGGTCTGGTTTTTTCAGCTTTGCGTGCCGCGACCCGGCAACACGCCAATCCGCAACCGCCGCTGCACAAACCGCAATATCAGCCGGCAAGGCGGCTTGCGTCGCCGCCAGCATCTGTTCGGCGGTTTGTACCGATATCCGGTTCACCTGCGCCGGTGGCGGCAAATTGACCGGCCCGCTGATAAGCGTCACGGCGGCACCATGTGCGGCCAACGCCGCCGCCACCGCATAGCCTTGCTTGCCGGATGAATGATTGGCAATAAATCGCACCGAATCAATTGGCTCAACTGTCGGGCCAGCGGTGACAATCGCGGTTTTTCCAGCCAGTAACCGGGGCCGTTTAACGGCCAGCTGATAGGCCGCAGCGGCAATATCGGCAGGTTCGCTCATGCGGCCGCTGCCAATCTCGCCGCAAGCTGTGTCACCCTCGGTCGGGCCGATCATATGCACGCCCCGCTGCTGCAATATTGTCAGATTTGCGCTGGTTGCCGGATGCGTCCACATGGCCGGGTTCATCGCCGGGGCCATTAACACCGGCGCGGTTGTGGCAAGCAGGATGGTTGTCGCCAGATCATCGGCAATCCCGGCGGCGGCGCGCGCCATCAGATTCGCGGTGGCCGGCATTACCAGCACCAGATCCGCCGAGCGTGCCAGACGGATATGCCCCATTTCGGCCTCATCGGTCAGCGAAAACAGATCGTCGTAACATTTTTGATTGGTCAGCGCTGCCACACTTAAAGGGGTGATGAATTGCGCCGCCGATTTGGTCATAACACCGGTCACATCCAGCCCAAGCCGCTGCATCTGGCGGGCTGTTTCCAGCGCTTTATAGGCGGCAATGCCGCCGCCAATAATCAATAACACCATCGGCTTTGCCGGTGCGGTGGCGGGGGCATCAGGGGCGCATAAAATGGCTAAATCATCCAGCCGCACCTGATAGCCGCGGGCGGTCAATGCACCATATAATTTTGACCGGACATGTGTCGGTACGGTGCCGCGTGCGACATAATTGCTGATCGCACTGGCACCAACCCCCAGCAGATCCTGCAAAGCCTGACGCCCGCCAAGTGCGGTCATGATGGCTGTTAAATCAACGTTATTGGCTGGTGCCATGTGATGCCCCGGATTTCACAAATATTCACGAAAATTCAGTTCAATGAAAATGCGTGAAAAAACTTAGAATAGCAAGCCCTAGTGCGAGTATCGCCAGACCGAGTGGCCAGCGCGATGGTCGCGGGTTTGGCCGAGAGGATGGCCGCGAGGGTGATGGTTGCATTTGTTCAAGTGCATCAAAAATTGCCGGCAAGCGGGCGCTTAGCGCCAGTATGGTTTTGACCGCCTGTCCGGCCTGTTTGGACAGATTGGCCTCTTGCGCCATCCAGTCCTGCGCCAGCGGTTTTGCCAATTGCCACATATCCGCCTGCGGGTTGAGTTGTCGGGCGACACCTTCGGCCATCATCATGGTTTTTTGCAGCAAATTAAATTCCGGCTGTATCTCGATTTCAAACCGCGTGGAAATTTGCAGAATTTGACCTAAAACAGTGGCGAGTGATACGTCGCCGAGGGCTTTGCCCATCACCGGGTCGGCAACAGCCCGAATGGCTTGTGAAAACTGGTGAACTGAAATGCTGTCTTTCAACATCCCAGCATTTTTATGGAGCTGTGCCACCTCGTCATAATCACGCTCAAGCATGGCGCTGAGAAGCCGCGCCAGAAACAGCCTTTCGCTAAATTCCAGATACCCCATAATGCCAAAATCAATCGGCACCAGAACGCCGTCATCACGGATGAAAATATTACCCGGATGCATATCGGCATGAAAATAGCCGTCACGAAACACCTGATTGAAAAAGCTGCTGGCGGCAATTTCGGTCACTTTTGCAACATCATGCCCGGCGGCGCGCAGACCAGCCACATCATCAATGCGGATGCCGTCGATCCATTCGATGATCAGCATGCGACTGGTGCTGTGTTCAAGATCGATCCAAGGCACATAGATTCCGGTATCATCCGCCAGATTATCTTTCAGCCGCCCGCCAGCGGCGGCTTCCAGCCGGAAATCAAGTTCGGTGTCTGAAATCTCCCGAAACTGTGCCACGGCCTCGACAAGTTTAAGCCGGCGCAGGCCGGGGGCAAGCCATTCCAATATATGTGCCAGCGAGTCAAACAGGTCGGTATCGGCCCGCATCCGCCGTTCAATGCCGGGGCGCAGCAATTTGACAGCAACTTTGCGCCCGTCACACAATGTCGCCCGGTGAACCTGTGCAATTGAGGCCGCTGCCACCGCTGCATCGTCAAAGCTGGCAAAACTGTCCTCCAGCGGTTTGCCAGACTGACTGGCAACAAGCCGGCGTGCCACCGCCGCCGGAAAAGGTGGCAAACGGTCTTGCAGCTGGGCCAGTGCGCGGCCCATATCCGGGCCAATCAGATCTGCCCGGGTCGATAATGCCTGACCAAATTTGATGAATCCGGGGCCAAGCCGCATCAGCGCATTGGCCAGCGCCCCGCCCGCATCGGCGGTGGCGGAACCAGAACGGATGACTTTATCCAGAATATGGCATAATTGCCGCAGCCACGCTGGCAGCAAGGTGACCGCTGCCAGATGTCCCAAAACACCAGCACGCCCCAGATGCCAGGCTATTGATGGCAATCGCAGCAATGCCAGCAATAGCGATACCGGCCGCATTAATCGAGCTTCCAGCCGGAATGAATACAGGCAATGCCAGCCGACAGGCTGCGCACCCGAATTTGCGCAAATCCGGCGGCGGCAAACATATCAGCCAGCACTTCCTTGCTGGGAAACTGCCGGATTGATTCGACAAGATAGCGATAGCTGGCGGCATCACCGGCGATCACCTGCCCCATCACGGGTAACAGGTTGAATGACCAGGCATCATAGAGTTTTGCCAGCGGCTGGCTTTGCACATGGGAAAATTCCAGACAGAGAAATCGTCCCCCCGGCTTGAGAATACGATAGGCTTCGCCCAGTGCGGCCTGTCGGTCGGTGACATTGCGCAGGCCGAATGCGATGGTGACAAAATCAGCGGTTTTGCTGGCCAGCGGCAGGGCTTCGGCATTGCCAATACACCAGCTTAGCTGTGCCGCATGGCGCTGTAATTGCGGGCGTTGCTGGCCGGCTTGCAGCATCGCCTGATTGATATCAGTAACGCATGCTGACCCACCACCAGCCTTGAGGAATCGCAGGCTGATATCGCCGGTGCCGCCTGCCAGATCAACCAGATGCTGATCGGATTGTGGCGCCATCCAGTCGATCATCGCACTTTTCCAGAGCCGATGCACACCGCCGCTCATCACGTCATTCATCACGTCATAGCGGCTGGCAACCGAATCAAATACCCCACGCACAAGCCCGACCTTTGCCGCGCGCTCAACCGTTTGAAAGCCAAAATCAATGCTGTCATCCGTCGCTACTTCAGATGGCTGCCCGGCGGCGGTGCGATGATTTGTTCTGTCTGCTGGATGTTGCATAAATTGCCTTTGGTTCACTTCGCTGGCATTATCTATATCAGCCTTGCGCAAAATACGAAACGGCGTTGACAGGATTTCGTGCCAGCCTTACCCACCATACAGCGTCAAAATACAAAAACCGGGAGGCATTATGCCGGAATTGCCAGAAGTTGAAACCGTGCGCCGGGCGCTGGCGCCTGTGCTGGAACAGCGTTATATCGCCGCGGCTTTTGTTGGTCGTGATGATTTACGCTGGCCGCTGCCGCCGAATCTGGCAGCCCGCTTGCAGGGACGCCGGTTCACCCATGTTGCGCGGCGCGGCAAATATGTGCTGATGACGCTTGATGATCAGAATGTTTTGCTGCTGCATCTTGGCATGTCAGGGTCAGTGCGTATCCATGATCGCGCCCCCACCCTTGGCAGGCATGATCATATCATGCTGACGATGGCGGACGGCGAACAGGCGACATCGCCCACGCATTATGTTGTGTTGAACGACCCGCGCCGGTTTGGCTGGGTGGATTTATTTGCGCTGTCGACACAGGCCAGTCATAAATTGCTACAGCATATGGGGCCGGAACCGCTGGGCAATGCGTTTTCTGCCGAATATCTGCAAACTGCTTTCAAGGGCCGTCAGGGCCCGGTGAAAAATGCCTTGCTGAACCAGCAATTGATCGCCGGTATTGGCAATATTTACGCCAGCGAGGCGCTGTTTCATGCCGGTATATCACCCCGTCGCAAAGCGGCAACAATCGCTGGCGGTCGCGCCGTGCGGTTGGCTGCGGCCATTGTCAAAACATTGCGTGCGGCGATTGAGGGTGGCGGCACGTCGCTGCGTGACCATGTCCAGCCCGGCGGTGAAATTGGCTATTTTGTG
>Ga0181556_1005361_pt1 | contig 9989 bp, 10 predicted proteins | sample 011ome_14_FD_148651 | JGI IMG/M metagenome (GOLD analysis project Ga0181556, IMG submission 148651) | Coastal salt marsh microbial communities from the Groves Creek Marsh, Skidaway Island, Georgia - 011505AT metaG (spades assembly) | ecosystem: Environmental > Aquatic > Marine > Intertidal zone >... | reverse complement strand
CAACCAGTGATTGAGGTCCATAACCGACCCCATAAGTGACAATAGGTCTAACATTTTACACCTCAGATTTTTGGATCACGGTGGTCTTGATCCAGCTTGCAAGCGTGATCACGACAACCAAAACAAAAGCGTAGACTTCGGTATGTGCCATAATCGGCAACTTATAGATCCGCGCCCCAGAAACGTCGGGATTCAACAGCTGTAAAACCCACCAAAGCCCGTATGTTATTACGCGTTGTGCGAAAAAAACCGCGGCCGGAAAAATAGCGATAAGCATCTGATATAGATGACCCTGTGCGATCACGCGTAAATTTCGATAGGCCATCGAACCACAGGCCAGGGCTGCGATCGCAAACAAGACGGGCAAAGAAAGTTTCAAGATGTACAGATGGTGCAAACCGTTTGGGCTGCTCGATCCTTCGCCTGCCGAAAACGATGTCCACCCATATTGAAACATCACATCAGCCATGAGGATGAGAAATGGCAACAACAACCAACCAAGCCCAAAAATTTCGGTGCGTATTTGACGATTTCGGGAAAACCCTTGGTACAAGACGTCGACGCGGACGTGGCTTTCGGTGAGAATGGCGTAACTGAATGCAAGTGTGACTATGAACCCGTACATCCACCACTGGGCGTCATCTAACCAAGCTTGATTATGACCGCTTTTCCGAAGGATCACTTGAAAACAGATCGCAATGACCAAGACGGGAAATAACCACGCAGTCATATTCCCGAACGCCAAGATGACCCGATCAATGCGGTTCTGGTTGTGCGAATTTTTCAGACTGGGATCAGTAATCGCAACTGAACTGTCTAAATCTATTGGCGCTTGTGCGGACATTTTGGGCTCCTAAAGATGTGGTGGGGCCACAAAGGGCCGCCACCGTGATGTCGAGAATTAGTTGCGTGGCAGGTAAATCGAGGACCACAATTTGTACCCATTGCGGTACTCTTGCAGGTCGTTCCACACTTCGGCAAAGAAGGGATCTTTTGCTGAAAGTTCATCCGCGACTTCGTTCCAAGCACTTTGAAAGGCTGCCAAAATTTCAGGCGACCATTGTTTGATGATCACGCCATTTTTCTCGACGTTTTCGATCATCGCCGCAAAGTTTGTTGCTTCGCCTTCGGCAAAATTCGTTGTGATCGTCGCCAAGCACGAGACACGAATTTGATTTTGCGCGGTTTCGCTTAAACCTTCCCATTTGTCACGGTTCACAATCAACTCGAACAAAGTTGCAGGTTGGTGCCAGCCAGGGAAATAGTTATATTTGGCCACTTTGTGGAACCCAAGACGGCTATCAATGCGGGGCATCGAAAATTCAGTCGCATCAAGCGCGCCGCGCTCAAGCGCTGGGAAAATATCGGCCGAGCCCAACAGCGATGTCGAAACACCAAGCTTTTGCATCGCTTCAGCCCCCAAGCCAAAGAAACGCATGTTCAGCCCTTTGAGATCCTCGACTGAATTGATCTCTTTGCGGAACCATCCCGAAGTCTCGGGCGCGATCAACCCGCACGGCATCGCAACAACGTTGTATCCATTGTCGTCATACATTTGCTGCCAGTATTTCGCGCCGTCATCATAAAGAACCCAGCCCAAAAATTCGCCGGCTTCTGGGCCAAATGGCACCGCGGCAAACAAAGACGCGGCATTCAGTTTGCCCTGCCAATAGCCCGTGGTTGCATAGGCAGCATCGACTGACCCGTTCGATACAGCATCCAATGCTTCCAGCGCTGGAACCAACTTACCTGGGTCAAAGTGTTCAAAATTCACATCACTCGAAATGCTGTTAATATTATTTGCAAAATCAACAGCAGCCGTCCCTAAGATGGGCAAGCTTTGTGGAAATGCCGAGGTCAGTTCCAAGGTTTCTTGTGCCGCGGCAACCGAGGCGAACATAACACCGCACACAGCGGCAGATTTAAGGATATTCATGGTTTTACTCCCTGAGTTTGGATCTTTCTGACCCGTGTTAAAGACAAAGTTTTCCAGTCCCACCAAAAGGTAGGTTGACGCCCTGTGAGACGCTGATGACTGGATTGGGTGTTAGGGCCCGAAGGTGTCGGACCCTAAATTCATTATGTGTTTAGGGCTGCCTTGACCTTTTCTGCTGTAATCGGCAGCGACCGCACACGGGCACCGACAGCATTGGCAATCGCATTGGCGATCGCAGGCCCCACCACCGAAACGGCAGGTTCCCCTGCGCCAACGGGATACTGTCCTGTTTCGTGGATCGAAATGTCCAGAATAGGCAGATTTTCCATCCGAGCGGGCGTGATCCCATCATAGTTCGACGCGGTAAGCGCCCCGTCTTCCATTCCAACATCCTCGAGTGTTGCAATCGACAGACCCCACATTGCGGATCCCTCAACTTGGGCACGGATGCCATTGGGGTTGATGGCCGTTCCAACTTCGATCCCTAAGGTCAGCTTTATGACCTCGAACTCACCCGAACTTGGGTCAACTTTGACCTGCGCGGCACACGCCACCCAAGTCGCTGTTGTGCGTTCTTGCGCGGTCACACAAGCCAAGCCGATACCTTGGTTCTCAGGCAATGGACTTCCATAGCCCGAACGCGACGCCACATCTTTTAATACAGCAGCAAGACGCAGTGCTCCGCCTTCTTGTGCGCCAGAGCCGGCGTTTTTCCCTGCCCCATCAAGCATCGACAATCGGAACTCCAACGGATCTGTACCCGCAGCATGCGCGACTTCGTCCATAAAGCTTTCAACGGCAAAGAACTGCCACGACGGACCGACACCGCGCAAATGTCCCGATGGGGTCGCCGCTTGAGCCACTTCGTTCAATGACAACAGGACCTTTTGGTTTTCGATGGTGTACCAATGGTCAGCGCCATTAACGGCAAACGGGTCAAGTTTGTTTTCTTCATTGCCCGACAAATCCGGCGCCATAAATGCAGGCAATTGCCGTAACGACGCCGACGCAGATGCTGCAGACGCGCGCCATGCGCTGATTTTACCACCCGATAAACCCGCCTGCATCTGCATTGTCGATGCTGGGCGCGTGTAATCCATCTGTGTGTCAAATTCACGCGAATACACAACCTTGACGGCCTGACCTAAAGTCTGCGCCGCAATTGTTGCCATGACAATCGCATCTGGGTCCAGACGACGGCCAAAGCCACCACCCAAAAGGTGTTGGTGGAAAACCAGCTTATCCTCAGTCACGCCCAGCGCGCCCAAGGTGCCCGCCATTAGCGTTTGGAATTGGTTGCCAGAATAAACATGCACGACGCCATCGACGATATTGACCGTACAATTCAGCGGCTCAAGTGGGGCGTGAATGTTGATGCCCGTTGAATAGGTTGCCGATATTTTGGTCTCAGCCGAAGCTAGGGCCGCGTCTGCATCCCCTTCTTTGACGAAAATACGCTCTGCTTCACCAGAGGCAATCAACCTTTCACTTTCGGCGTGGATCCCTGACAAAGTTGCTTTTGCATTTCCGCCTAGATCATATTCAACAGCAATCGCTTCTGCCGCTTGTTTGGCAGCCCAGTACCCCGTACCGATTGCCAAAACAACGCCATCATGACCGACCACAGGGTTATCCAAAACCAAATAGCTGTGATAGCCTTTGATCCCTTTGGCCGCGCTGTCATCAACAGATTTTACAGACGCCCCCGCGCGTACCGGCGGCGTGATTGGCGTCGCAACCAACATGCCATCGATATGCGCATCAATCCCAAAGTTTGCAGTTCCATTGGTTTTGGCAGGTATATCCAATGCAGGGATGTCCCGACCAACCAAAGTCCGCTTTGCAGGATCTTTCAGTGTGATGGCCTTTAGGTCGTCATCGCTGAACAGACGTGGTTCAATGCCAGAGGCGACAAGTTGGCCATAGGTAATGGAGTGCCCATTGCCGGAAATGATGCCCTTTGACGCGGTATAATCCGCAGCCGTTCCACCGAATTTTGCGGCGGCGGCGTCGATCAAGGCGATGCGCCCCGCGGCACCCGCGCGCGACAGCGCGTCGAATGTCCAGTTCACCGACCACGAGCCCCCCGTCACATGCAAACCATGGCGTGGATCGTATCCTACATAATCTATGGACACAGTGTCCCAGTCCGCCTCAAGTTCTTCGGCCAAGATTTGTGCCAGCGCTGTCCCAACGTGTTGGCCCATTTCTGATTTGGCAATATGGACAACGACACGGTTGTCGCCATGAATATCAAAAAAGATGCTCGGTGATATGATCGCAGACGCATCGGCAATCGCGGCACCTGGCACCACTGTGGTCCAACCCATGGTCACCGCGGCCCCTACAGCACCGGCACCCACCAAAAATCCGCGACGGTTTACACCTTGATCCGAAGTGTTTCGTGTATGTTTTGTCATAACCCTTCCTCCTATGCTTTCGCCGCAGTTTTGATCGCCGTACGGATACGGTCATAGGTCATGCAACGACATAGATTGCCGTTCATCGCATCTTCGATCTCTTGGTCTGACGGGTTAGGAATATTGGCCAACAGATCCGCAGCCTGCATGATTTGACCCGATTGGCAGTACCCGCATTGTGGGACCTGATGTTGGATCCAAGCAAGCTGAAGCGGATGTTCGTTGGTTGGATGCAACCCTTCGATGGTTGTGACACGTGCACCGTCCTCTAGGTCATCGACCAAAGTTTGGCACGAGCGCACGGCTTCGCCGTTCACATGAACAGTGCATGCACCACACAGACCTTGGCCGCAGCCAAACTTGGTGCCTGTCATGTTCAATTCTTCTCGGATGACCCATAGCAATGGGGTTCCACCGTCTGATGAAACGTCTGTTACGACGCCATTGATGGCCAGTTTCTTCATTTTGTCCTCCCGTTATGCCCATGATTGGCATTATGTTGACAGTTTGATTTGGTCGCTTCACACGCAGGCAAATGACCAAGGTTCGGCGACATGCCGATTTCACGCAAAGCGAGCACTGACATTCTCAACTCCTTTTGCTGAAATTTTTGGGAACGGTTGCGCTTGGATGATTTCGCGCGCACGTTCGGAAAATCGGATGGCCAACGGGCCCAATTCGGTCGCGTCTTGGGAAGCTGCACTGCCGGCCGCTGCACGATCCGCGATACCGCGGAAAATCACCGCAAATCGGAACAGCGCGAAGGCAACATGAAAGGTATCAAGCGCTGCACCAGAATGAGCGGCTTTTAGGTATTCCTCGACAAATTCATAGCTCTCCGGAATCCCTGACGCCTGCCATTTAGTGCCTTTTAGTCCACCATATTCATCTGGCGTGCTGAACCATGGGATCACGCAGAACCCAAGATCAGCCATCGGATGCCCCAAGGTAGACAATTCCCAATCCAAGATCGCAATGACACGCGGTTCTGTCGGATGGAACATCATATTCCCAAGCCGAAAGTCACCATGCGCAATCGACACCAATCCGTCATCAGCGGGCAGATTGACAGTAAGCCAATCAATTACCTCGTCCAGTGCCGGAATTCGCGCCCCTCGTGAGGTTTGGTATTGGGCGCTCCAGCGACGGATTTGACGTTCGAAATAATTACCAGGCTTGCCAAAATCACCCAAACCAATCGCGACGGGCTGCACATTGTGCAAACGCGCCATGGCACGCGCCATATCCAAGTACATCGCACGCCGATCCTGCGCCGACACATCAGGCAAGGTGCAGTCCGAAAAGACGCGTCCATCAAGACGCTCCATCACATAAAATGAGGTCCCAAGGATTGTGGGATCTTCCTCTAACCACAGAGCCTTTGGAACAGGGACATCTGTTTGCGCAAGCGCATTCAGAACTCTGAATTCACGTTCGATCGCGTGTGCGCCAGGCAAGAGGTCTCCTGAAGGTTTTTTACGCAAAACCAAACGCGCATTTCCCCATGTCACGAACCATGTCGGGTTGGACTGACCGCCACCAATCTGTTCAATCGACAGGCCGCGTTCTTTGGGCAGTTTGCGTTTCAACCAGATTTCTAGGTTCTCAAGATTAAGATCGGTCATTGCGCCACATCCCATGACCAAAAATCACGACCCTGATCCGTCAGATGACGGTTCAGCACCATTTGATGCACCTCGTCCGCACCATCGACCAACCGCGCCTGACGCGCATAACGATAAATCCACTCTAGCACTGTGTCCTTGGAATATCCGCGCGCGCCATTGATCTGAATAGCAACATCGGCCGCCTTGTGTAAAAGGTTTGCGACGTGAATTTTTGCCATCGAGACCTCTTTTTTGGCAAAGCTGCCTTGATCAAGTTCCCAAGCGGCTTTCATGACTAAAAGACGGCCGATTTCGATCCCCATAGCAAGATCACCCAATTTGATCTGAATGCTTTCGCGATCTGCAAGGCGGACACCAAAACCTTCGCGCTGTGCGGCATAGGCGGTCGCGATTTCTGCGCAGCGTTTTGCCAACCCCAGCCATCGCATACAATGGGTCAAACGCGCAGGCCCCAATCGCATTTGCGTCAATTTCAAACCCAAACCTTCGCCCAATAACACACGATCAGAACCAAGTTCCATTCCGTCATAGATCAACTCACAGTGGCCGCCGTGCTCTTCGGGGCCCATGATCGGAATGCGCCGTTCAATCCGCCACCCGTGGTCGTTGCGATCATGCAAAAACGCGGTCAAACCGCGACGAGGATCGTCTGATGTCTTTGCCATTAGGATAAAGTGATCCGCATCCTCGGCCCCTGTGATGAACCATTTGCGACCGGATATGACATATTGATCACCCTGTTTTTTGGCAACTGTCTGTATCATTGATGGATCTGACCCGCCGCCAGGATGAGGCTCTGTCATCGCAAACGCGGATCGCACATCACCTGCGATGATCGGCGACAACCAACGCGATTTTTGCTTAGGCGTCGCAGCCTTTTCCAAAACCATCATATTGCCATCATCTGGGGCCGCACTGTTGAAAACAACTGGGCCAAAGATTGATCTGTTCATTTCCTCGTAACACACCGCCATGCCGACATGGCCCAGATCCTTCCCCCCTGTTTCAAGGGAAAGCTGCAAACACCAAAGCCCCTGCGCCTTTGCTTTTGCGCGCAACGTCTCTAACGGTGCGCGGGCGATGTTTTCGTGTGCGTCCCAGTTTTGGCGATCCGCCTCAATCGGTAAAATCTCAGTCTCAACAAAATCGGCAATGCGCTTGCGATACTGTTCGATTTTATCGGTGATTTTGAAATCCATCTTTTTCTTTCCTGTCAATGTTTTACGAAAGCGACAACATCGCCCGTCGTGTGAAGGCCCGACCTTGTGTCAGGGTCTTTCATATTTACAATATGTCGCGCGGACATGGTGTTGGGGGATCGGCTTGGATCATAAAAATCGGACCCCGGATCATTGAGCACCAGATCTTTTAATCGGTTGGCAAGATATTTCCTCGTCTCGGCGAAACCGATTTGGTCACGCGGGTCGTCGTGGGCCGCACGGTCACGAAACTTGACGGGCAGGTGTTCAACAACGCGACCGGGGCGTGGGCTTAGGATGATGATCTGGTTCCCGAGGATCAGCGCCTCGTCCACACTATGTGTCACAAATACTGTCGTAATTCCTTGCCGATCCACCAATCGGCGCAATTCATTTTGCATCAATTCACGCGTGTGCGCATCAAGGGCTGCAAAGGGTTCATCCATCAACAAAACGCGTGGTTCGCAAACCAAAGCCCGCGCGAGCGCGACACGTTGCATCATTCCCCCCGACAACATGTGCGGATAGGCGCTGTGAAACCGCGCAAGCCCAACACGGCCAAGGACCTGATGAACCCGATCGCGGCGCTCCGATTTTGCCAAGGATAACGGACCCAAAGCAAAATTCACGTTCTGTGCAACAGTCATCCACGGCACCAACCGAAACGATTGAAACACCATGCCTATCTTTGGACCAGGAACTGGGGCATGGCCATGAACACGCACGTCGCCATGATCCGCCTCAATCAATCCACCCAGCATTCGCAACAATGTTGTCTTTCCACATCCCGACGGCCCCAAAAGAACAGCAAACTGCCCCTCATCCACCGTGAAAGACACATCACGCAAGGCATGTTTCCCCATGTGCCCAAACGATTTGGACACAGTGCGCACATGAATGGCAGTTTGTGGGTGTCGGGAAAGGTTCCTCATCGATTATGATCCTGGGATATCTGATGTCTCAACCACACCGATTTGATCTAATACGTCACTGACAATCGTGAAGTCGGTCCAGTCTGCCAATGACAGCCTTGCCACGTCTGCAAAGTCGGGATTTTGGTAGTGCCAGTTTTGTGCAAACTCTAGCTCTGCGGCGTTCATACCACCGTTTACGCTCCATGATTTTACGAAACTATTTGCCAAATCAAGACGTTGACCCGCGTCAAGTTGGGGCGCGTGTTCGGCCATTGCATTCGCCCATTTTACCGGATCGGCGGAAAAGTCGCGCGAAAGCTTGGTCAGGGCACGAACCATGCCCACAACGTCTTCATGACGATTTTGCAAAATTTCGGGCGTTGTTGCGATTACTTTGTTCACAACTGGGGCGGCCGCGAAATATGTGTCTTGATCGATCAGAATATGCAGACCTGTTTTATCAGGAATAGACATCCACGTGCCGATTGACATTGTTGTCGCATCAATTTGTCCTGCAGCCAATGCTTGCGCCCGCAGCGTCGGCTGCCCCAAGGCAACCAAATCCAGATCATCGATTGCCACACCTGTTTGATCCAGCACCCGACCACTGAGCGAATGGTCCAAACTGCCCAGCCGACCAATACCGAAACTGTGCCCAGTCAAATCTGCGGCTGAGTTGATTGATGTTTTTGCCGCGATGACAAACGGAAGCGCTTTGTTCGGCGACGTGATGGCAACCGCAGATTTTCCCATTTGTGCGTTAATTTGCAAAATTGCATCAATGCCAACATTGGCCATATCGCCTTCGCCGGATTGAAGCGCGGCGATTGCCATCGGCGTCTGTTGAACGCGGATGATTTCGACGTCGACGCCTTCGGCGGCAAAATATCCAAGCTCTTGTGCCAAATCCATCACAGAGTTCGGGACCAAGGGGGGCGCTGTATGCGTCACAATCAGCCGCAGCGGATCAGCAAGCCCCGCGTTTGCGCACAAGACACTAAGCGTTGCAGCGGTAAGCAATGTGGGTTTGTTCATCTTTATCTCTCCTGTTCGTAATTTGTTTAAGGTTATGGGGATCTTAGGCATGTGACCTCCAACGCCCGATGCGGGCCTCGATGTGGCGAAGGGCTTCGGTAATGCACATCCCAATCGCGGCAAGGGTCAGAACGATCACAAAATATTCGGCCATGCGGAACGTGTTACCATAGAGCGCCAACAACCCGCCCAGCCCACCAATCGCAGTATAAAGTTCGGCGACAACAACATTGATCAGCCCAATCGTGGCGCCCAAACGCAATCCCGTCACAACAAAAGGCAAAGCGCCAGGCAGGATGATCTGTAGCACAATTTTCACCCGGTCAGCCCCGAGGGATCGCGCCATTTCAATCAGGTCTTTATCCGCGGCCAATACACCTGCATAGGTATTGATCAATATCGGCATCACCGCCCCCAAGAAGACCACGAAAACCTTTGCCTTGATCCCAAGACCCAAGGTCACAATGATCAAGGGAATGAACGCCACACGCGGTGTCGCGGCAAGCGCAAAAACGAAGACCTCAAGCGCTTTGCCAAGTGGTTTGAGAACCCCCATCAAAAGGCCCGCGATAACACCGATCAAACACGCAATAGAAAATCCAGTCGCATACACCGTCAAACTTTGACCCAGCGCCTGCGCAAGCATGCCGGTCGACCATAGCCGTAGGGCTGCGGCCCATGTTTCCGACGGACTAGGCAATATATTCGCCGAGGTTGAGTGTGACATCAAATGCCAAACCACCCCAATGAAACCCAGAATTGCTATGCGCGAAACTGTCACCATCGTTTATGCCGCCACGATTACTGCGCTCTGCCCAGTCTCAGCACCGCTCCATTGGGTCAGGGTGATCGCTACG
>Ga0181556_1005357_pt1 | contig 9993 bp, 8 predicted proteins | sample 011ome_14_FD_148651 | JGI IMG/M metagenome (GOLD analysis project Ga0181556, IMG submission 148651) | Coastal salt marsh microbial communities from the Groves Creek Marsh, Skidaway Island, Georgia - 011505AT metaG (spades assembly) | ecosystem: Environmental > Aquatic > Marine > Intertidal zone >... | reverse complement strand
CTTTTAATTGTTTTACCGTACCTTTCATTGGCGAACGAACAACAGTTCTATCCACCCTATCTTCTAGCGCTTCGTTTCCTTGCTGAATGCGACCTAGTTCAGCCATAACTTCATTTAATTCACCACGGGATTTGTTGGCAAACTCTTGTGTATAACCCTCAACATTTTTCTTTGCTTCTCTTAAAGCTGATTCCAATTGCGGGATGACAATTCTGGCGCGATCTAGCTCACCTTTTAAATCATTCACCTGACGCTCAAGCCGCAACAGTTCAACTTGTGAAACAGCCCCTTCCTCTACTAGGGGCCGGGTTACATTGAGCTCCTCACTTAATAATCTGTAACTCGCTTTTAAACTCTGTTTATTAGACTTTACTGAAGAAAGCTCTTGATTCTTCTGCGAAGCCTTTTGGTTTAAAACATCTACTTGATCCACATATTGCTGTTGACGAGAATTATAAAATTTTCGTTCACTCAAAATTAAATCTTCTGGATACTGCCCATCTAACAAACCTAACTCTGATTCAAAGTCACTTCCATTGGCTTCTGCTCTTAACCTGGCAGCCTTAACTGTTAGCTGCTCTACCTGCAAAGCTCTTTCTTTAAATGAGGACGAAAAAATTGTGTCATCAATTTGTATTAATGGCTGCCCTTTTTCTACCACATCCCCCTCAGTAATCATTAGATCAGCAAGTATCCCACCTTCTAGGTTTTGTACTATTTGCAAATCACTGGAAGGAACAATCCTCCCCTCCCCACGGGTAAATTCATCAACCTTGGCAAAGCTAGCCCACACCAGCATGATTAAAATAAATGCAGCAATGAGCCATAGCAATAACTGAGCAACAATAGGTGACTGCTTAAGCATCGCCTCTGAAGAATAAGACATGTACTTCAGATCGGTAGATGGCGTCTGATCGAAATGTTTACCCAGTTTTTCCAGCTGCTCTTTTAACATTAGGATTTATCCTTTCCCTTAAGTGCTCCTTTCTTCAGCGCATCTAAAACTTCACCCTTTGGACCATCAGCTACAATCGTTCCTCTGTCCATAACAACGAGCCTATCGACAAGATCCAACATATTCATTTTGTGGGTAATTAAAACCAGTGTACTGTTTAAAAACTCGCTTCTGAGTTGCTGACGCATATACTCTTCTGTCCCCTGATCCATGGCAGATGTGGGCTCATCCATAATTAAAACCCGGGGATTTCTCAAAAAAACTCGAGCCATAGCAACAGCACTGCGTTGACCTCCAGACAATGTCTCACCACGCTCACCAACGGGCATTTCAAAACCTAAAGGGTGGCTATTCACAAAATCTAAAATGCCAGATTTTTTGGCCGCTTCAACAACATCGTCATCAGCGACACCTGTTAAACCATAGGTAATATTGTCTCTAATAGTTCCGAAAAATAGTGTTTCATTTTGTGCAACATAACCAATATTGGTCCTCAAATCTGCCGGATCTAATTGCTGAGCATCGAACCCATCAATGGTCACAGCACCATTATCTGGCTCATAAAGCCGAATTAGCATTTTTGCCAAGGTAGATTTTCCTGAACCAATGCGCCCGATAATCGCTACCTTTTCTCCTGCTTTAATATTTAAACTAATATTTTCAAGGGCAGGAGCCGGCTGATCCAAATAACGAAAAGTCACTTGTTTTAAAGACAAATCACCATCAAAAACAGGACGATGTAAGTAACGTTTGTCCTGTTCTCTTTCCACAGGCAACGCCATGATTTCATCTAAAGATTTTAATGTCGCTTCAGCGTGGTCGTAACTCACTAATAAATTAGCAACCTGGCTCAATGGTGCTAAAGCTCGGCCATTAAGAATGACACAAGCAATCAAGCCACCTAACGTCAAGTTTTGCGCAGAAATTAAGTAAACACCCCAAACAACGACAGCCACCATCGCAATTTGCTGTAAAAATTGAACCCCCTGTAAAGCAGCGTTAGATATAAGACGAGACTGCAAACCCCATTGGGAGACATAGCCTACAGCCTGCTCCCAACTACGTTGAACTTGGCTTTCAGCACACATAGTTTTAATTGCTTCAACACCTACCAAGCTTTCCACTAAAGTTGCACTTTTCTTCGCACTACCCCGCATCACATTTTCAATGGTTGGACGCAATTTTTTCTGCGCATGTAATCCAATAAAAACAGCAATAGGAAAAATCATAATGGGTACAAAAACCAACCAACCACCCAAATAAGCCATAAAGGCCAAAAAGACAACAACAAAAGGCAGGTCAATTAGAGTAAGCATGGTTGACGACGTCACAAAATTTCGAAGCATATCAAAATCATGTAATCTCGAAGCAGAAGCACCTGTAGAGTTTGGCCGAGCCATCATTTTCAGGTTTAATACTTTCTCAAACAATTGTGCGGATAGCACTACATCTGTACGTTTTGCTGCTAGCTCAACCATATAGGCTCGAAGCATTTTCAATGCCAAATCGAATACATAGACAATCACTACACCAATAGCTAATGCCCATAACGTTTCCACAGGGTTGTTAGGCACAACCCTATCGTAAACATTCATGACAAAGAGAGGTTGTGCTAATACAAATAAATTAATCAAAAAAGAAGCTACCAGCACATCACGGTAAATTTTCCATGAACCTTTTAAAGCACCCCAAAACCAGTGTTCATGGCCTTCCTTATAAATTTTGGGTGTACGTGAATCAAATTGCTGCATTGGACGTAAATAAAATACGTGACCAGCGCATTCTTCTGTCAGTTGCTCGTAATCAACCTGACTTGGTAAGTGGGTGCTAGGATTAACAACGATAGCTATTTTTTGTTCATGATTGATATCAGTCAGAACTACAGCATCGCCATTTTTAAGAATGAGAATAGCAGGTAAAACTTCAACAGGGATTTCATCCAACTCCCGGGATAACATCGTTGATGCTAAGCCCGCACGGTTTGCTGCTCGATTAAACATCATTGCTGGGAGCTTGCCATCTTCCAATGGAAGTCCCGATGAAACCGAAGCCCTGGATGTTGTCTTACCCTCAAGGTGTGCGACTAATAGCAAGCAATCCAAAAGATCATTGGATGGGATCGATGTAGACGCGTCCGTTTGTTCTACTTCCTGTTCCACTTCACTTGCCGGTATATTCATGGATTCTTTGTAATTCAATAAGTTAATGTATTTTCTTTATATACAATAGTAACAGGCTGATATTATGTATCTAGTGCAGTATTCCCCTACAATTTCCAGATATAATGCCGGCTTTTCCAGACAAGCGGCACCATAATCCATGCCAAACAGCACCAAACCCTCACAGACGCCTGTAAATCGGCGCTTTTCCGTTGCCCCAATGATGGATTGGACTGACCGCTATTGCCGCTATTTTCACCGTTTATTGAGCCGAAACACCCTACTTTATACAGAAATGGTGACAACAGGTGCCTTAATTTATGGCGATGTGGAACGACACCTTCAATACCATGGTATCGAGCATCCCATCGCTCTGCAGCTAGGCGGTAGCGACCCAAAAGAACTAGCACAAAGTGTAACAATCGCAAACACTTACCAATATGATGAAATCAATCTAAATTGTGGTTGCCCAAGTGATCGTGTTCAATCCGGTAAATTTGGTGCCGTATTGATGAAAGATCCAAAACTCGTGGCACAATGTTTTGAATCCATGCAAGCAGTAACGGAAACACCTGTTACGATAAAACATCGTATCGGCGTTGATGATCAAGATGGTTATCAACCTCTTTGCGATTTTGTCGGTACAGTTGCCAATGCAGGATGTAAAACCTTTATTGTTCATGCGAGAAAAGCATGGCTTCAAGGCTTAAGTCCCAAGCAAAATAGAGAGGTGCCTCCACTGGAATATGAGCACGTTTTCCAATTGAAACGTGACTTCCCCGAACTTGAAATCATCATCAATGGTGGCATAAGCACGCTAGAGCAAACTCAAGAGCTGTTGGTTTCTGTAGACGGGGTAATGATGGGGAGAGAAGCCTACCAGAACCCCTATATACTGGCCGAGGTTGATCAAAAAATATACCATGATAAACAACCTATTCCATCTCGCGTTCCAGGTACTCAAAAATTTTCAAAAATTATCGAGAAAGAATTATCCAAAGGAATTAAATTGAGCCATATGACCCGACACATATTGGGCTTGTATCAAGGTGTTCCTGGGGCACGAAAATTCAGGCGTTACATTAGCGAAAATGCTCATCGTCGTGATGCTGGCATTGATGTGCTCTACCAAGCACTCAATAGCATGGCCACCTCATAGCCTTTTAGGCGCATAAATACTATGAGCGTAATAAAGCAACCAACATCTAGAAGCAGATAAAGAAATGATATTAAGTAAACTTGATCAATTAAAAGAAATAACAACAGTCGTTGCTGATACAGGCGATATCGATGCAATACGCCAATATCGGCCCATAGATGCAACAACCAACCCATCCCTATTGCTTAAAGCAGCTCAACTGCCCCAATACCAACCACTATTGCAAGAAAGTATAGCCACTGCTAAAAAAAGTAACGATGGCAATTTTTTATCTCATTGCATGGATGAGCTGGCAGTAAAAATTGGCTGTGAAATCCTACAAGTAGTACCAGGCCGTGTTTCCACTGAAATTGATGCAAGATTATCTTTTGACACCAACTCCACAATAGAACGTGGTAAGCACTTAGTAGAACGCTACCAAAATGCCGGTATTGATACCGATCGAATATTGCTAAAAATTGCTTCTACCTGGGAAGGAATAAAAGCCGCCGAACAGCTAGAAATACAAGGTATTCAGTGTAACCTGACTCTGCTATTTAGTTTTGAACAGGCTGCCGCTGCCGCAGATGCTGGCGCATTTTTAATCTCACCTTTTGTCGGTAGAATCCTCGATTGGCATAAGGCCAATGGCGGTAAAAATGAATATCTACCACTAGAAGATCCAGGCGTACTCTCCGTTCAGACCATCTACAACTTCTACCGCCAACGTGGTTATGAAACCATTGTCATGGGAGCGAGCTTTCGAAACACAGGAGAGATCGAGGCCCTGGCCGGATGTGACCGCTTAACCATCAGCCCCCAATTACTAGAAGAGCTCAAAAATGATTACGATGAATTACCAAGGCAACTCAGCCCCGATAACACTGGCCAAATAATCGAGTCACAAGGCTTCAATGAAGCCTCATTTCGCTACCATGTAAATAATAATGGTATGGCAACTGAAAAACTGGCAGAAGGTATTCGAAATTTTGTAAAGGATCAGGAAAAACTTGAGGCCATGTTGCTTGAATTATCAGGGCTTGAGCTAGCAGGGTTTCAGGAGCAAGCACGGTGATAGATCGAATCAAACAATTTTTCACCTCGGAAATCAGCAACCCTGATGGTGATATTGCCCACCAACACCAGCTGGCCGCAGCATCACTTATGGTGGAGGTAATGATAATTGATCGTCATCTAGATAGCGCTGAGCTCAATGTGATTAAACAGCTACTCGAACAGCAGTTTGAGCTAAATGAAGACGAAATAAGCCAACTCATTTCGTTGGCACAAAAAGAAGTAGATGAAGCAACATCTTTGTTCCAGTTCACCCGGTTGGTCAATGATCATTTTGATCGAAGCAGTAAAAATCACTTAATGAAAAACCTTTGGCAGGTAGCCTTTGCTGATGACCAATTAGACAAGCATGAAGAAGCTATAATTCGGCGTATTGCTGAATTAATACACGTGTCTCATTCTGATTTTATTCGAAGTAAACATGGGGCAAAACAATCGCTAAAAAAGAGTTAAAAAAGCGTCTAACTACTCTCTTCCAAGGCACGAATTAAATCCATAAACTCCTGCTTATTTCTATCATTAAATAACGACAATAACCTGTGTGCTTCCAGTACCTGTTCTCGGGTCTCATCAACACTAGGAGAAATAATAGATAGTTCTTTACAGTCATTTTCTTCACAAGGAACAGTTTGGGCAATGTCGAATACATCATCCAAACCCATAACAGATAAAGTCTTATAAAGGCTTTCATCAGGGCAAAACACTACCGGCTTGACTTGATACTTATCGTTACAGTGAATAGCTAATTTAGCCAATAAACCCAGAGTTGTACTATCAACACCTTCGGCTTCCAGCATGTCAACAACCACTTCCGATATATGACCTGACTGGAAAATAGCTTCTATATAATTGCTTAAGGAAGTACACAGGGTCACTCGAACATCACCTGTTAGTTTTATAACATAAGCGCCGTCGTGCTCTGATACCAGAATTTTTCCTGGCTCCACTCAATACCCTCTACGTAGAGTTAAAACCGTTACATCATCAGGTGCATCCTTTACCTGATTAACACCCAAACCCTCACATATTTGCTCAATAGAAGCATCTGATTTAGCTATAGTGTCACAAATATATTGCTCTTTCTCTTTCAAAGAATCACCTGGTAAAAACTCAAGCACTCCATCAGATACCGTTACCATGGCAAATTTTTCCGGCAAGATTATTTCTTCAACATCCCAACTACAATCACTAAAAATACCTACTGGCTTACCCTTACCTGGAAGCATTCTTACATCACCATCTGAAACAAAAACAGGCATAGGCATATGGGCAGCAACAGAATAACGTAAGATATTTCGCTCCATATCAATACATGCGGCAAAGATAGTCAGATGCTTATCTAAACCAAGTGCAATAATTTGCTTGTTGATATGTTCAATGAAACCTTCGGGTGCCTTGGACATGACATTAATGTCATTTTGAGCCGTGTGCCTGCGAAGTATACGATTAAAAATAAATTTTAATAATACCGTCAAAAAAGCTGAGGATGCACCATGGCCTGAAACATCAGCGACGTAAAACACTAGATAGCGATCAAAAATCACGTTATACCCCACAAAATCTCCGCTGAGGTAAAGTGATGGAACAATCTTATGGGCTATTTCATAATCATTCTTCTTAAAAGGGGTCAAAGGTAACAAGCTGCTCTGAACCTGCCGACCAGCCATCTGATCCAATTCTAGAATGCGTAGGCTATCTTGGAGTTCCCGGTTAGTTGCTTCTAACTGCTCCCGGTATTCTAGGTTTTGGCGAACAAGAGATTTAAAATCAGAGGCTCTCTCAATAGCTTGACGAAAGCGTTTGTCTGCAAACGGCTTAATCAATACATCAGAGGCATTATTATGAAAAAATTTGGCTACTTCTCGTGGGTCTACTTCAGGCAAAATTGCCACATAGGCAGTATCAAGATCCAAGCTTGGCAGTAAGCCAAACTTCTCCTGCATCAGGTCTAAGGGAAGATCTACAACAACAACAGCAGGTTGCTCAAGTTTAATACGATCAATTGCTTGATCAGAGTCATCGAACGTCGAAACTTTCCAGTCAGTATCAACCACATACCGCTTTAGAGCCCGACAACCTTCCAAGCTATCAGTGACGATAAAAAGCTTGTCGTTACTATCCATATGTTATCCAGAGCTGTGAACTATGGGATAGAGCTGGCACCCTACCCCCATTACGTTCACAGCTTCTGATTATTTAAATCTTAGGTTTCACTCTAGCGGGTTTATTCGCCATAGTCCCCAAAGTCATCTTCTACATTACCATCTTTAAGTAAATACTCGCGACGTTGTAGATAAACATCACGAATAAAGCTGTATTTGTCGCCTTTGATCAGCTCTTCTGCTTTAAGAAGATCTGCTCGACCTGAGACAACATCTACACCAAGAATCTGATTCCGAGTAGGAACATGATCTATTTCAGAAATAGGATCTACTAGAAAATCTACAATTTTAGCTGGGCCATCTCTTAAAGTGCTTGGCCCCAAGAAAGGCAGTACAACATAAGGACCTTCTTCAACGCCCCAGACACCAAGCGTTTGACCAAAATCCTCGCCTTCATTTTTAGGCATACCCAAATCATCAGCCACATCAAAAAAGCCAACGAGACCAACGGTTGTATTAACCAGAAAACGACCAGTATCGTTACCCGCTTGACGGAATTTACCTTGTAGCAAGTCATTCACAACATTAACGATTTCGCCAACGTTTGAGAACATTCTGCTAATACCATCTTCAACAGGGTCTGGAGTGATAGCTCTGTACCCCTTTGCGATCGGCTTTAGTCCATAGGTATCAAGTGTATCGTTGAACACAAACACCTTACGATTAAAACCTTCCCACGGATCCTGAGTCTCTTCTGAAGAGTCAGCTACTACCTGACCTGACAGCAAAACACCTGTTAACAACAACATTGTCCATTTCATTGGGCAATTCTCCCCCTCGTTTTGGCACTTCTTTTATATTTATAGGTATCTGACTTTATAAACATTCACACAACCAGTGTGCTTTTATAGATAAAGCTTAACCGGCTTTACAATGTCTACACCTTTAAAACCACGTGATTCTACACCCTCCTCTTTTTTAGGTATACAGAATCAATAGCCGAAATCCCCTTAAAAAAGCGTTTTATTCACAAAAAATGTATTCATAGCACCGATTCTATGCAGCTCTAGCTGATGAAATGCTAATTTCGTCATAAAACTGAAATATTAATATCACAAAATGTCGGCCACGAGTTAAAGGGCTGGCACCTAATACTGTTCCAGCCAAACCTCAGACAACGATTTAAAAGCCAGCAATAGGCTTAACAACTTTACTCACAACGCCATGAAATAAGGATTGGAGTTTACAATGAAACGTACCGCAATTTGCTTAGCTGTTAGTGCATTAACCTTAAGCCCAGTAACTTTTGCAGCAGGTGGCATGCAAGATACACCTGTTTCTGTATCAGCAATCACTGCTGACCAACTGGCAAATGCCAATGTAGATGATCTGAAAAAAATCATCCTGGCTTTATCCCACCGTGTAGAAAACATGGAAACACAAACCACTGAAATTCGTGGTATCGCCACTGCTAAATCTAAAGGTGATTGGGCAGAAAGAATCAAATGGCACGGTGATTTCCGCTACCGTTTTGAAACAATTGATAACGATCGTACTGATGAAGATCGCAATCGCAATCGTATTCGTGCACGTATCGGTGTAACTGCTCAGGTAACTGATGATGTTAAAGCTGGTGTTGCCCTAGCAAGTGGTAGTGATGATCCCGTATCGTCTAACCAATCACTCGGTGGTGGTGGTTCAACTAAAGGCATCAATCTAGATATGGCATTTATCGATTGGTCATTTGCCGAGAATCTTCACTTGGTTGCTGGCAAGACTAAAAACCCATTCTATAAAGTGGGCAAAAATGGCTTGATTTGGGATGGTGACTACCGTCCTGAAGGTGCACATGTTTCCTACGACAATGGTACTTTTTGGGCCATTGCTGGTTACCACTTCCTAGAGAGTGATAACAAAGGTGGAGACCAAGATGCTGAAGAAATGTACGGCACTCAAGTAGGCTATAAAGGTGCTATTGCCGACAACATGAAAGTTAAAGTTGGTGCCAGCTATTTCTATATTCCTGTTGAAGGTAGCGCATCCTTTGTTGATGGCGACTTCTTTGGAAACTCCAGTGTCGGTGGGATGCATGAATTCGATTATGAAACCCTTGAGTTATTTGCTGAGTTAAACACTAAGATTGCTGGTGTTAAAACTACTTTCTTTGCCGATTACGTGAAAAACAGCGATGCTGACGAAGACACTGGCTTTGCACTGGGCTTTAAACTGGGTAAAGCGAAGAACAAAGGTGACTGGCAGTTCGGTTATACCTACGAAGATCTTGAAGCTGATGCAGTATTTGCTGCATTCACTGACTCCGACTTCGGCGGTGGCGGTACTGATGTTAAAGGCCACAAGTTCAACACTGCTTATGCCTTTAGCAAAAATACCTCTCTATCTATCACTTACTTTGATAACGAGTACGGTGAACATACTCGCTCTGAAGAACTGGACTTTGATCGCCTGCAAGTGGATATCAAAACCAAGTTTAAGTAAGTTTGATCAGCTACAAATTGTCTAAAGTGGTCTAAAAACCATGGCGTGACATAAGTGGTACTATGTAAA
>Ga0181556_1005349_pt1 | contig 9999 bp, 11 predicted proteins | sample 011ome_14_FD_148651 | JGI IMG/M metagenome (GOLD analysis project Ga0181556, IMG submission 148651) | Coastal salt marsh microbial communities from the Groves Creek Marsh, Skidaway Island, Georgia - 011505AT metaG (spades assembly) | ecosystem: Environmental > Aquatic > Marine > Intertidal zone >... | reverse complement strand
AATCTTTATCTCGAACCGTACGTTAAATAGGTTTGTGTCTTAATCCGCATGCAGCGATCACGGTTAATCGCTTATATAGAGCGCGGGCTAGCCACCCTAGACGTTGGGAAATGATGTGAAAAAATGTGAGTGCGGACGATCACCGACGGCCAATTGCATTGGGTGGCATAAGCTGACCCACGCAGAATGGCAGGTTAAAAAGCTCATCTTTGAAGCAGAAACGCATGCTGAGAAAATCGCAGAGGAATATTCTAAACTTTTGGATCAAAAAAACTGGCCCCAATAAATCAATTATACGACTTTACCAATATCCGTTTTAATCTTTGATAAACCAGAAGCCGAAACTATCAAATCAAACACAGGGCTCCCTTATCTGCGGCCAAAATTTTATTATTTTCAAAAAATAACAAACAGAATGATCGCTAAGCCAATGTGTCCCTTTTCGCCAAATTGACGCCATTTGGACACTGTTTTTCCCCTCAAATGCCCCTTCGCGAAAACAATGGTGCTGGACGTCAACACCCAAGCATGCGCCGTTGCGATCGTGCGTTTTGATCGCACTCCCATCATGCAAGAAACTCCAAAAAGCGAAAAGCAAAATGAAGGAACCAATACTAGCAACAGCAATGTCAATACTTCGATTTTCAGGATTAAGCAGACTTTGAAGTCGCCGCGCATTGGTATAAGTTCAATGGTGACGATGAATAATTGATCCACGCCAACAGAAAAAGCATCATAATTGTCAAGACCAGCCCACATTTTGTTGAACCATTGCCAGCTATCCGATTAAGGCGCAGGGCAGATAACCGGTACTTTGCGCAAGGCCTTGTCTAAAGAGATCGATTTAAAGCTGATCACTTTGGCCCTTGCATTTGCGATGGACAGCGCGGTTACAGCTAAACCGCTAGGGGCGTTTTTGAACCGGTCATATACTCATTGAATTTGAGCAATAAAGGGGAACGCTGGATTGATCTGACATTGAAAATATACGGCACTGCGCAAAGCAATGCCTCAAAATACAACCGTGTGATAAGGCCTACCATAAAAACCAATTAACCCGCCTGCACCACGCTTTTTGGGGTTTTCTGATTATCCAAGCGAAGACCTTTGACAATAAACTGTCATAAAATTTAACCTTATAGCCGGGTAAACTTCGCTAATTCTTGTTAAAGATGATGACCCAGGCGCCAATCTTATCAAGCCCAAAAAAACCTTCTAAAGACAACTAACCCTCGCCAAAATATCCACATAAATTCAGGTTCATTCCACCGAAATTCCAAAGGAAAAAAGTTATATAAATACGCCCTCTCATAGTTTGGAGCGCTCCTTTTTACTTTGAAATCAGCCCTGCTGACACGCAGAAATGATCTTGCTCGACACAAGATAAAAAATTCATCCCCCTAAAAATTGATACACTATTGATTTACCCGCGATTGAATGCTAGCGAAGGCGCAAAGAAGAGAATGGAGTGAACAATCACCTGTCCAAATTGCAGCAGTTTGCAAAAATTGAATGCCGTTTTCGGCATGTTGATTTGATGGTGAAAATAGCTTTTTGGTTGCGGATTTAAATTTTGGCTAGAAAATGAATAACAACATTATCTTAACATCCAAGCGCAACTATAACTGCGTAGCGATAAACGCAGCTTATGCAGCACCAAACGCGCTGCCTATCTCGGCAAAAACCGAGCCACAACATAAAAGCGAAGCCTTACAAAACGCGCCGCGCTCGGCTGTGGACTGGAACTAATGTAATGCATGCGATGTTTACCCTTCTCAAACCATTGCAAATTTTCAATGATATCTGTGGCTGGTTTGGGCGCTGGCTCTCAGTCATCGCCTTGGCGCTTATGGTCCTCATAATTTTACTGCAGGTTTTCTGCCGCTATGCGCTCAACAATGCCCTGCCCTGGCCGGATGAAGCGGCACGGTTTCTGATGCTATGGCTCACAGGCTTGATGGCGCCAATCGCGCTGCGTCAGGGTGGTTTTGTTGCAATTGAAACTCTGACGCAGTTTTTGCCCCGTCGTGGCGTTACCTTGCTAACGCTGTTTCTGTTTACAGTGTCTCTTATGGTGCTCTGCGTTGCCGTAAAATTGGGTTGGAAACACGTTAATTCTGGATGGCTGTTTGCCAGCGCCTCTTTAAAGCTTCCGCTTCAGTTGATCGGTTTGAAAGCCGTTAAACTCAAATTGGCCTGGATGTATTTATCACTATTTGTTGGGGCTGTTTTAATGATTTTTGCTACGGTGGAGTTAATTATTCGCCAAATCATTACCCTGGGCGGGGAGCATCGCCATTTACGGGATATTCCTATTCTTGACAGCGAAAGTGCGCAATAATGCTGGTGTGGTTCCTGCCCCTGTTTTTGGTGTTTTTGGTGATTGGTCTACCGGTGTTTTTTGGGCTGTTGGCGGCGCCCGGGCTTTTGTTATGGCTCAACGGTCAAGAGCGTGACATCGCCCTTTTATATCGCAACGTTTACAATGGAATGGATAGCTTTCCGCTGATGGCCATTCCATTTTTTATGTTGGCGGGCGAATTGATGAACCGGGGTGGCATCACAAGCCGTTTGGTGGAATTCGCGCAGGCAATTATGGGGCATCTACGCGGTGGTCTTGCGCATGTGAATATTTTATCCTCAATGCTGTTTGCCGGCCTATCTGGATCAGCCGTCGCTGACACCTCTGCGCTTGGCTCTATGCTGATCCCCGCGATGGAAAAGCAAGGCTATACAAGGCGTTTTGCAGCCGCGATTACCGCCGCCAGTTCGGTTATTGGGCCCATTATTCCCCCTTCAGGCATCATGATCATCTATGCCTATGTGATGGGCGAAAGCGTCGCGGCGTTATTCTTAGCAGGTATTGTGCCGGGGATTATGGTTGGTGCAGGGCTGATGCTGATGGTGAAGATCATGGCCGACCGCTATGATTTTCCAGTTGCCAGCGCTAAATACAGCTGGCGCGCCCGCGGCCAAGCCAGCCTGAAAGCGTTCTTTCCTTTGATGACGCCGGTGATCATCCTTGGTGGTATTCTCGGCGGGATATTTACCCCGACAGAGGCTGCGGCTGTTGCTGTTGGATATGCGACTTTTATCGGTTTATTTGTTTTGAAATCACTGAAATTTAGGGATTTGCCACAGGTTCTTACAAAAGCAGCGATGACTTCTTCGGTTGTTTTATTATTGGTTGGCGCGGCAATGGCGTTTAAAACGGTCGTGAGCCTGAGCCATGCCCCAGAAACCCTTGCAGCGTTTATATTGTCGCTTTCTGAAAACCCTTTGATTTTGCTTTTTCTGATCAATATCTTGTTGTTCATTGTTGGGATGTTTTTAGACGCCGGGCCGGCAATCATTATTTTGGGGCCGATCTTGGGGCCAATTTTTATCAGTATGGGCGTTGATCCGGTTCATTTTGCAATCATAATGAGCGTAAATTTAACGGTTGGGCTGGCAACGCCCCCAATGGGCTTGGTGCTGTTCGTGGCCTCCTCTGTATCAGGAGAGAGAGTCGATAGCATCGCCCGCGCAATCATTCCATTTCTTTTGGTTGAAATATTAGTGATCTTCTTAATCACCTATATTCCAGCCATTTCCATGACGATCCCACGTCTTACCGGGTTCGTAAACTAACCTTAACTGCAATATCTCTAGGGAGGAAAACATGCTAAAAGGTACTATCAAGTCGCTGACGCTCGCAGCGATGCTCACCACAGGAGCGGTGTCTGCCAATGCCGCAGATTACACAATTCGAGCCACAGCCAACTCGAATGAAAACGATGAAGACTATGATGGTCTTGTTGTGTTTAAAAACTATGTTGAGAGCGCTTCAAACGGCGCGATCGAAGTTGAATTGTTCATCGGCACACAGCTGTGTTCAAAAGGCGCAGAATGCTTGCAAGGTGTAGCCGATGGCTCAATCGATGTGTATATTTCAACATCAGGCGGCGCAGCAGGCATCTTCCCGTATGTGCAAGTTCTGGACCTGCCTTATTTGATGGCAGATGATCGCATTGCTGAACATGTTCTTTCCGGTGACTTCACCCGCACAGTGCGCAAAATGGCGCTTGAAGATTCAGGCGATAAAATCCGTTTGATGACAATCGGGAATACCGGCGGATGGCGCAACTTTGCCAATACAAAACGCCGCGTTCAAAACCCAGATGACATGGCTGGCTTGAAAATCCGCACCGTTGTTGCAGATCTTCCCCAAGAACTGGTGAAAGCGCTGGGGGCCTCTCCTACACCGATTCCATGGCCTGAGCTGTTTACATCCTTTCAAACCGGTGTGGTCGAAGGGTCCAAAAACGGCATCACCGATATCATGGGGATGAAATTCCCAGATGCGGGCCTGAAATATGTGACTTTGGATGGCCATGCCTATATGGGCGCGTTGTGGTGGATGTCAAATGACACATTCATGTCAATGCCAGCAGAAATGCGCACGATCATTGCCGATGGTTTCTCACAATTGCAGCAGGCCACTTTCGCGTCACCTAAGCGTAAATCAATCCAAGCCTATGCCGATTTTGTAGCTGGTGGCGGAGATCTTTACGTGCCGACACCTGAAGAAAAAGCAGCGTTTAAATCAGCTGCAGCGCCCGTTTTTGATTGGTTCAAAGCCAATGTAGATGGAGGCGAAGAGGTGTTTAATGCACTGACCGCAGCGGTTGCCGCCGCAGAGGCCGATATTTCCGCCGGTCGCGCAGCGGATATTCAATAAAAACAAAGGATCTGCGCCGCATATAGCGCTGCGCAGATCCCGTTTTCGCACCTTATTATCAAAACTGTTGAAAACATTTGCAAAGCTGGTGTGCATCCGTTCTTATCTGAACGGATATAACCAGACCCGATAATCATCGATCAAAACATGCGCCTTTTCAATCTGCTCTTTCGTCATTTTTTTAACCACTTCCTCTTGGCTAATCATCGCATCCGGATCATTGCCAATCGCAGAGAGCACATACCACATATAGGCGCGGGTCAAATCAGGCGCGGGCATGCCAAGCCCCAGTTCATAATACCACCCCACACCAGATTGTGCGCCCGGATGGCCTTTCATTGCACTGCGCAAATACCAATCAAACGCGCGCTCAAAATCTTGCTCTACGCCCAAGCCCATCGCATACATTACGCCAATCAATTCTTCGGCCTCGGCATTGCCCGAACGGGCCGCCGGCCACAGCGCGTGGCGCGCTTGTTCAAATTTGCCCGCCTCCATCAAATCTCTGGCAATTTCAAGCTCGGCCAAAGCGGGCCCAGCGCTCATCAACGCGGTTTGCAACGCCAAAACCAGCCCCAATTTCTTAAAAACCTGTTTAGTGCGATACATGTTTCTATCCTTGTTTCTGCGTTAAGCAGCTCTGCCATATGGGCAGAAACGCCACCCCTCACCGAGGCGCAGTTTCATCCATTCGACCTACAAAAAGCAAGCATTGGCCGGCTTTTATTTTACGATAAAATTCTCTCTGGCAATCGCAATATCAGTTGCAGCACATGCCATCACCCTGACCATGGCGGTAGTGATGGGCTTAGCCTAGGCATCGGCGAAGGCGGTGTAGGAATAGGCCCTAAGCGCAGCGCCGGCACGGGCGATGACAAAATCAAAAAGCGCATTCCACGCAATGCCACCGCGCTGTGGAATTTGGGGCATAAATCTATCAATGTGGTCTTTCAGGACGGACGGCTTGAAATCAGCGATATTTATGAAAATGGCTTCAACTCACCGGCTCAGGAATGGTTGCCAGATGGGTTGAACACGATTATTTCAGCGCAAGCGATTTTTCCGCTTGTGGCGCAATTTGAAATGGCTGGAAACCCCAAAGAGAATGAAATTGCCGGCGCTGTGCATGACAGAATCGATGCAGCTTGGCCAATTTTGGCCAAACGCGTGCGCGTGATTCCAGCCTATGGTGATATGTTCGTCAAGGCCTTTGATGATATAGACAGCCCAGAACAGATCACGATCGTGGAAATCGCCAAAGCCCTAGGAGATTTCATCAATCTTGAGTGGCAGAGTTTTGACAGCCCCTATGATGCGCTCTTAACCTCGGGCAAACCACTAGACCCGGCCAGTGAGCGGGGGCGGCAATTATTCTTTGGTGAGGCGGGCTGCGCAAATTGCCATAATGGGCCTTTATTGAGCGATCAGAAATTCTACGCGCTGGGCCTGCCCGCTTTTGGCCCCGGCCGCGCACGGCGCTGGGATCCAACTGCGCGCGATGTTGGGCGTATGGGTGAAAGCGATGATCTGCGCGATGCCTATCGCTTCAAAACCCCTCGCTTGCGCAATATTGCGCTGACAGGGCCCTATGGACATAACGGCGCCTACCCAACTTTAGAAGGGATCCTGCGCCATCATTTAGACCCGCAGGGAATGCGTGCGGCTTGGACGCGCGATATGGCCGCTCTACCCCCGGTGCCTTGGTTGGAGGAAATTGATTTTGTCATCCAATCAGATCGCTATGAAATGGCGCGACAAGCCGCGAAAATTGATATTGAGCCCCGCTCGCTAACGGATAATCAAATCGCTGATATTGTGAAGTTTTTGCATAGCCTTACGGGAAAAACCGCTGCCAAAAGCCGGTTGGGCAGCCCAGAGTTTGTGCCCAGCGGCTTGCCCGTTGACTAAACTGACCTGAGGCGAATGACTGGTTACGATCATCCCTTGGTGTGTTAATCCTTATTAGCCCTTTCAAGCGCGTGGGTCAGAGACTTGAAACTACCGGTGATCTTAAGCTTTTGCCGCGCAGAAGCGCGCTTGAGGCAATTCTTAAAAATGACACAAATCAGTATTTTGGTTAGGGCGCCTCTGACTCAAAGCGGGCTACACTTAAAACCACTTAACCGGCGCGTCTGCCCAGCTGGTCTGATTTCGCACTTTTTTTTTGACACCTCTTCCGCTAAATAAATGTTTTACAGATCAGGCCAAAGGAGGAGGCGCTGGGTACAGCATCAGCTCCTGCTCTTACCCCGTCAACTTGTAATCACCGCGTTTTTTGTTTTGGAAAAACTATTACATTTTAAAAAGTCCTTACCTTTCGCCCATCCCAACCGAAGATGGCGCTTTTTTGTCATTCCTTTTAACTTAAAAGCGGACAAAATCGACACAAACTGGTTTTAAAGGTGATGAGTACACCCCTCCAGTAAAACATACCAGGGCGCGTATTTTTACGGTCCGTACAGAAGAGCGCTATCTGGCAATGCCCAAACATAAAAAGTTTTCAACTGCCAATCACCCGGTTGAAATGGCGTTGCCAATGCTTCATTTTTTAAGCGCGGGATTTAAAATCGATTTGATAACCCCCACTGGCGCCCCCATCGCGATCGAAATCTGGGCGATGCCTGATAAAGACCCGCATGTCGCAGGTTTCTTCCATGCGTCTGAGACGGCCTTCAAAAACCCCAAAAGCCTTGCCGAATTCTTAAACACTGCCATGATCCAAGATGCTTCTTAACTTGCCCTATTTATTCCCGGTGGGTAGGATGCGATGCTCAGGCTATCAGATAATACAAATTTGAAAGAACTGCTTGATTGGGCGCATGATCGCAATCTGTTTACATTGGCGATCTGTCATGGGGCCGCTGCGCTTTTAGCCACAGATACAAGCAGTAGGCTTATCTATCAGAGATATCAGAATGTCGCTTTCCCAGCCGAAACCAACAAACACCAATGGTTGGATATATGCCCAGAGCCATGCCGAGGTATTTTGTAGAGAAGCTGAACGTTTTTGGGGGAACTCACTTGTCAACACAAAGCCCGATGCAACCTACCATCTTGATCGAAGGCTTCTTACAAGCGCCAGTCCGAAAGCGGCAAATAACTTCCGCAGATTGGCCAAAAACACTTTTATTAACGCGCTTTTCCAGAAATAACCGCGATTGCAAAAATGTTGAAAATCTGCCGATAAGCCCTCTGATTTGTCGAGCGCAAAACCTATTGCCCCCCAGCAAAGACCGCGGCGTCCCCACCACACCCGGAGGGCTTCAGCGCATTTTCGGGGCAATTGACCTCTCAGCCAAGCCTAACTAGGGTGCGCGAGATACGCTGGGGGATCATCCATGAGCATAAGCAAAACAGGTGTCGTTCTTATGATTTGCCTCGGCCTCGTTGGCGTTATCGGCTATCATCAACAAGGGGCCCGCAGTTGGACAGAAACCAACGATGTAACGGACGAATACCGTGTCTGCCAAAAATCTCCTGGTGCCGCCAAGGTGGTCTGCGATGCGTGGCATCCAAAGCAGTTGATAGATTTGGACCCTTAAGGACATTTGGCCCAAAGAGTTTAAACATAGCGCTGCATAGCTTTGAGATTTTTTAAAAATATTCGGGCTAAAATTCACAAATCTGCGCCATGCCTGTGAGAAACCGTTGCTCTTTAAGATGGGCCCTGCATTAACAAAACCTCAAAACGATGGAAAAACGTTTATTGCGCGCATGTTAGAAGTGAATGTTTAAGAACTAATAATCGGCAAAGTCCTTCACCCCATGTTTCAGCATAGATGCATAATAGCAGCTTATCAAAAGCCAAACTGTCAGAATAGCCCTGTATTTCTCAACGCAAAAACGTGGTACTTTCTCTTTCATCTCAGTGGTTTCACACGTGCACCAGCTTGGCCGATCTGCATGCAGGCGTTCCAATTGTTTCGCTAGACCCACCTCTCATCACTATACGCGCAGCTTTTGCGGTTAACAAAGAGGTATAAAGACTGTGCAAGGCCCAGACCCTGCGCCCCTTTCGCCCGTAAAGCTGTATTAAAAGCTGATTTTTTGAACTCTGCCGTCTCCATTGCAAAGGCTTTTAAGGGCTCGATCACGCTGGCAACCGTAACGCCAGCTTTACATTTTACCGCCATATCCCCTCTGTTCCCTCTGAGCTACAAAAGGGGGCTTCTCTTCATTTCGCAACCGTTCAGTCTGATTGATAATATCCGACAACATCTCCTGCGGTGGTCACACCCAACCCATTTAACAACCTATTGACATAATTAAAGTAGCCAATAATTTGATTTGCCTCAAGAATTTCACCGTCCTCTACGCCTGCAGACTTCAGAGAATCAACATCTTCTTTGGTGATATTGCCCGGCGCTAAAGTTAACTTTTCAGCATAATTCAACAAAGCAAGTTCAGCGCCTTCAAAGACATCGCGCGGCGAATGGGCACGCAAGGCGGCCTCTACCTTTGTGGCTTTTGCCTCATCCGCCATTAAATGGCGCGCATTCGCCCAATGGTTGGCATAAGAATAAGGGCAGTTGTTTAAAGTCGAAACATAAGAGCTGATTACCTCCTGGAACCACATGGGAATGGTGTTTTGATCATCATGCAGGCAGGCCCGATACAGCGTCACATGTCCGTTCATTGTACTGGGGCGCAGAGAATGCACCCGCATAACATTATCCACTGTGCCATGCGGGGTACGTGCAAAATCCAGCGCTTTTTTCAAAGAGGCATCCGCCTCTTCATCCGAAATCATCCTTATCCAAGCAGACATGTGTCTCTCCATTTAACGTTGCGCTGACGAGGCGCTTATTTGCAGAAAATAAGGCAATCTATACTGCGCGGTCTTTTGGCCCGTTACGCCGTTTTCTCAATGTGGTTTTGTTCTTGGTCAATCATTCGCTGCAGCTTAAGCCGGAAAAGCTTGGCTCCCGCATCCAGCCCCAAATCGATATGGGGCGTCACCATATTATCCATGCCTTTTTGAACCTCTTCGAGAATAACCTTATCCTCCAGAAAGGCCATGCGCGCACCGGCATTCATTTTCTCGGAAATCTCGGCATTTTGCGGATCCGTGTTGCGGTGTTGAAACCAGATATATTGCGTGTTTTTTTCGTCAACCGGGGTCATGAAATTATAAGAAATATTGACATAGGTCTTATCGACCGGTTTCGATTGTGGCCCCCCCGTACCTGGCGGCGTGTAGATTGACATATTTAACGCTATCCCGGGAATAGACATTTCATAATGTTGTTTGCGATCGCAATTTCCTTCAAAACGCAGAA
>Ga0181556_1005342_pt1 | contig 10003 bp, 10 predicted proteins | sample 011ome_14_FD_148651 | JGI IMG/M metagenome (GOLD analysis project Ga0181556, IMG submission 148651) | Coastal salt marsh microbial communities from the Groves Creek Marsh, Skidaway Island, Georgia - 011505AT metaG (spades assembly) | ecosystem: Environmental > Aquatic > Marine > Intertidal zone... | reverse complement strand
GTGGTGGTTATTTTAATAATAGTGCGAATATATATGGTAGTCGTGATAAGCGCGAGCGGAAGTATTTTTGTGCGGATGCCAAATCTATTTTTAGACGTTATTTACACCTCGTCGACGAGTCATTTTTAGTAGTATTCAACGCCCATCTTCCTCTCTCTTTCTTATATATATAGCAATTATTACTACCACCAATCGGCGTGAAACTTCCCTTCCTTATCGACTCTCTCGAACGTGTGCGCTCCGAACGCGTCCCGTTGCGCTTGAATGATGTACGCGCTCCCTCGTTTCGTTTTCATGTTATCGTAGTAACTCAACGCGTTCATCAGCGCCGGCGAGGCGATGCCTCTTTGCGCGGCTTCGACGACCACTTTGCGCAAATCACCGACTCTGCTCTTCACGATCGAACTAATTTCCGAATCTAAGAGTAAGTTGGATAACGACGGTTCTTTGGTAAACGCCCGGACGATGGTTTCGAGCAGTTTGGCGCGTATGATGCACCCGCCGCGCCACACTTTACAAATGTTTGCAATGTTTAAATCCTCGGACCACCCGTAATCGTTCCCGGCGGATTTAATGAGGGATAAACCTTGCGCGTAGGCGATAATTTTCGCGCAATATAAAGCTTTGCCTAAAGTCTCTGCATTCAGAGTTGTTGTCGTTGTTGAGGAGGAGGAGGAGGTTTTAGAAGATTCTAATACTAAGTCTTCGGCGTTGTTCGAGTACATCTCCGAACACTTCGCTCGGTCGTCGATGGCGGCGGAGATATACCTCGCCTCCAGCGCGGCCGAACAACACGGAATAGCAATACCAGCGTCCGCGGCTAACTGTACGGTCCACTTCCCGGTTCCTTTCGATCCGGCTTTATCTAACACTTTGTTCGCTAAGTACGAATCGTCGTCGCCGTCGTCATCCTTCTTCTTCAAACACTTGGCGGTGATATCGATCAAAAACGATTCCAAATCCCCATTGTTCCACTCTTTTAACGCAATGGATTGTTTTTCGTTATCAAAACCTAACACGTCTCTCAACAAAACCACCGATTCCGCGATAAATTGCATGTCCGCGTATTCGATGCCGTTGTGCACCATTTTCACGTAGTGCCCGCACCCGTCCGGCCCGCATCTCGTGACGCACGGCTCGTCGTTCTTCTCCCCAGCTTTCGCGCTCATCGCTTCCAACATTGGCTTTAAACTGTTGTACGCGAATTCTGAGCCTCCGGGCATGAGCGCTGGCCCGTGTCTCGCGCCTTCCGCGCCGCCGGAAATGCCCATGCCGACGAAATGAATTTTCTTCCCGCACTCCGCAAACCAATCGACGGCGCACATCTGTTCGCGTCTCCGAGTTTCCAAAAAGTGCTCGTTCCCGCCGTCGATGATCACGTCGTCCGATTCTAACAACGGTTTTAAGAGTTCTAAAGTCATCTCCACTGGTTTCCCGGCTGGAATAGATAACAGTATTCGCCTAAAAATCGAGAGCGCGTCGATGTACGAGCGTCAGTACGTATTTCATCTCACATCGAACAGCAAACCGAACAACGAAAAAGAGAGCGACGAAAAAGAACAACGCGTACCTTGGTTTCTTCAAACTCTCCACGAACATTTGTAAATCCTTAAACACTCGCAGTACATCGTCTCCGTTTGAAATGTCCCTCTTTGCAATCTCCAACGCTTCGAACAACCGCATCGAAAATTCATCCTCTCGGTTGTAACAGGAGACTTTGAAGCTTTTCGAGGCGACGTTCAGGGCGAGGTTTTGTCCCATGACGCCCATGCCGAAGACGCCGATGACGGATTTGTCTTCATCTTCGGTCATTTTAATGTCTCTCTGTTCTCTTAAACGCTCTCTCTGATGAGATGATGTCTGCGCTGTAAAATGAAGAAATCTGCGCTCGTTTACTCTAAACGCTCTGTGCAACGCGAACGGGGAAAAGACCAGATCTTGCACGCGAAGGACGGTGAAAAACCAATCGTATTTGATTCTCTGTTTCGTTGCTCGATTTTGTCTCTCGGATGACGATGATGACGAGAGTATTCTTAAGCGGAAGATATTTTACGCGTACACTTATGCCGCATTTTAAAAGAGAGATGTGCGCGACATAAACATAAAGAACGTAAACGTAAACGACGACGAGAACATAAACGACGCGCGGGAAAGGTGCAAACGATACGTGGTGTTGTTTTCTTTTCGCCGTTTCTAAATCGCGTACCCGTCGTCTCCTCAATCTTTCCGCGCGAAAGAAAAAAAACAGTTACGACAACGCGCGGGAAAAACGGAGTAAACGCGTAGAGATGACGACGAAGAAGAAGGAAGACAACGACGCGAAAAAAGGAGGAAACTCATACGAGGTGGACGCGAAGTATTCGTTCAAAGATTTAGTCTCTGTGTCGCCGCCGTCTTGGCAGCTGTTTTCCGGAAACGGACGAGTTGATGATGATGTCAAAGAGGACAAAAAGGAGGAAAAGAAGACAAAGAAGGAACGGACGCCTACAAAGCCTTCGATGAGTTTAAATGTTGCAATCGAGGACGAGGAAAGAAGGAAAACCCCGATTAAGAAGAAGGCTTTGATGACAAGTAAGAGTAAAGCTCTTTCGATGAAACCGAAATTGGGGAAAATGTCTTTCGTCGACGCGTTCTTTCTCCCGGGCGAGCTCGAGCGCGTGAAGCGGAAGTCTCGCGAGTGGGGGGCGGCGGCTTGGAGCGCAAGAGGAGATACAACAAAAGACGAGGATTTTGAGGAGGTGCGAAGAAAACGAGATATACAAAAACAGCTTCTCTCGGAATGGCATCAGACGGTGGAGAAGTTCAGGGACGATTATAAGGCGAAGAGGAAAGCCGCGGTGAGACGGAGTAAACGCTTAGGAGGGAAAGTTTTCGACTGAAGTATCTGACGAGGGAAAGATATCAGCCGCGTAAAAACAAACGCTGCGAACAAAGTTTGGCAAAAACTCGACGATTGCCTCAAATACTTACATAAGTCGAAGAGGCGAAAATGCCTCGTAAAAACGACTTGGAGGAAGAAGACATCGCTTCTTACGCTCGGTACTTCAAGCGCGCCGAAGAGCGAGTATAAAACTACTCCTCGCGAGAAAAAGGGCGGCGCCAAGAAGAACCTACGACGGATACATACGACACGCTCAATACGTGGTCGAGACGACGACGAGAGAGAGAGAAAGAGAGAGAAGCAAAAGCGATAGAATAGATAGAGCACATCCGGAGGACAGACCTGCGAAAAGGCGTCAACGTGTATTTTTGCCCTCTCGAGCCATTTTTGGATAAAACCTTCACGAGACACGTCACATTAATCTTCCGCGCGTGTACGACACACAGAACACATAAACGCGCGCAAACGTCGCGTTTCATCGTCTTAAGAACACAATTAAAACCTCTCGATACGCATCTCTTTTGAACATGTTATCGCTCTCACTCTCCGCGACTCGATCTTCGATGTCATTCCTCCTCTCTAAGAATCACCATCGGGGATCTGCGGCGTCTTTGCAGAAAGGGAAGACGAGAACGGCGAGGCGAGTGTACTTCTCCGTGGACGCGAACACGCCGAAGAAAAACGGTGGTGGTAACACCGCGAACAACGACAACAAAAAGAAAGAGAAAAAGAAAGAGTCGAACGCGTACGCGGCGACGGTTTTGCTCCCGCAAACCACGTTCGAAATGCGAGCGAATTCAGTGCAGAAAGAACCACTCATGCAAAAATGGTGGCTGGAAAACGACGTGTATAAACACGTCGCGAATCGAGAGGAATCGACGGGAAATCTAGAATCGTTCACGTTACACGACGGACCACCGTACGCGAACGGAGATTTACACATCGGGCACGCGTTGAATAAAATTCTGAAAGATTTCATCACGCGGTACCAAGCGCTGCGAGGGAAGCGGGTGCGATACGTACCCGGGTGGGACACGCACGGGTTACCGATCGAGTTGAAAGTTCTGCAGTCGATTGAAGACCCGGAGGTGAGGAAAAATCTGACGCCGATTAAGTTGAGGAAGAAAGCGGCGAAATTCGCATTGGGACAAGTGGAGAGGCAATCGAAACAGTTTCAAAGGTACGGGATTTGGGGCGAGTTTGAGAATCCGTACATGACGTTGCAACCGGCGTACGAGGCGAGCCAGTTGGAGGTTTTCGGGAAGATGTTTTTGAACGGACACATTTATCGAGGGAAGAAACCCGTGCACTGGTCGCCGAGTTCGCAAACCGCGTTAGCGGAAGCCGAGTTGGAGTATCCAGACGTGCACGTGAGTCAGTCGGTGTACGTGGCGTTTCCGATCGAGGCGACTTTAGAAGGCGCGAACGCGATAAAAGACGAGACGTTGAAATCGACTTTACTAGACGGGTCGTTAAAGTTAGCCGTGTGGACGACGACGCCGTGGACGATGCCGGCGAACGCCGCGGTGGCCATGAACCCAAAGTTGGAATACCGAGTGTGCGATTTCAAAGGGGAGAAGATCGTCGTCGCGAACGATTTAGTCGCGAGTTTATCGGAAACTTTAGAAGATACGTTGACTGCGTTAGGCGAAGGCCCATTCTTAGGCGCCGAAATGGAAGGCTTGACGTATCAACACCCGACTATTAAAGACAGAGTAAATCCGGTGATTGTCGGTGGCGATTACATCACCACCGACGCCGGTACCGGCTTGGTGCACACCGCGCCCGGCCACGGCCAAGACGATTACATCGCCGGTTTGAAGTATAACTTACCGTTACACTCTCCAGTGGACGATTTGGGTAACTTCACCGAAGAAGCTGGATCAGAATTGTTCGGCTTAAACGTTCTCGGCGACGGGAACGAAAAGTGTATCGAACAGTTACAAGCCGCGAACGCTTTGTTGAAGCGAGAACCGTACGAACACAAGTACCCGTACGATTGGCGAACGAAGAAACCGACGATTTTTCGTGCGACTGAACAGTGGTTTTGCTCGGTCGAAGGTTTCAGAGACGACGCGTTGAAGGCGTTGGATTCGGTGAAATTCATCCCGGAATCCGGTTCGAAGCGCATGCGTCCCATGGTCTCCGGTCGCTCGGATTGGTGCATTTCTCGCCAACGCTCCTGGGGCGTGCCGATCCCGTGTTTTTTCTTCGAAGAGACGAACGAAGTGTTGATGGACGAAAGTATCATCAAACACGTGACTGACATCGTTCGCAAAGAAGGCACGGACGCGTGGTTTATGAAAGACATCGAAGAGTTACTCCCGTCTGAACACAAATCGAAAGCGTCGAGTTTGCGAAGAGGCACGGATACCATGGACGTGTGGTTTGATTCCGGATCATCTTGGAACGGCGTCTTGAACGAGAGAGGCATGAACGCCCCGTGCGATTTGTATTTAGAAGGCAGCGATCAACACCGAGGCTGGTTCCAATCGAGTTTGTTAACCTCGGTCGCCGCGACCGGGAGAGCGCCGTACAAGACGTTGTTAACGCACGGCTTCGTTTTGGACGAAAACGGATACAAGATGAGTAAAAGTAAAGGCAACGTCGTCGATCCGAATTTCGTCATCGAAGGTGGGAAGAACCAAAAAACCGAACCTGGTTACGGCGCGGACACGTTGAGGTTATGGGTCGCGAGCACAGATTACAACTCGGACGTTTCCATCGGCTCAAACGTCATAAAACAAACGAGCGAAAACTACCGGAAGATTCGAGGCACCTTGAGATTTTTAATGGGCGTAGAAAACGATTTCAAAAGTAAGGAACACGCGATCGCGTTCGACCAATTACCCGGCTTCGATCAGTACTGCCTCTATCGATTGGAGGAAACGATGAAGAAAATCGAAATCGCGTACGATAACTACAACTTTGCGGCGGTAAACTCGGAAATCAACGCGTTTACCACGTTTTTGAGCAACGTCTATTTAGACGTCTCGAAAGATCGCTTATATTTAGGTCACCCGTCGGATGCGAAACGTCGCGCCGCGCAAACAGTCGTGCACGAATTAATCACCAACTTATTAGCCGCGTTGGCGCCGATTTTACCGCACACCGCCGAGGAAGCGTTCTTAGCGCGAGACACGGTTGCCAAAGAGGACAAGCAAATAAGCGTCTTCTTACAAGGTTGGCCTACGAAGAAGAAAAATAGTAATAATAATAGCATCATGTCTCAAGCTGACGCCAAGAACTGGGAAGCGTTGATCGATTTACGTTCCGTCGCGAACTTGGCCATCGAAGACGCCCGGAACTCGAAACTGGTCGGCGCGAGTTTAGAAACGAGCATCAAAGTCTTCGCCGAAGACGAAACGTTTTCTCGCTTTTTGAAAACCAACGAGCACTTTCTGAAGGAAATGTTCATTTGCTCCGAAGTGACTCTTTGTGCAACTCTGAGTGACTACGAAAAAAAAGAAGACAGAGAAGAAGAATCAAAAGAAGTATTCTCCAAATCCGGAGACTCCGACGCCTGCGCCGGAAAACTCTTCGCCGCGGCTTCGAAAGCCTCCGGCGAAAAGTGTTTGCGATGTTGGTGTTACTCCAACGCGTTGGGTACAACGGATGCGAAGAAACACCCCAAGTTGTGCGAACGGTGCGGACCGATCGTCTTGGACGTGGCGCCGGATTTAGTCTACCACCAAGAAGCGTCTAACGCTGAAGCCGTCGGCGCTTCGTCGTCGTAAAAAGATACATTGACATTGACATTGAAGAATATTTATATATAGTAGTGTGTACTCTACCATTTCATTTACTCGTGAGAAGCTTCCAGAAATGATAAAACCCTAAACTTACTCTGAGTTCAAACGGACAAAAAATTTCCTCAATTCGCCTCAAATTCGCCCTCTCTTTTGCGCTGAAAAGCGACCCCTTATACACGAGCACACATGGCCGCACGAGGATCCTCGTCCTCCGCGCAGCCAGAAAAGCTCATGAAAGGTTTACAGTTGGACAAAAAATCCTTGACGAGTACTTCACAGGAAGTCGGGAACGGGCAAATGGAAATCGACATGCGGAATGAGGCAAGTGTTTTGAATTTTACCTCTGTGCATTAGATATATGCTCACACACATCATCCTCTCTCTCTCTTTTCAACGCATTAAAACACAAACAGAAATACGAAAGCTATCGATTCGAGGGCGACCCGAACGAGGTTGGCCACGTGGTGACCACTCGGTGCACGACGAGAGAAGATGCGAGCGACGTGAGGTAATGCTTCTTTCCCCGTTGTTTGAAATTTCTCAATTTGGATTTGTTTTTCTTCCTTTTCTTCTTTGCGTTCCTCGCGTTCTGCTCTGTGTGTGTGCACGTGTAAACGGGCGGGTGTTTACGTTCGTGCGCGTCTGCGCGTTTTAGTGTCACGTTTGTCTCGATGCGAGACGAGACGTGCGCGCGTGTACGAGATACGATTTTCCTCCAAATTCCCTTTTTTTCCCAACGGCTAAATGGGAACTTAATTGGAGACCAGACCGGTTTTGTGCCCTCTCGCTCTCAACGAAAGCGCTTTTAATACTGACTTCTGTCTCTCTTTAATTTAAAGTTACGAAACGCAACGCGTGGTCGGTAACGGTTCCTTCGGGGTGGTGTACAAAGCGTTGTGTACGACGACGAACCAAACGGTGGCGATTAAAAAAGTGCTTCAGGATAAGCGGTTTAAAAACCGCGAGCTCGCTATTATGAAACTTTTGAGGCACACGAACGTGGTGCACATGCGGCATAGTTTTTATCACCACCAACAGCGGGATAACAAACAACAACAACGAGAAGAAAACGATAATAACAACAATAAAGATAATAATAATAGAAACAACGAAACGAATAGAAACGATCCGGGAGAAGTGTATTTAAATCTAGTGCTCGATTACGTGCCGGATACGGTGTATCGGATATCGAAGCAACACAACCAAGCCGGGGAAAGGATACCGATTTTGTACGTGAAATTGTACGCGTACCAAATGGCCAGAGGGTTAGCGGCTATTCATAAGATTGGTGTGTGTCATCGAGACATAAAGCCGCAGAATTTATTGGTGGATACGCAGACGCACGCTTTGAAGATTTGTGATTTTGGGAGCGCGAAAACGCTCACGCCGGGGGAGCCGAACATTTCGTACATTTGTTCTAGGTATTACAGAGCGCCAGAGTTGATGTTTGGAAGCACGGATTATTCGACTGCAATTGACGTTTGGTCGGTTGGATGCGTCGTGGCGGAGTTGTTGTTGGGAGCGCCGTTATTTCCGGGAGATTCTGGGATCGATCAGTTGGTGGAGATTATCAAAATTTTAGGCACGCCGACGAGGGAAGAGATTTTGTCCATGAATCCAAACTATCGCGAGTTTAAGTTTCCGCACATCAAAGCCATGAAGTGGGAAAACGTGTTCGGAAAAGAGGTGGAAAAAGAGGCTTTGGAAGTGATCGCGAACGTTTTAGTGTACACGCCTACAAACCGATTCGACGGGTTACAGTTTTGCGCGCACGAGTGGTTCGACGAGTTACGCCAGGAAGGAAAGAGTTTAGGAGACAACAAGCCGTTACCGCCGCTGTTCGATTTCACGGACGAGGAGTTGAAAGGTGTGGACGAGTCCTTGCGAAGGAAATTGATTCCCGAGTGGGTGCGACGGCAGAACCGGTAATAATATATACACACAGAAAGAAGAATATTATATTATAGTAGCTCTAAAATTCGATTAGCCTAAACGACGAAATTCAAATACTTATTTATTATTGATCACATATTATCATCATTACGCTGGTGTGTGACTGGTTGTATATATTATATATTATAAACATTATATATATACCACACGACGCGCATGATGCGCCCGTAGTATTATCAATCACACTGAAAAAACAGAAGAATAAATGCGAAACGTTTTTAGCGCGTTGTGTGTGTGTGTGTTTTAAGTTAATAAAATCAAATATCATAACACAATTTCTCTATGTCTCTCTTGTTCTCTCTCACATACGCGCGACCATTATCATTGCAAGTTTCAAAATTTACTTCAACGCGTTTTCCGTGGCTTCTTGCGTCGGACTCAACGGTCCGTCTCCGACATTAAACACCTCAAACTCTGGTTGATCGAACAACTGCGCTTTATCCACCGCGCTCAACGTCTTCCCGTTGGCTTTATCTTTCAGAACGCACATCATCGTCAACGCGGCCACATCTTCTCGGTGAATCGCACCGCACACGTTCGTGTTTTCTGTCAACACCGCCGTGTTCGTTCTCGGCTCCGATTTTAACCCACCCGGTCGAACGATGACAAAATCGATCCCTTTCTCCTTTGCGATTTTCTTCAAGTGTTCCTCCGCTTTCTCTTTTTCAATCAACACCGGTTCTAACGCGTCGTACACGTTTTGCGGCGGCGCAGATTTCGAGTCTCCGGTACCGATAGAAGTGACCAAAACAAATTTCTTGATGCCTTTCGCGACGCAGGCGTCGATTAACGCGATGTTCCCTTCCGAATCCGCCTTCGGGTCCGCCGGCGTCCCGCCCACCGTGGACACCACCGCGTCGTACTCTTCGACTAAGTTCAACGCTTTCTTCACCGATTTCGGATCAAACACGTCGCCTTTGACTAAAAATCCGCCCACCGATTCAATCTGATTTTGAGAGAGAGAGAGAGAACATTGTGTCAGATGCATATGAAAATGTGAAGAGAAAACTCTCGTACCTCTTTCCTGTTGTCCTCGTGTCTTTGCAACACCGTCACCCACGTCCCGGCGGCGGTCATCTGCCGAAACACGTCCATGGCGACTCCGCTTCCACCAGCCACGAGGACGGAGATGTTATCTGGTTCCAAATCGGATTTTATTGTTACTCGTGTTCTTCGTACGTTCTTCTTCTTTACTAAGCGCGATGATGATGATGATGATGATGATGATGGAAGTCCATTCCGTCGGGAGGAAAAAGAAGAAGAAGAAGAAGAAGACAGAACGGGATTCATGCACCGAGTCAAAGAAGAAGAAGAGAGCATATCTGTCTCTCTTTTGTGTGCGTGTGTTCGTGCGTCTTTAAAGTGACTCTCTGTATTATACTCTCGTGATCAAAGTTTTGTTAATCAGATATATGCT
>Ga0181556_1005327_pt1 | contig 10032 bp, 5 predicted proteins | sample 011ome_14_FD_148651 | JGI IMG/M metagenome (GOLD analysis project Ga0181556, IMG submission 148651) | Coastal salt marsh microbial communities from the Groves Creek Marsh, Skidaway Island, Georgia - 011505AT metaG (spades assembly) | ecosystem: Environmental > Aquatic > Marine > Intertidal zone >... | reverse complement strand
GAGGACATTTACACGATATTTTTAATACTGGGGACGGTAGGTCATTTAGTGGAAATGATGTCACTCTTAAGGTCGGGGATTTTAACGGTGACGGAGTTGATGATATTATCCGCTTTGACAAAGATAGTTTTGCGCAAGTTCACTTCTTTGATAAGCATGGCAATGGTACAACCACAGATCTAAATCTGCGTGTCATAAGAAATTATGATCCGGTTTCGGGTACATATGTTAAAAATCATCTGACCGCCCAAAATAAACGCGATTTCACTGTTGTTGATGTGGATAATGACGGTGTCGACGAGCTGTTACATCGAGAACTCCTTTTGGGAAGTCGGGACTTCGCAGAGATCATTGACGGCTCGCGTCTGAAAGATCCCGCCCCTGTCAAGCGTACCGAGGTTGATCTTGGTTCAGTACCTGCGACAGGTCTGATGGGGCTGAACCACATGGAGCTTTTTGCCGGCAATTTCGATCACAGTGGAGATCTGACATTCGTTCGCCAAAAAGGGTTAAAGCCTTCAGGTACACCTTATGACACGTCGCACAGCGCGAGTATCGTGCGTCTAAAAGCTAAATTAGACAGCGCTGGAAATTTTGATAAATTTGCCTTTGATGTCTACAATCCAACCGTCGGAAGCGAGGACCTGACACAGAAAATTTTCGATCAAAACGGCAATAGAGTCTACGCGAACAATAGCACTTCGGACGTTTTTCATGCGTGGTGGTGGAAAATTACCATTGGAGACTTCAATGGGGATGGTCTGGACGATGTTATCCACCAAAGGAAAAAGCAACTATTCCCTGGCGCCAAAGACACAGCGAAGCTGTTTATGGCGAATGGGGATGGCACCTTCACGGACCGAGGTGAAATGCACAAGCTTGTGACGGGGGCGAACGGACCAGCGCATTTCCATGGACACACGGTTAATATCATCGTTGGAGATTTTAACGGAGATGGTAAAGACGATTTTATTCGCCAAGAGAAAAATGGTTGGGATTATGATCATTATTACACATCCCATTTGTATCTAACGGATGGTCAGGGAAAATTCGTCAATCAGGGAGATATCGTCCTAAAGTTGGAAAAACCATATGGACCATATGGTTTGTCTCATTTCCGAGGCACATATACCGACCTTATCGTTGGTGACTTTAACGGCGATGGTAGGGATGATTTCATCCGCCAAGAAAAAGGGGCATGGGGCAATAATTCGACTTGGAATGCTCAAGTCTACATCAATGATGGCACGGGCCAAAATTTCGCCATGAAGGGACATTTAAAGGATATATTTAGGACTGGGGGCAGTAAGCCATTTAGTGGAAATGATGTCACTCTTAAGGTCGGGGATTTTAACGGTGACGGAGTTGATGATATTATCCGCTTTGACAAAGATAGTTTTGCGCAAGTTCACTTCTTTGATAAGCATGCCAATGGTACAACCACAGATCTAGATCTGCGTGTCATAAGAAATTATGATCCGGTTTCGGGTACATATGTCAGAAATCACCTGACCGCCCAAAATAAACGCGATTTCACTGTTGTTGATGTGGATAATGACGGTGTCGACGAGCTGTTACATCGAGAACTCCTTTTGGGAAGTCGGGACTTCGCAGAGATCATTGATTTCTATGATTATTAAATTAATATTAGATTTTTAAGCCTATCTTACTCAATTGGTCTGAATTAATTTATTGTATTGGAACAGATTTTGTCGAAATTGGAAAAAAAATGAAAAAGGAGTCTTACAGTGTATATGGCGAAATTTGTTGGTTGTGGAGTTTGTCACCACTTCATGTAACGTTTCCCGTCGACTTGCAGGCAAAAACTGTATTGCCTGCCATTCAACATGGGCAATACCACATCGTCTATGACAATGATGACCCCGTGGCGTATTGTTGTTGGGCATTTCTGGACATTGAACGAGAGTTTCGTTTTCTATCCAAGGCACATTCATTGCGGCCTCAAGACTGGAATTGTGGAGATCGGCTGTGGTTCATAGATTGGATCTCACCTTTCGAGCGCAAGTTTACTTTTCAGTTGAAACGAGAAATGGATAATAGGTTTTCTGATAGGGTGGCACGGTCACTGAGAGTTCGTCGGCACCATAAGCAAGCCAATATACGCGAATATACTGGTTCAAAATTACCTTACACGGACTCCCGAGAGTACCGAAGTGATCTGTTTAATGATATGAAGAGAAAGATGTTTACTCCCCCCCGATAAAGCAACAACAACTGCGTTTTGTTTTGATTTAAAGCGACGTTTATCGATTGGATCTGAAATATCAGAGTATTAGGAAGCTCTATTTTAATTGTAAGGATTATTTTAAGAAGTACATTTTGAGCAATATTTATGAAAGACAACTCATCCTCCATTTTATGTTTGATAGCTTATGATACGCGTGCAGTGCGCCTTTACGTATAAAAAGCAATTTTAACGCCCACCTGAATTCCCATAAAAGGCTTACAGTCTATGGACAATATGCATGCTGCAAAATTAGAACTACAGGCGGCTAAACGTTCTGTTAATTTCTTTCTTTTTTGTGTTTTTCTATTTTCAGTTTTCGTGAATTTGCTGATGCTCACCGGACCACTCTTTATGCTGCAGGTCTATGATCGGGTGTTATCCTCACACTCTAAGGCAACACTAGTTACTTTGTTCATATTAGTTGGACTGCTGTATACATTTATGGGCCTTATGGACTATGCACGCGGCCGCATACTTGCTCGCGCTGGCGCACGTTTTGGAGAGAAATTATCAAACCGTGTGTTCGACGCGACCATGCGCAAAGGTCTACACGATACTCCCGAATTGCGAGTGCAAACTGGATTGCGGGATTTGAGCAATATTCAAAGCGCCTTCGCCTCCCCAGGTTTTACGGCGCTGTTTGACATACCCTGGGTGCCTATTTATTTTGCGGCAATATTTCTATTTCATCATCTGTTAGGTTGGTTGGGTATTGCTGGTGGAATTACTCTCATCACTTTTACCGCGTTAAATCAATTTTTTTCAAAAAAACAGGTTTTGAATGCACAATCGCAAAGCTTACGTGCCCTAAACTATGCCGATGATATTCGCCGAAAAGGTGAAATAGTGCGAGCTTTGGGAATGTTAAAATCAGTACAGCAACGATGGTGGGATAAAAACCTAAGTTCGCAACAGGCTATGATTAGCTCTAGCGATATTTCTGGTTCTTTTGCAACACTGACAAAGACGTTTAGACTATTTTTGCAATCTGCAATGCTCGCCGCAGGAGCTTGGCTCGTTCTAGAAAATGAACTCACACCAGGCGCTATGATTGCTGGTTCCATTATTCTCGGGCGGGCGCTCGCACCTATAGAACAGTCTTTAGGTCAGTGGCCTATGTTGCAAAAGTCTATGGCTTCGTGGCAAGAAATTAAAAAACTTTTAGCTCAAATTCCACGCGAGACGGATGTCGTAAAGCTGCCACGACCCGCTGCAAAAATGTCAATTCAAAATGCGTCCGTTTACCCACCGGGTGCAGCCCGTGCCACATTATTGGGGGTATCCTTAACAATAGAACCAGGCGAGGTTGTGGGAATTATTGGAGAGTCCGGCTCTGGCAAGTCCACCTTGGCTCGAATTATGACTGGGATTTGGCCGGTTAGCAACGGAAAGGTGTCTTTTGATAATGCAGAGCTAGCCCAATACGATTCCGATACACTTGGAAGTTACATAGGCTTTTTACCTCAAGATGTTACTTTATTTGACGGAAGCGTGGCGGAAAATATTTCGCGTATGTCACTATCGCCGGATTCAAAAGATATAATTGATGCCGCGAAAGCTGCGTTAGCTCATGAAATCATTCTTACGTTTCCTAAGGGCTATAATACGCAAATTGGTCCGAATGGCGTGCAACTTTCTGGTGGGCAAAAGCAGCGTATTGGGTTGGCCCGGGCGCTTTATGGGAATCCGGAATTAATTATCCTAGATGAACCTAACTCAGCGCTTGATGCGGATGGATCAAACGCATTAAATGCAGTCGTTTTGCGTTTAAAAAATGAAGGTAAAGCAATTATTATTATGTCTCATAGGCCGTCTGCAATCGCCGAGTGTTCTCGGTTAGCTATCTTAAATCAGGGACAACTCATTGCAGATGGTCCCAAAGATGAAGTTTTAGCTGCTATGGCCTCAAGCCCAAATTCTGGAGAATAATTGGTATATCTATGGAAACTGAAAACCACAACAAGTCCATTTGGACAGCATATTTTCCTTTATTGCTTGGGTTTACAAGCTTATTTCTCTTGATACTTGCAACCATATTTTGGGGGCTTTTGACCAATATTGAAGGCGCTGTTATTGCCAATGGTAAGCTTTCTGTTGAAAATAACCAACAGATTGTGCAGCACGAAGATGGCGGGGTAATTTCTGAAATTTTAGCCAGCGATGGCGATGAAGTGCAGGCTGGAGATATCCTAATTAGCTTTGATGATGTATTTTTGAAATCCGAGTTGGCTATTGTTGAAAGCCAACTTTTTGAGGTACTTGCAAGACGTGCCCGTTTGGAATCTGAGCGTGACGAGCGCGATGAAATGATCATGCCAAATTGGCTGAAAATTTATGATAAAGAAAAAACCGATGTTCAAAGCTTGTTTGAAACGCAACGGAGGTTATTTCACGCACGCAAAGCAACAGTAGAAGAGCAGAGAAAGCAACTAGACGAACAGATAGAGCAAATTCAGGCTGAAATCGTTGGCGTAAAAGCTGAATTGAAATCCATCCAAATACAATATGATTTATTTTCTCAGGAACGATCCACCTCTGAAGCTCTGTTAAAGAAGGGTCTCGTACAAAAATCTCAAGTTTTATCCCTACGGCGTAATGAAGCGAACCTAAGTGGATCAATTGGGCGTTTAACTTCAAAAATTGCGCAACTGGAGAGACAGATAACAACTGTTAGAATTGAAGAATTGCGGTTGGCATCGTCGCGGCGCGAAGAGGCGATGTCACTGTTAAGCGATGTGGGTGTAAGCCAAAGAGAAATGTTAGAACGCCGCACTTTTATCGAGGAACGCCTGTCCCGTATGGATGTACGTGCCCCAGTAGCTGGCACAGTATTGGGGTCAAAGTTTTTTGCGAATAACGCTGTTGTAAGACCCGCCGATCCTATAATGTATATAGTACCAGAAGAGCGCCCCTTTATAGTGGACGCACAAATTGATCCTGTGCATATTGACCAAGTATATAGTGGGCAAAAAGCGTATTTACGTTTGTCGGCGTTAGATCAGCGCACAACACCAGAAATTAATGGTAAGGTCCTTTTTATTTCCGCAGATGCTTTAGTAGACGAGGTTGCAAAAACTAACTTTTACCATGTGCAAATTTTACCTGATATTGATGAACTTAATAACGTTGGTTTGGAAAATATCGTTTTGGGTATGCCTGTAGAAGTATATCTTCGGACGGGGAAGCAAACTCCTCTTCGGTATCTTACAAAGCCACTTCTAGATTATTTCAACAAGGCCCTCCGAGAATAACCGTTGGCATTTCGCGGAGTCAAACTATGTAATGGCCCAAAACCAATGGGTTTGGTAATCCTGTAGTCCCTCCGAAAAACCATTGGGTTTGAAGGCCGAATTTTTTCAGCCTCTTACACGAGGACGAAACTTATGAAGACAGAGGTGGTCCTGCTTTTTCGACCATAATGCAGCCCATTTAAGGTGGATCATGGTTTTATGTTAGGCTGCTAATCTCATTGGTTCTGTTTGGCCCGCATATGCCTCGTCGGGGGGCAAGATGCCGTGTGTCGAGTGCGGGCGCTCGGTGTTGTAATAGGTGAGCCACTTGCCGATGCCCGCCTTTGCCTCTGAGCCCTGCTCGAAGGCGTGCAGGTAAACGCATTCGTGCTTCAAAGACCGCCATAGACGCTCGATCATCCGGTTGTCGATCCACCGACCCTTGCCGCCCATGCTGATCTTGACCTTGGCCGCGGTCAGCACGTCGATCCAAGGACCGCTGGTGAACTGGCTACTTTGGTCCATTGCCCGGCAGGGTATTGGCGAAGCCAATGCACGAGAGGGGGTGTTGAAGATCTCCGGAGTGCCATATTTGTGGCCCTGCCGCTGCATATAGCGGGCCATCTGGCGTGACCCGTACTAGGGTGTTTCAAGGAACTGCTTGTCCTCTCACGGCAGATTTGTTTCACAAATCGCCTGCCGGGCAATGGATGATCTCCATGAGCCGCAAGGTTCTCAGCACTTTCGCCTTTCGGCTCATAGTATAGGTTGGACCGCGTCAGAGGCAGCAAGCTGCATTGACGCCGGATGCTCAAATTATGATCTCGGCTCACCATTTTTTGCCGCGCGTCCCGAGCAACTGAACCGAGGCATCGGCCAAAAATCCCGCTCCACCACAAGCTGACCGATCTTCGAATGCAGCTTCTCAACTTCCTCCGCACTCATAATCTCAGGCGCAGCCCCGCGTTTGGTAAATTTCAATCGCCGCGCGCTTCCAAGTGCTGATCTGGTTCGCATGAACACCATACTTCTTGGACCGCTCTGCCAGCGTCATTTCCTCACGGAGCGCCTCAAGCGCGACCTTGGCTTTGAAATCAGGCGAATCGTTCTTTCGTTTCTTCATTTTGAATCGTCTTTCTCTTCAGGCGATCCACCTCAACAACCTCTCAAAAGCTGTGGCAGGCCATACCGAACACCAGCTTAGCGGTCATTCCAAATTGTGCCCATGTCCCGCACCTTGAAAGCCCCGATGTGTTCAACGCCATCTTAAAGGGCTTCGTGACAAAAGCTTAGGCGCAACCACTGTAAAATTTGAGCAATAACCATATGTCCCTGCATGTTGAGATGGTGAATGCGCCTGCCGGGAGGCAGGCAGGCGCAGCCCGGTGTTGCCATCGGCAAAGTGTTTTGGCTTGGCGGTTGAGTTATGCGGAGGTCTTTCATATTATGAATTGACCCAAAACCCAACTTGCGGTAGCGGTAAGCGTCGAAAAGACACGTGCATTCTTGACCCAAATCACCATCGACCGTCACCCATCCTGCGGATCACGTGAGACTTGCTGCGGTAGTTTGTCTTTAAGTAGATTTTAACGCCGCACGTTAACCATAATGAAGTGCAGCGGCCGGCTGTTAGGCCACCTCTCCGAATTCAAAGCGCGAAAAACTTTAGACAGAGTGAACCAGGATATGACGGACATAATACCAGTATTATTGGCAGGTGGTTCAGGGACGAGACTGTGGCCCTTGTCTCGGAAATCTTATCCAAAGCAATTCTCCAGTTTAATTGGGGATCAGTCTTTATTTCAGCAAAGCGCGTTGCGTCTGACATCCTCCGAAAATGTAGCGTTTGCACCCCATATGACCATGACGAATTCTGAGTTTAGATTCATCGTGGGCGAACAGTTGCACAGTGTAGGCCTTCAGCCAGGGCCAATTTTGATAGAGCCTGAAGGCAAAAACACGGCGCCAGCGATTTTGGCCGCAAGTCTTTACGCATTTGCCCGCGATCCGGGCGCCATTCTGCTGGTGGCTCCTTCTGACCACGTCATTCCCGATGTAGAGGCCTTCCATTTGGCGCTTGGACGCGGGTTGGATGCGGTGTCAAAGGGCAAGATCGTGACGTTCGGCATCACGCCGACCCGCCCTGAAACGGGCTACGGCTATCTGCAGTTGGCGCGGACCAGCATGGGTGAGGCCGTTGATCTGCTTCGATTTGTGGAAAAGCCGGATGCTCTGCGCGCGCAGGAAATGCTGGATGCTGGGAGCTTTCTATGGAACGCGGGGATATTCATGTTCCGCGCAGAGGACATGATCGAAGCTTTCACACTTCATTCGCCTGAATTGCTTGAGCCGGTGAGGGCCGCCTTGGGCGCAGTTCAGGCTGACCTTGATTTTCTGCGCCTCGACCCGGCGTCTTGGGCCCTTTGTGCGGATGTGTCTATTGACTACGCCATTATGGAGCGCGCCCAAAACTTGGTGGCTGTGCCCTTCTCGGCCGGCTGGTCCGACCTCGGCGGGTGGGACGCTGTGCTGCAAGAAATGGATCGGGATGGCGACGGTGTGGCGACATCTTCGAATGCACACGCCATTTGCTGTGAGAACACGCTCCTGCGGTCCGAGAGCGAGGCTCTTGAGCTCGTCGGGATCGGCTTGAAAGATATTCTCGCCGTCGCAATGCCAGATGCGGTCTTGATTGCGCATAAGGACCGAGCCCAGGACGTAAAGAAAGTTATTGGCAAACTAAAGTCTGAGAATGTGACACAGGCGGAAACATTTCCCAAAGATCACAGGCCCTGGGGCTGGTTTGAAACATTGGCCATACGCGGGCGGTTTCAGGTAAAGCGCATCTGTGTGAAACCTGGGGGCGCGCTAAGCCTTCAGAGCCATCATCACAGGTCTGAGCACTGGATTGTCGTTGAGGGTACGGCAAGAATTACAATTGAGGATGACGTCAAACTCGTGTCGGAGGGCCAATCTGTCTATGTGCCGCTCGGGGCCAAACATCGCATGGAAAATACTGGCAAGCTGCCCATGGTGCTCATCGAGGTTCAGATCGGCGCCTACTTGGGAGAAGATGATATCGTCCGATATGAAGACGTCTACGCCAGAAACTAAAAGAGGGACCACATGAAACGGGCATTAATCACTGGCATCACCGGTCAAGACGGATCTTACCTTGCAGAATTTTTGTTAGAAAAAGGTTACGAAGTTCACGGAATAAAACGCCGGTCCTCCCTTTTTAACACGCAGCGATTGGATCACATCTACCAAGATCCTCACGTCGAGAACAGCCGTCTAAAACTTCACTATGGTGATTTATCAGATTCGTCTAATCTTACGCGCCTAATCCGGGATATCGAGCCGGATGAGATTTATAACCTCGGCGCCCAATCGCATGTTGCAGTCAGCTTCGAAAGCCCTGAGTACACGGCTGATGTTGATGCGATGGGAACCCTCAGGTTGCTGGAGGCCATACGGTTTCTTGGTCTCGAACAAAAAACCAGATTCTATCAAGCCTCCACATCAGAGCTTTACGGGCTGGTACAAGAAACGCCGCAAAAGGAAACAACGCCGTTCCATCCACGCTCGCCCTATGCGGTCGCAAAGCTCTATTCTTATTGGATCTGTATAAATTATCGTGAGGCATATGGGATATATGCCTGCAACGGTATTTTGTTCAATCATGAAAGCCCGCGCAGAGGGGAAACCTTTGTGACGCGTAAGATCACCCGGGGATTGGCGAATATCGCACTGGGGCTAGAGAGCTGCCTTCACATGGGTAACATTGATGCACTCCGAGATTGGGGGCATGCAAAAGACTATGTCCGCATGCAATGGATGATGCTGCAACAAGACGCGCCACGCGATTATGTTATTGCGACGGGAAAACAATATTCTGTGAGGGAGTTTCTCATCTGGACTGCAAATGCTCTTGGGATCGAGATTGAGTTTCAGGGGGCGGGGATAAATGAGATTGGCGTCGTAAAGGCGGTTGATGGAGACTTGGCGCCAAAAATTGCGGTTGGACAAGTGATTATGAGAATTGATCCGCGCTACTTTAGACCGGCCGAAGTCGACACGCTCCTAGGTGACCCGTCAAAAGCAAAAGCTGAGCTGGGGTGGGAGCCTCAGATTTCAGCGCAAGACATGTGCAAAGAAATGGTGGAAGAGGATCATCGCGCCGCCCGCCGCCAGGCACTCCTAAAGGCGCATGATCTTGAACTTCCGATCTCCATTGAGGGCTAGGCCACTATGATGAAGAAGATATTTGTATCCGGCCACAATGGCATGGTGGGCAGTGCCATTTGTCGCCAGTTGCAACAGCAGCCTGATGTAGAGATCCTTAGCCGCACGCGCGCCGAATTAGATTTATGTGACCAAGCCGCGGTCCTAGATTTTATGAAATCAACACGCCCAGATGAGGTTATTTTGGCCGCTGCGAAGGTCGGCGGCATTCATGCAAATAACACCTACCCGGCAGAGTTTATTTATCAAAACCTGCAAATCCAAAATAACGTGATCCATGCAGCCCATTTGAATGATTTGCAAAAATTA
>Ga0181556_1005316_pt1 | contig 10041 bp, 9 predicted proteins | sample 011ome_14_FD_148651 | JGI IMG/M metagenome (GOLD analysis project Ga0181556, IMG submission 148651) | Coastal salt marsh microbial communities from the Groves Creek Marsh, Skidaway Island, Georgia - 011505AT metaG (spades assembly) | ecosystem: Environmental > Aquatic > Marine > Intertidal zone >... | reverse complement strand
GATCGTCTTTGTCGCCTCCAAGAACGGGCTCGCCGCATCGCCCAATGCGTCGGCCTATTGCACAGCCAAAGCCTCTGAAATCCATCTAGCGCGCTGCCTCGCGCTGGAAGGCGCTGAGGGCGGCATTCGCGTCAACGTCGTGAACCCGGATGCGGTTTTGCGGGGATCCAAGATTTGGGAAGGCGAGTGGCTGGACCAAAGAGCCGGTACCTATGGGACCGACAAAGAAGGTCTTGAGGAAATGTACCGTCAGCGGTCGATGCTGAAACGGTCCGTTCTGCCAGAAGACATTGCAGAAGCGGCATTCTTCCTCGCCTCTGATCTGTCGGCCAAATCGACAGGCAACATCATCAACGTGGATGCAGGCAACAAAGAAGCCTTTACTCGGTGATTCTCCCAGCGGGTGGGGTTGGCCAAGGCTGACCCCGCCCCAAATTCTGGAACTTCTATGCGCCTCAAAGATTGCTACAATTTCCATGACTATCGCCGGTTGGCGAAACGGCGTCTGCCCGCCCCGATCTTCAATTACATCGACGGTGGCGCGGATGACGAGGCGACGTTGCGCCGAAACACTGCGGCATTCGATGAGGTCGATCTGTTGCCCAAGGTCTTGCGCGGAACGGATCACATCGACCTGTCCACCACAATTATGGGACAAAAGTTGGACCTGCCCTTCTATTGCTCGCCCACGGCTTTGCAGCGGCTTTTCCACCACGATGGAGAGCGCGCGGTTGCCGCGGCAGCCGCGAAATATGGCACCCTGTTTGGCGTGTCGTCCCTGGGCACGACAAGCCTTGAAGAGCTGCGTAAGGGGCACGCAAATCCGCAGGTTTACCAGTTTTATTTCCACAAAGATCGCGGCCTGAATTCTGCGATGATGCAGCGCGCCAAAGAGGCAGGCGTGGATATGATGATGCTGACCGTGGATAGCATTACAGGCGGCAATCGGGAACGGGACAAGCGCACTGGGTTTTCTATCCCATTCCGCCTGACGCTCGCCGGTATGGCGCACTTTGCGATCAAGCCGCGATGGGTAGTTGACTATATGACCCATGAAAAATTCAGCCTGCCGCAACTGGATGATCATATCGATATGGGTGGCGGGGCTCTGGCCATCGGGCAGTACTTTACTGAGATGCTTGATCCGACCATGACGTGGGATGATCTGGAAAAGATGGTCGCAGAATGGGATGGAAAATTCTGCCTGAAGGGGATCATCCACCCTGAGGATGCGATTAGGGCAGCCGATCTGGGCTGTGACTCGGTGATCCTGTCGAACCATGGCGGCAGGCAGCTTGATGGCTCACGCGCGCCGCTGGATGGGCTTGCTGAGGTTGTGGATGCCGTCGGTGATCGGATCGACGTGATCATGGACAGCGGCGTTCAGCGCGGAACGCACATCGTTAAAGCACTGTCGCTCGGCGCCAAGGCTGTCGGTCTGGGTCGTGCTTATCTGTTCCCGCTCGCAGCCGCGGGGCAGGCCGGCGTCGAACGCATGCTGGGGCTTTTGAAAGACGAAGTGGAACGCGACATGCGACTGTTGGGAGTGGCCCGCGTTTCGGACCTCAGTCGCAACAATTTGAGGCTGCGTTGAAACAAGTCTGGGAGGACGAAAATGAGTTATGAGATTGCCAAGGCACAATATGCAGAATGGGGTATCGATGCGGATGTCGCAATTGAGGCTACGCTAAAAATAGCCATATCGATGCATTGTTGGCAAGGTGACGATGTGGTTGGGTTCGAAAAGCGCTCAGGCTCATCCGGCGGCGGCATCCAGGCGACGGGCAATCACCCCGGCCGCGCACGCACGCCTGATGAACTGCGTTCAGATCTGGAGTTTGCCTATTCCATGATTCCTGGTTCGCATCGCCTGAACCTGCATGCGATCTATCTTGATACGGATAAAACGCCTGATCGTGATGAAATCGAATACAGCCATTTCGCCCCTTGGGTCGATTGGGCCAAGGCGCAAGAAATTGAATTGGATTTCAACCCAACTTTTTTTGCTCATGCCAAGGCCGACGATAACCTGACGCTCAGCCATCCTAATGCTGGAATTCGTGATTTCTGGATTGAGCATGGTAAGCGCAGCCGCGAGATCGCAAATCAAATGGGGGCGGAACTGGGTAGCCCGTGCGTCAACAACATCTGGGTGCCCGATGGATATAAAGATACGCCGATTGACCGCATGGTGGCGCGGTCCAGACTGGAGTTGTCGCTCGACAAGATCATCAAAGATGATCAGCCACAGATGCGCGACGCGGTTGAAAGCAAACTCTTTGGTATCGGCGTGGAAGCCTGCACGGTCGGCAGCCACGAGTTCTACTTGGGCTACGCGATCCGGCGCGGAATTGTGCTCTGCCTCGATATGGGTCACTTCCATCCGACCGAAAATGTGGCGGATAAGTTGTCTTCCGTGGCTTTATCGGTCGATGAAATCTTGCTCCATGTCAGCCGCCCGATGCGCTGGGACAGCGACCATGTGATCTTGCAGAACGATGATGTGCTGCAGATGGCACAGGAGCTGGTTAGTGCCGACCTGCTGGGGCGGACCTATATCGGGCTGGATTTCTTCGATGCAACGATCAGCCGGACAGCGGCTTGGGTCATCGGTGTACGTAATATGCAAAAGGCACTTCTGCGCGCCTTCTTGATACCCTTTGGCCGTCTGCGCGCCGCTGAAGAGAGTATGGATTTCACAACCCGCCTGACCGTGACCGAAGAAATCAAAGATTTGCCATTCGGCGCAGTCTGGACAGAGCTGTGCGCTCGGACAGAACGACCTGTGGGGATGAACCTGATTGACGCACTTGATGCCTATCAGGCTTCCGTCGCTGGACGTGAGTGATCTGCGCAGCGGTGATCAAAATATGCATGGGTTAGGTCATTTAGGCCTGATCTAACACAGTATCCTAAAATGGAATGCCCGCGCAATCTGGCTTTGTAGCTGTGATCAAAGCACGCGCGGCGCGGGAGGAGATAACATGGCAAAAATCACAAAAACACCGATGAAAGTTGGCCTCTTTGGAATAGGACTGGATGCGTACTGGCCTCAATTTGAGGGGTTGGAAGAGCGTTTGAAATCCTATGTCGGAGTTGTTGAAAATAAGTTGGAGCGCGATGACGTTGAGGTCGTCAATTTGGGCCTTATCGACACGCCGGAAAAGGCCGTGCAGGCAGGTCATGACTTTCGTGCCGCCAATGTCGACGTTATCTTTCTTTATGTGACCACCTACGCGCTGTCATCGACGGTATTGCCGGTCGTGCGTCGCGCCGGAGTTCCGGTTATCATCCTAAACTTGCAGCCCGTCGCCGCCATTGACTACACGGCATTTAATGCGCTTGGAAACCGCACTCAGATGACTGGCGAATGGCTGGCACATTGTGCCTCTTGCCCTGTGCCTGAAATTGCAAACGTCTTCACGCGGGCGGGAATCGACTTTCACCAAATCACCGGCGTTCTTGAGGGCGACGCCCATGTGGATGCTGAAATCGAGGATTGGACTGAAGCGGCCCGTGTTGGACATGTTATGGCCCATAACAAACTGGGTGTCATGGGCCGCTACTACAACGGCATGCTCGATATCTATTCTGATATGGCGTTACAATCTGCCGCCTTTGGTACGGTCATTGAGATTGTTGAAATCGACGAGCTTGCCGCAATCCGATCTGAACTAACTGACGCGCAAGTCGATGCGTATCTGGCGCGGATCAAGGATGAATTCGACATACAGCCCGATTGCAGCGAGGCCGAATTGCGCCGCGCGGCCTCCACAGCGGCAGCCCTCTTTGAGATGGTCGAACGGCACGGTCTGGGGGCGATGGCCTATTACTATGAATCAACGCCCGGCACAGTGCATGAAGACATCATCACCTCGGTCATTCTGGGTTGTTCGATGCTGACGGCATCAGGCGTTCCGATTGCAGGTGAATACGAAGTCAAGAACGCACAAGCCATGAAGATCATGGACAGCTTTGGCGCAGGCGGATCATTCACCGAATACTATTGCATGGACTTCAACGAAGATCTGGTCTTGATGGGGCACGACGGCCCCGGGCATACACAAATTGCTGAGGGCAAAACCAAAGTGCGCCCACTAGAAGTGTATCACGGCAAGGTTGGCGCAGGTGTCAGCGTTGAGATGAGCGTGAAGCATGGCCCAGTGACATGTTTATCGGTTCTGGAAATCGGTGGAAAGGTGTCTTTGCTGGTTGCTGAGGGCGAGTCGGTGCCTGGTACGACGCTTGAGATCGGGAACACAAACAGCCGCTATCGCTTTCCTATCGGTGCACGCCAGTTTGTCGAGGATTGGAACGCTGCAGCACCCGCGCATCATTGCTCGGTGGGTATTGGTCACATCGCCAGCCGCATCGAAAAACTCGGCGCTCTTTTGGGGCTCGAAGTTATTCGGGTTTGCTGACAGAAGCAGCTGATCCAACATCCGAGCGCGTCCGCCACTCTGTTGGCGGGCAGCCCGCTATCTTCCTGAATTGATTTGAGAAATGGAATCCCGAACTATAGCCTAGTTGGGCCGCAATCCCCTTGATTGACAGGTCGGTATTGTCGAGTAGATCCTTAGCTTTATGGATGCGCATTTCAGTCTGATAATCTTTCATCGACATACCAGTGTTGACCCTAAACGTGCGCCGCAGGTTTGAGTAACTGACATTGAGCGCGTCAGCGATGTCCTCCATCGGGCGATTGTCCGCACATCTTTCTAAAAGCATCATCCTGACAGTATTCACGGTCCGATTCGTGCTATTCTCACTCGCATTTCGCGGCCCTGCCAAAATGGCCAACAGCTTAAGACCAAGCATCGATAACACCGGCTGATTGCCCACCGCGTCCTTCGCAGCCAATGCATGAATTTCCGCAAACGTAGCTTGGATAGCAGCCTGATCTATGTTCCGAAACACAGGGCGACGGCGATCAAGCATGCCGGAATTGACGGCCATATCAAAGGCTGTCCCTTTGCATTCCACCCAGTGTTCTGTCCAGCCGACAGAAAGCTCTGGTGCATAACGATGCCAAATATTTGGAAACAAAATGAATACACTGCCACTGGGTATATTTTGTTTGCCCTCTTGCCGACCAAGCTCGGCACGACCACGCCCATTTTCGATGTAAACGATTTGATATGCTTGAAGAATTCGGCCTCGGTTCCGCCCGAACAGGTGATCCTCCGGGTGGGTCTGAGCGGGATACTGCGCGTTCTTTCCAACCTTCGTGTAGCCAGCCGATTGCAGGGTGCATCCCAAAGTGTGACATAGCCTGCTTTCGGGTATGTAGCAAAAGTAGTCTCGAAGAGGGGGGTGTATCATGGCATTTTCTTTATGGTGTGGGCGACCCGCACCGAGCAATTTTTGTCGCACTCGGTCCAAAGCACCATGTATTTCCTTATATTGAGCGCTGTTTTTTAGACTATCTTGCTTTCATCCTGTTTCTGCAAGAAAAAAGAAGGTAATCATTTTTTATATTTTTTTTGGCAAAATCTCAACGTGCAACGCAGGTAGGGTTGCCATGGAGGATGTCCCCGGTCACGGGGGCAACGAGAATGCTATAAGGAGGAACCACAGAATGAAGAAACTACTCTTGTCCGCAGCAGCGGCAGCAGCGCTTATGGCTGCTGTGCCAGCACAAGCTGATTTCATGGGCTACGATCCGGCCACTCATGACGGATCAATGTTTGCAGCAGATGATCTGATGGCAATGGTCAAAGCAGCGATGGAAGTCACCCCACCGCGCAATGGCGAGAACTATGTCATTGGCTTTGCCAACTTACAGCGTGACATTCCGTTCTGCGCTCTGGTCGAACAGGGCATTCTGGAGAATGCGGAAGCCGCCGGGATCGAAGTTGTTGTTGCTGACAACCGTCTTGATGGCGCGACCGCTTTGACGAATGCTGAAAGCTTCATCAACCGCAATGTTGATTTCGTCATCGAATTCCAAACCGATGCTGAGTTTGGTGCGGTTATCATGAACAAGATGAACCAGGCGGGTATTCCCGTTGTGGCCATCGACATCCCGATGCCCGAAGCTGGCTTTTTTGGCGTGAACAACCCCCGCGCTGGCTTTATGGGTGGCTCTTACCTCGCGCAAGCCGCTGTCGCCCGCTACGGCATGGATGCTGTGATGAGCGGCTATTTCATCGAAGGTGAATTGCCACAGTCCGGCCCCATCCCAGCGATGCGCACAGGCGGTCAGATCGCAGGTTTCCGCGCCGCTCTGCCTAATTTCCCCAAAGATCAGATTCTGACCTTCGACAGCAAGAACACGCTGGAAGAAAGCTTCACGCAAACCAACAACCTGCTCAGCCGTATTCCCGAAGGTGTACCGATCATGGGCACCGCGATCAATGATCAGGCGACAACGGGCATCCTGCGCGCAGCGCAACAAGATGGTCGTGAGATGATCACGGTTGTTGGCCTGGGCGGCGACGAGGGTGAAACCCTTGCCAATGAGCCCGACTTCGTGGCTGCAGTTGGCTCATTCCCGGAGCGCTATGGCAACTCGCTGATCCCAATGGCGATGGCGACTTTGGCAGGTGAGGATCTGCCGGACGCGGTGTTGATCAACCACACAATGGTGACGCCCGCCAACATCTGCGAATTCAACGCCGAAGTGGCCTGCCAGGACGTTGAGGCGATCGACTACGCCTTCCCCGAGGACGGTTTCCTTGCGCATCTTGAGGCGCTACGGAGCGATCCGTCGCTTGCGGATGTGCAAAACCTCATCCCAACTCAATAAGATCAAAACGAAAAGAACCGCGCGGCTAATGCGCCGCGCGGTTTTCAGATGATGTTCCGTGCGCTAAAGAATGGCTGCACGAAAGGACACAGTATGACTGCTCTCTCTCCCTGTCTGCAAATGCAGAACATCGAAAAAAGTTTCGGACCCGTGCAGGTCCTCAATGGCGTGTCCATGGATGTTATGCCGGGCGAGATCGTAGCGCTGCTAGGGTCCAATGGTGCTGGGAAGTCCACGCTGATGAAAATTCTGACGGCGAATTACAGCAAGAATGCTGGCGATATTCGCGTCAACAACCAACTGGTCGATTTACAGACACCCCGTGATGCCTCACGGGTTGGTATCCGGTTTCTGCCGCAGGAAATTTCCGTTTTTCCTGAGTTAACGGTTGCGGAAAACATATGCATGTCCGCCGACAGCACTGGCAAGGTCAACTGGGCGGACATGACCCGCCGAGCAGCTTTGGTTCTGGATGATCTTGGCTTTGGTCACCTTGACCCGCAAACTCTTGTAAATGATTTGCCTGCTGCCGAGCGCCGGATCATCGAGATCGCTCGCGCTCTGGAAGGCCAAGCCGACATTCTGGTGATGGACGAACCGACAGCTTCGCTTTCCGAACAGGAAAGCGAGCAGATTTTCATCATTCTGAGACGCCTCAAAGAACGTGGCACATCGGTGGTGTATATCTCGCACTACCTAAAGGAAGTGTTCGAAATCTCGGATCGCATCGTCGTGCTGCGCGACGGTTTGAACGCTGGCGAGTTTGACCCCCAGAGAGCCGAGGTCTCTGAGGTCGTCAACGCCATGTTGGGCAAGGTTGCGGGGTCGATGTTTGAAGACAGGCCCCCATTGCCAGGCCATTCAGACGTGGTTCTGTCCTGCTCTGGCCTGACGCAGCCTGGTGTCATTGAAAATGTCAGCTTCGAGCTGCGTGCAGGCGAGATCATGGGGGTCTTTGGCCTGATCGGTTCGGGCGTAGAGGTGCTGGGACGGCTGATCTTTGGCGCTGAAGGGCGTCTTGAGGCAGGAAGTCTCACGCTGAATGGCGCAGCCTATACGCCCATAAGCACACTCAAAGGGAAACAAGCCGGGATCGGCTTTGTCACGGCTGAGCGCAAAACCGATGGTATCATGGCGGATATGAGCGTGCGCGAAAACCTCGTAGCCGCGTTCCAAGCCGACTTTGGCGGCAAAATGCTGACGTCTCCGGTGCGTGAAAATGAACATACGATAGATTGGATCGACCGTTTGGGTATCAAAACCGCTGGTCCCGAACAGGCGATCCGTTTCCTGTCGGGGGGCAATCAGCAGAAGGTCTGCGTTGCCCGTTGGCTTAACCCAAAGGTCAAGATTTTAATCCTTGAGGAACCCACGCGAGGCGTCGATGTCGGTGCTCGCAAAGACATCTACAGACAGCTCGTCGCCTTTGCCCGCGAGGGGCTGGCGATTTTGGTCCTGTCCTCCGATGTGGAGGAAATCGCAGGCCTCTCGGACCGATCCATGGTGATCGACCGAGGCCGTATCATCGAAACATTCGAGGCTGGAGCAACTCCGGGCGACCTTATGTCTGCCTCCACCCAGCCCGTCCAGCCGTCATAAAAGGTCCGCCAGATGTCCCAATCCACTCAAAGCAACAGCCTGATGAAACGCCTCTTCGGGGGCTCTGGCGTAGGCACCACCGTCCTGATCTTGTTGGTGTTTTACGTGCTCCTGCTTGTCGTGTTCTCGCTCCTATCGCCGTTCTTCATGACAGTTCGGAATATGACGTCAATCAGTTCCAACATCGCCCTAATCGGACTGATGGCCGCTGCAGGAACTCCGCTGATTATCGCCGGGGGACTTGATCTTTCGGTTGCCGCGGTTGCGGGTCTGACAGGGGTGATTATTGCCTTGTTGCATGCCGCTGGCATTCCAATTTGGTTCGCGGTTTCGGCAGCCGTCGCGGTCGCCGTCGTGGTCGGGATCGTGAATGGGATACTGGCAACCTACCTGCGCCTGAACCCTCTAATTGTCACCTTGGCAACCATGTCGATTGTGACCGGGGTCTCGTTGATCTTGACCGGCGGCCTAAGCAAACCGCTTTTGGTCGACGGCTTTAACTGGGTTGGGCAGGGGCGCATAGCGGGCATACCTGTCCCCGCGCTCTTGATGTTGACAGTCTACATCGGCCTTTGGCTGATGATGCAAAAGACCCATTTTGGGCGTTACGCCTTTGCAGTCGGGGGTAACCCCGATGCCAGCCGCCTGATCGGTTTGCCGGTAGATCGCACACAAATCACGCTTTATGTCATGTCGGCTGTGTCGGGCGCCCTTGCAGGAACTGTCCTCGCCGCCATGCTCGGTGCGGCAGCTCCCAATGCAGCAGGTCCGCACCTTCTGACTGTTATCGCGGCAATCATCCTCGGGGGCACCTCGCTCCAAGGGGGGCGCGGGTCGGTCTGGGGCACTTTGGTTGCTGTGCTTATCCTTGGAACTCTGAACAATGGCCTAACCTTGATGAACGTAACCAGCTTCTGGCAAGACGTGACACGCGGCGTGGTGCTAATTCTGGCCGTCGGCTTTGACGGCTTGCGCCAGCGCATGGCTTAAGGAGACGTCTTATGGAAAAGATCGCCTTCCGTATGCGCTTGCATCAAGGCCAGAAAGAGGAGTACCGCAAGCGTCATGATGACATCTGGCACGAAATGGTCGCATTGCTGAGAGACGCTGGCATTCAAGACTATTCCATCCATCTGGACGAAGAAACCAACCTGCTTTTCGGAGTTTTGTGGCGCAAGCCGGACCACAAAATGGATACACTGCCCGCCCATCAAGTGATGCAACGCTGGTGGACGCACATGTCCGATATCATGGAGTCACACCCATCTGGCGAACCTGTAGTTGTGCCGCTGGAAACAGTGTTTCATCTGCGCTGACGGCTCTTTCAGAATAAGCCACCTTGCTGAAGCGAGTCTCGGCAATTAGCTACCCAGCTATGCCCAATCCTGTATCCTTCCGCTACTTTAAAACCAGTCCAGAGATCATCCAGCTTGCGGTGATGCTGTATGTGAGGTTTCCACTCTCGCTGAGGAAAGTAGAAAACCTGGTTCATGAGCGTGGTGTAGATGTCATCTATGAAGCTATCCTGTACTGGTGGCACAGGTTTGGCTTTAAGTTTTCATGCAAGACCAAAAAGCTTCTTTTTGTGGCTAAGGACCGCTTTCGGGACCGCTTTTCCAAAATGGCACCTCAATAAGTCATTGAAAAGAAATAGCCTTATTTAAGTTTGGTCGCATCCCCGGTGCGCCACTTAT
>Ga0181556_1005311_pt1 | contig 10051 bp, 4 predicted proteins | sample 011ome_14_FD_148651 | JGI IMG/M metagenome (GOLD analysis project Ga0181556, IMG submission 148651) | Coastal salt marsh microbial communities from the Groves Creek Marsh, Skidaway Island, Georgia - 011505AT metaG (spades assembly) | ecosystem: Environmental > Aquatic > Marine > Intertidal zone >... | reverse complement strand
GCGAAGGACGGGACTAAGGAGGGACTCGAGACGACGTTTGAGACATTCGCGCGAGACGCGTCGGGAGAGAGACTCTTTTTCTTGCGTTTTACTCTCGCGCTCTAAACGCACTCAAATCTTTTGCGCGTGGATCAGAAGCAAGGACGACGTAAACGACATTCGCACATTTCCCTCGGTCGCTCTCTGTATCGTCGCGACGCGCGCGCCGCGCAATATGACAGACAGACTCCAATCTTGCGAAAGGGGAAAGTGCGCACAAAAATCCCCACAAAACACTCTTCTTTGGACACGCGTAAAAGAATGACAGGAAACAACAGCAACAACAACACCAATAATAATTCTAACAACGGGATGATCGACTTATTGAGTGCGTTCGCGCAGTTCGCGTGCGCGCCGATCGTTTCTTTGCCCGGGTTCGCGGCCATCGCAACTTTGAGAGCGGTTCGAGATCGGAAAAAAATGTCTTCCCCGTTGGAAGTTCAAATTGGAAATGGAAATGGAAATGGAGTCATCACGAGATCGAATAAGAACGCGTTTATTAAACCTCCCATAAACGCACCACCACTCGTCGTATTCGGTCCGATGGTGAAAGACATCGTGCAATCCGTGCTCGTCTCGCTGGTCTCGAGACAGATTTTGAATACTCTGCGTGCTGATGATGGTGATGGTGCAAAGGAGAATAAAAAAGGAGGAGTTTTTGGACGAAAGGTCAACGCAAAGCGCAACGACGGGAAAAGGAGGCAAAGATATGAAGAAGAGAATTTCCGATTGGTGTGCGTGACGGGGACGTATCAAGAAGGGTACAAAAATCGCGAGATGTTGAATAGTGAGGATGGTAGGGAGGCGGTTTTTGTCGGGTACGCGTTGGTGAGAGGGTGCGGGTTGCACTTTGACGTGAAAGCGGACGACGACGAGGATGTTGACGAAGATGATACTTTATTAAAACAGAAGAAAGAAGAAGATGATGATGATGTGTACGATGAAAATGATATCGCCCCAGTGGTTGTTTTAACGAACGATGAGAGAGATGCGGTCGTGTACAGCGTGTACGCGGTGCCGTGCGATGCTCTAATTACAAACTTGTTCGATTCTGGTCTCAACGCTCGATTGATGGGCGTGTCTTCGGATACCGCGGCGATCGATTTAGCCGCGGTGGAAACGAGTACGTCTGTTCGAGTTGCGGCGCAAGCGAACGAAGGGTTTGGTTTTGCGTTGACGATGTTATCGTTTGCTCGTCCGAAGAAGAGTTCGGTGTGTGCGAGACCTTTGTACGAGAAGAGAGACGGCACGAGAGTGTACGCTTTCAACGACGAACAGTTGGAAAATTGCGGCATTACGAGCGGGAGTTCGTTGGCAAAGATTCGCGCGATATGCGCTAAAAGTAGCGGCGGAAAGAAAGAGAGTAATAGTACTACGGTTGAAGAAGTTGTGACTGACGTTGAGAATAAAACGGACGAAAATAATAACGAAGCATCTTCGTGGCCGATGAACTTGTTGCGCTCGACTGGCTTGTTCGAAACCGAAGGCGACGCCGAAGAAAAGATGAAAGAAGAAGAAGACGAGCTTCTAGTCAAAGATAAGAAAGCACCTCTCGGTGAGTCGTCTAATATATCGCAAAACAACAACGAAAACGTCGGGGGTTTCTTTGCGTCGTTTCTTTCGCCGGTGAACATTTCCGCGAATAAGAAGTCCTCGGCGGCTGGTGAAGAAGAAGAAAACCACAAATCTTCCTCGGCGACGACGCAACAGACGCCGGGCGCTTTGGGCGACCAGGTTTTATACCCAGCCACGGTCGCCTCGCCGTGGCCAGATGAATCGAGAGACGCCGACGAAGACTACGTTCCAGATTACGAAGCCGAAGATTTCGATTACGACGACGAGCCTTTATCCGGCGGCTCTTCCTTGATGGTCACGCCGACGAAGGAAGCGACGGGCGGTAATCGACGCAACGGAAGCTTTTACGAATCCGCGACGACGACGCCGAATGCCGAGAAAGTTCGAGACGAACCGCGACCGTTTGGTTCCGTGAATGCCGTTGCCGCGACGACATCTATCGCCTCTACGTCCTCTCCAACGGAGGAAAAAGAAGCGCATTCGTCCGAGTACGTCTATTCGGTCGACTCCGAATCCGACGCGGTGTCCTCCGCGGACAAAAAATCCGTCGCGCGAGCCTTCAAAGCGTCTTCAAACTCGAATTGGGGCGAAAACAACAAGATTGAAAAAGCAATGAAAGAATACAAAATGCTCGGAGGCGTCGACGTCGCTCGATTATACACGCGCACTCGTGAAAGAAAATCCGCCCAAAAATCGATTGGTTTAGTAAACAAGTCGACGCGTCTGGTCGATTTCGCCAGTTGTCAAAGGGCGGTAAAATACGCGGAAACGTTCCATACCAAAGACGACGGTTCAGACGGTGGCGTCTTGCCCAGATCGAGGGCCGTGTGGTTCGATGGCCGCCGATGTAGGATGTAAATTAATGAAATAAAACACGCGTCGCGCTCTTTCGTAAACGCTTCGTCCCTTTCAACATCTCGTTGCTGCACAAACACATTTTATCCAAAAAATACGACGAATTCTTTCGTCACATCTTCACTTCTGACTTTGTTCACACGCGCGAATAAAAAAACACGACCTTTTCCTCCTCGTTTACTCTCTGGACGAGGACGACGGCGGCGGAAAGTGTGTACCGTCACCACCATCGAAAGCGACGAGAACATTTTGAAAATATATATTGACTTTTGATAAAAGCGCGATCACTTGATTACATCGTGAAAGAGAATCAACGCTTGCTTCTGCGCCTCTCGCAGTCTCGTTAGTGCACGCTTCATCTCTTCCCACTCCTTCTCCTTCATCGTCGGTAATAATTTTGTTTGCTCTTTCAAATATTCTTTCAAACGTTTGAACTCAGAGGAACTCGATGTCGTTTTCTCGTCGTCCATCAACGCGTCTACGCTGCTTCGACAAATAGCATCGCCGAGCTCGTAATTCGTTCCGTTTATTCTCACGAACGGTATCGAGTATAAACTCTCCGCTGTCGGCTGGTGGAATAAAACGCGCGCTTTCTTCGGTGCTTTTTTCACCAAAAATAACAACGCTTTAAATGCATCGTCGTTGCTAAATCCCAAACTTCTTCGCGTGCTAAAGTCAATCTTTAAAAGCAAACCGGCATCGATTTCTCTCCTCAATTTCTCACGATACTTGCTCAGAACCTCTTCAGGGACGACGTGATTGGACGTTTTCAACGACGATCGTTGCGAAGGTGTCGTTTCAGAAATCGCAAACAGAGGCACCGAGAGTTTATCTTTTGTCCTTTTCAATCCTCGGGAAAGGATATGGAGACTATTATCATCATCAATTTCATCAAAGTCGTCGTACACAGACGCACTCAACGAAACGCCGTAATCGCTCGGGTACGCGTCTTTAGCGGAGAGCAAATTGTTCACCCAATCCTGCCGACTCGTTTCGTCGAGAAATTCTACTCGCCGTGAGATTCTACTCGTCGTGTGATTCTGGATATTCAAACTGCGTTTAATCCTACCTCCCAAGAATCGAAGCAAAGGTGCGGTCGCGCTGTCGCCAATCATCTTCATGAACCTTTTAGCTTGCGTGTCGAAATCATCGTTGGATGCGTCAACGAACGCACCGTTTAATACTTCATCGGTGTTGTTACTCATAGGGTTTATCGTCGGTAGTGTCGGCGGCGCGCGGGTGAAAAATTGTGGGTCGACGCCAAACAGGCGCGATAAACCTTTCAAACCGAGCCAACGAACGGGGAGCGCGCCGGTTTTGTCCACGACAATTATCCTCGTAGAGTTCGTGGCGGTGATACCGTTCGTCAGAGTCGTACCGTCGAGATGAACCGAGTTGAAATTCTGCAGATTTTGACACGTGAAACGTTGGCTATCCAAATTACTATCCAAATTGTTGTCCATCACATCGACTGTTTTCTCGCGCTTTAAACGCGACCTGTTCAAACACCGATAGCATTTCGATTGGCAAGAGCCGTACACGTACCGACACTCTCCTTTGCACTCGGTGCGCGTGTGGAAATTCAAACACTCTTCGATGTCAAAATGTCGATTTCTCGTCGCCAAAAGAAACACGCGAGTTTTAGACGCGTCCAAACCCGCGTCTTCGGCGTGTAACGTTCGGATGCCAAACCCCATCGACTGGCGAACACACATGCGCATTACCTCCACGATGTGCGCAATTTTTCGTTCGCCGTCGTCGACGGTGCGCTGCTGTAAAATTCCCGGCACGTTTTCAATCATCACCAGCGTCGATCGATTCGCTTTCATCTCTTTCACTTTCAAATGTCGAGGAAGACGGTTTAATCGATTCTTTTGCGCCAGAACGACGTACTTTTCAATCTCGAATATTTTCTCGATCGGTGCAAAGACGATTTCCGTCGGCACGTTCGCTCGGTTCACATTTTTCGGCGAGTGTGGTTTGCATTCCGGTGATGCGTCGATGAGGTCCACGTGAAAGTATTTGTTGACTACTCTATCGATTAAAGTTTGATCGATGGTGAACACGTCTTCAATAAACTGCCACGGCTCGAGATCTAGATTGTTTAGTTTCAACTGTTCCATGCGACGAGAGTCCTTCTCACAAATCAGCACCGGGAAACCACCGGCTGATCTCAACGCTTCAACGGCGATCCCAGCTCCAGAAAAGAGGGAGATGAAATAAAATGGTTTACCGACTTGAAACGACCAATTTTGAAACGTTTCATCGCGAATGCACCCGATGGGACGGCCAGGATAAAGTTTCATTTTCATCGAATCCGTGTGAAACGCCAAGTTTTCCGTCTCTATTTCACTCTTTCGTCTTTGATGGTCGCAATTTCTTCCCTCTCGAAACTTTTCCAAAACGTCGCGAAACTTGTTCTCAATGCTTTTCCTCGAAACGTTTTGGTTTTTCGCGATGATGCTTCTGGCGATGTTATACTGCTGTCTCATCGATAACGATGATGAGCTGCGAGAGTCGAACTCCATCGCATCGGACGGGCCGTCGCGATTCCACGTCATGTTTGTCTTGGTTTTTGCGCCGCCGCCGCCGCCGCCGCCGCCGAAAATAAGAACGACGACTTTAAGCGACGGGTGTTCGTCCGCACTCTGCTTTTTACCTTCAAAAACAACTCGCACTCGCTTCTCTTTTTCCATCTTTTCAATCTGAATCTCTCTCTTCTCGTAATTCACGTACTCGCGCAAAAGCTGCCAAGACGACGACGTCATCATAGCATTCTCAATGAGGAAGACGCATTCAGCTTCAACAAAACTCTTTTCTAAAAGAAAAAAGTGCGGACACGCAAACAGAACGCCGCGAATCTCCCGAGCGAGTTCGCTTTCAAACTGCGCTCGGTTCGTTCGCCCCAACTTTCTGCTCGACGGTTCTCTCATGCGTTCTGCTTTCTCTTCTTCTTCCTGTGAGGTTTCTTTTCACCTTTTTTTTTTCCCGATTGATGAACTCTCTTTTCTTCTCTCTTTCCGAAGAGAAAAAATGCTTCGTTATTCGCGTGTTCGAGGAAGCTACGCGAGAACATCTCTCGAAATAAAAAGCGCGCGAACGCTCTAAAAACATAAGCTGTGCAACAGAAATGCACTCGGCTCGGCCGTCGCGCGCGGTTAAAGTGCTCATCGAGAGGGGTCGAAATCGCGTCTCCCACAAAAGTTACGCGATTGAATCGCAGACGACAACGCAACGCGGGTTTTCGAGAGCGCACTCGGTCTCGAAGAGCATAGCAAAGACCGCGAGGACGCGCGGACGACTCTTCTGTTTCACATTCGAGCCGGTTTTTTACAAGTTTGTTCGTTTAATGTCGCGTACATCCGCAAACGTGATGATGAGAATTGACCGCGTCGTGTTTTTTGCGTCAAAGGGAGAGAGAAGATTTTTTTTTCTGAGAAACGTTGTAAAATGCATGTTTTTCTTAAACCGCTCGGCACAACGCATGCGCTTGTTATTACAACTGTTTGATCTAAATGCGTGCTTCTCGCTATTATTTGTATGTCTGTGTCTCTATTGCGTGCGTGCGCGCGCGTGTGTTTTTCCAAGTTTTCTTCTCTCTTTTCACCTTCTTTGTGTTCTTCGGTATTTCACGCTCACTTCTTCGAGCCCTGTAAAGGCAATTTGTTCCTATTTACGCTTGAGAGACCGAGTTATAATGTAGCTCTGGGTAGAAACTCAATTGTATTACTCTACGAATATTACCACCATCAGTAGGTACAATTACTTGTTCCCAATCCTCATCATACGAAGTATAAAGTTGAATCTCAAGACCATATACATCTGAAGCTGCTTGTAAAGTCACGTGGTCTCCCCAAGTTCTATCGCGGCGCATATCCTCAATGTACGCGTCGTATTGAATATCGTGGACAAACCCGGAATACAGGGGCACGTTTGAGCGTAAATGTTCTACAATATCCGTTCTAACGTCTGCGTAACGGTCAGGCGAACCATACAATTGGTCAGCTATTGCTCTAAATTGACAATTCCCGTCGGCACCGACTTCGTTTTCGCGTAATCCTTTTCCATCAAGTCTTCTGCGCAAGAGCTGGCGCTCTGAACTTTGTCTCGCAGACTCTCTCAAAACTCTGTCGAGATCGGAAACTCTGTCGAGAGCGGATCTATCGTTTACTCTAGGGGTCAAGGTAGAGAGCCCTTTTTTCGTCGGCGTATTTCTTTTTCCAGGCATCTCTCTCAACACATTGGGGTCTTTCCTTTTCTCCATCCCTTCTTCGATGGCGTTGCACCCGAGCGAAGGACGAAGGTTGATATTCCCTTGTTTCCTTCGCAAAGCTTCAAAAATGTTCAAAGTCGCCATGAGTCTGCGATAGTCGGGCAACAAATAGTGCTGAGTCTGCGTCAAACGACACTGGGAGAGAATATTGATATGCCAGACAACGATGAACTTTTCTTCCTTCTTTTTAATACACATGAAGAAGCCACGCCAACTTTTCATGTACGACTCTTCATTCTCATTCACGAGTAGGACTTCTTTTGCGCTCACTTCCAAACCATTTTCGTCGACAATCTTAATTTCATCGAAAAATTTTGGATGAATCTTGTGAATCTCGTAGCCATTATTCCTATACTCCTCCAGAAAAGTCCAGCCGCCGTGCACGCCCTCAGATAACCACGCGTTGAACGATTCCCCTTCAACGATGATTTTAATGCGCGCCGCTTCGTTCTCGCGAGAGATTTTCGGTTGAGGACGAATGGTGAAACCGCCTTCGCTCTTATCTCTTTTGCTTTCGTCGGGATAGGCGGCAAAATCATTCGCGTCGATGCTTGCGCATTCGAATTTGAAACCCGCGACCTTTTCCGACAACTTTGAGAAGTACACGTTTTCCGAGCAAGAAAGCGCGCTTTCGAGCTTGTCTTTGTTCAAAAATTTTTCCCGCTCGCCGAGAGAATCTGCAGCAAACTGCTTATTCTCCTTAAAAAACTTCAGGATTTTCTCCTTATTGCCGCGAAACGCTTCGACAAATATATTCATGGCTTCGCGGTCGTTCTCTGCCTTTGCTATCGCCGTTGAAACGGGCTCCTCCGTGAGGATACCTTCCTTGATCAGCATCTGAAGTATGACAAAAATGCCGAGCGCGGTTCTGTTGGACGGCAGCGTCCAAGTCAACGAGTGTCCAAACAAAGAGAGCCGGAGTATTCCAGTATTCGAATTGATCTCCCATCTCAAAAGCTCGAAAGGCAATACTTCGCTCGCTCGATTCAACTCATCTACGTCTTCGAGGAAAGCTCGCGGAATTTCTCCTTCGTCTTGATCGTCTTTATCGTCCTCCTCCTCCTCGTCGACGTCGTCGTCGGTGGTGTCATCATTCCCCACAACGTCCTTCTTCCGCTTCTTCTTCTTCTTCTTCGCCTCCGCCTTTGCCTTTTTTGCCTCCGCCTTTGCCTCCGCCTTTGCCTTCGCCTTTGCCTTCGCTTTTGCTGCTTCTTTCTGTACTTGCTGCGGTGGTCGCAGACCAGACAGAACGCTCGCGGTTTCACTTCCTTCTTCCGAATTCTTAAATTTTAGTTTTCCTGAAATTAACATATTCTGAAACCCCTGTACCACCCTATCGAAAACTCGCTTGAGGGCTTTTCGAGTTTGTCCTTCTCGTCTCTTCCTCGACGATGAATAATTTTGCATGCACCCGAGGCTTTGCAAGATCAACTTTTCGAACATGACGTGACGCTTCTTCGACAGTTCTTCCGCTGCCGGAGTACCTGACTCTGGCGGTTCCAAATTCTCCAACGCTTTACGTGCCGCCATAATCTCTGGATAGTTGAACGCACTGGACCCATCCGCTAAAATCAAATATCTGTCGTCTCCCTTCCCTTTTATTTCTTTCACTCTGATCAAGCTGCTTTTTTCTATCCCTTCTCGAAGAGCTGGATTTCCAAACAATTTCCGAACAATTTCATCCTTATCGTCATCTTTTTCTTTTCCAGCGAGCGAGACCGAGGCGTATAGATTTTTCACTTTTTTCTCGATTATACCGAGCGACGCACCCCAAGTGAACTTGTCTGAAAGCACACCTCTCTCATTCGAGAGGTTGCCCAACAGTTCCAGTATACACGTCAACGTGTCTTTCTCTTTCTGTAATGAATCAGCGGGTGGCGGCCCTTCTCCTCCTCCTCCTCCTCCGCCGCCGTCACCTCCTCCGCCTCCTCCGCCGCCTCCTCCGCCGCCGTCGAATCCGTCACCTCCTCCGCCTCCTCCGCCGCCTCCTCCTCCGCCGCCGAATCCTCCTCCTCTGCCTCCTTCGCCGAATCCTCCGCCGCTTTTGAATTCATCTTCTTGCTCATCATCAGTCTCGATTTCATTGTCATCCACATCCATATCATCAGGATCAGCCAACCTCTCTTCGCGCATCTCCGGTTGCGCACTCCTTCGTTTGAAAGTTTTATAAGCCTCAAACGCAGCGCAAAGTTGTTTATAGGAAGTCAATCCAAATTTACGCTTAATCCTACCCGCCACGTCAATATCTATACCACATACGGTTGTCGCTTTTACAAAATCTTTCAGTTCTTGCTCGTCTTCAACTTCTTCTTCATCAACTTCTGGATTCCATTTCTCTATGCCTTCGAGATTCAAAGCATTTGCCCACCTAAAAGCAATCGACTTTGAATTTTCCGGATGCGATACAATATATTCAACCACGATTTGGTTAACATTTCCATCACATGCCTGCGAAGAAAGAAGAGAGAGAGGGTGTGTGTGAGAGAGAGAGAGAGAGAGAGAGAGAGAGAAAGAGAGAGAGAGAGAGAGAGAGAGAAAGAGTTGTTTGGACCGACTGATGCGCAAAGAAGAGAAAAGAAATTTTTCGTTGACCAAAGCGACATCTTTTTCCGTTCGTTTTTTCTGAAGAGCACGCACACACTTTGCATCCACCGCCAAAAAGTGTCTCAAACGAAGAAGAAGGAGATGACAACATTACCGCATAAAGACGTGAAAATTCTTCTTCATCCTCTTCTCCAGTCCTTTCCCGAAATTCCTGGTAAGCGGCGAGATAAAAGTCTTTGTCTTCAGAAGAAGACATTGTTTTTTTTTTCTTGGTTCCTCGTTTTTATGTGGTTGGAGAAAAAAAAATGACGAACGAAATTTAAAAAAGCAGAAAAAAAAACAAGCAAGCCAAAGGAAAAAAAAGAAAAAAAAAGGAAAAAATCTGGGTGGTCTGTCTCATTTTTGCTCCATCTTGTTGTTTCTTCTGTGTATTTTATCCACTCTTTTCTCACTCTATCACACGCTGAGAGAATACACCACTACATATAGTATACAGAGAATAATAAGAAGAAGAAGAAGAAGAAGAGCGCGAAAATGACGACGACGACGAGTTTTGGTGGTGCTTTGACGACGGCGACGGCGGCGACGACGACGACGACGAGGAGCTTTAACAACAACGACGGGAGAAGATGGAGAAGCGAAACGACGACGATGATGACAAAAAGAGGAAGAAGAAAGAGCGCGCTGGGATTCATTAAGAAGAAAAAAAGCGACCGCGCTTCTTCGATCGTCATCAGAGCGGACGCGTTTAACAACTTATCGGCG
>Ga0181556_1005309_pt1 | contig 10056 bp, 14 predicted proteins | sample 011ome_14_FD_148651 | JGI IMG/M metagenome (GOLD analysis project Ga0181556, IMG submission 148651) | Coastal salt marsh microbial communities from the Groves Creek Marsh, Skidaway Island, Georgia - 011505AT metaG (spades assembly) | ecosystem: Environmental > Aquatic > Marine > Intertidal zone... | reverse complement strand
TGCCATACCCGATCATGAAAGGTGAATGAGCCATGGCTGGCAGTGTCAACAAAGTCATTATTGTGGGGAATTTGGGCCGCGACCCGGAGGTGAAGTCATTCCAATCGGGCGGGAAAGTGTGTAATCTGTCTGTTGCTACGTCGGAGCAATGGCGTGACAAGGCGTCGGGCGATCGGCGGGAGCGGACGGAGTGGCACCGGGTAGTGATTTTCAACGAAAATCTTGTCGGCGTCTGTGAGCGCTTCCTGAAAAAAGGCTCGAAAGTCTATCTGGAAGGTTCGCTTGAGACCCGGAAGTACGAAAAGGACGGCCGGGAGACATACACCACAGAGATCGTGCTGCGGCCCTATCGAGGAGAACTGACATTGCTTGATGGGGCGCCAGATCGCGATGGGGCGTCGTCAGCGGGCGATGATGGGTTTTCAGCGGGAACGAATGGCGGGGGCGATGATCGGCCGTCACGGGCTTCCGCAGGCGATCAGAGGCGGGCGGGTACGAGGGCGAGCGCGCCGCTGGATGACGACTTTTCAGATTCGATCCCCTTCTGACAGAGGACATCGCATGACCGACACCACCGAACTGGACCCGAGCCGGCTTGCCCCCGATCCGCTGCATGTCATGTCGGATCAGGTGTCCGACCTCCGCAAGCAGAACCAGGAACTGAAGGTTGCCCTATCCTGCATGACGGCATCCCGAGACAGATGGAAGGCCGAGGCCAAGGGGAAGATCACAGACGAATGGCGCCGTCGTGTGGCGGCTGGTGATGAGGGAGAAGCATGATGTCTGCGAATGGAAAGTACGTTAACCCGGACGTTCGGCTTGCCGAATTGATGAACGCCAAGCTGGGCACTGAAGTGACGCCGGCTCAGATCAAGGCATTCGTGCTCGATAACTGGCGGCTCGTGCAGGCGTATTCTCACTCTATCCACGATCATGATGTTGAGGATAGGCGCGTGTCGTCATTTGCTAGTCTCGTAGAGGGATGAGGGAGAGGTGGCATGGCCGAATGGCGCTTAATCGACAGCGCGCCAGTAGATGGTGCGCATTTTCTGGCGACGCACGTCAAGAGCGGCATCGTGCGCATCACGTGGTTCGGAAAGACCAGCCACGTTCCGCTCTATGGCTGGTGCGAGGGCGACGATCCGGAGGACATTGACCTTTGGGAGCCGACGCACTGGATGCCGCTTCCCGCGCCTCCGAAAGCCTAACCCCCGAGACCCCGCGACACCCTCGGTAGCACCCACACCACACAGGGGCTGATAGATGCGACACAATCGTAGGAACACGGTACGCGAGCGGATCGACGGTGCAGCCCAGACGGTGAAGCGCTGGCGTGGATCTGTGGACCGGGCCGAAAAGGAAATGGCCGAAGCCATCGCCCGAGGTGATGAAGGGAAGGCCCGCGCCATCGAAGGGCGCCGCGACCGTTCGGCCCGGCATCTGGAGGCTGCATCCAGCCGCCTTGAAGCCTTGAAGGACAGTTTACCGCGAGATTTGGCGCGAGAGAAGCGCGGGGCCAAGGTCCGCAATGGCGCCATGCAACTTGCGGCACGGGTTCTCGCTGCGGCCCCGGCGGCTAAGGCCCGCATGGATGCAGAGCGCGTCGCAATCGCCAAGGCAGAGCGCGAGCGCCGGAAGGCTGGCCTGCCCAAGCACGGCAGCGATGGAAAGGTGGTGCTGTCCAAGAAGACGGTACCCGATCCATTCGAGCCCGGCCGCATGATGGAGGTGCAGACCAACACGCGGGAAAGCCCTGTGGAGTACCTTGCCGCCCGTGGCAGGCTGGATGGTGCGCAGAAGGCCGCCGCAGAGCGATACCGGGGGATTTACGAGCGGGCGCAGCTCGGATCATTGCAGGCGATGGACCCGGCCAAGGAAAAAGTGGATGGGGGAAAGATCAGCGAAACGCTTAACGACAGCGTGATGCGCGCTGCATACGAGCTGGCGCAGATAAACCGCGCCATTGGGCGCGTCTCTGCCGCAATTCTCATCTCCATCGTAGGAGAGGGGGTATCCATCGGGGAGATTGCGCGAAATTATCCACACCTTTCCAGCAACCAAGCGGGAGGATTTGTGACCGGGCGACTGTTGGAAGCGCTTGATGCTTTGGTGAGCGAATGGGGCATGATTGGTGAGGCGCCAGAACGTGTTTGGATGAGTAAAGGCGACCGCAACGCGCGCGTTCAGGAGGGGCAGAACCTCGCCATTTCTGGGCCGGCTGACGAGTGGATCATCGGACGGCATGGTGATGCTGTAAAAAATACGCGGAATGCCGCCGCAGTGTAGTTGACGAGAAACCTTTGATCGGGTATGAAATAGGTATTCGCCAAAGGCGCGCGTTGTCGCTGATTTTGGTGATATGGGTTTTGCCCGAGTGGCGGAATTGGAAGTCGCGGCCGGCTCAAACCCGGCTTTCTTCGGAAGTGTAGGATCGTGTCCTACCTTGGGCACTAAATCGAAAGACCGCGCTATGTCATCCAGTAGTTCATCACGGATTGGAGGGGTGGCAGAGCGGTAATGCGGCGCGTTGCTAGCGCGTTGAGACCTTAACCGGTCGCGTCGGTTCGATCCCGGCCCCCTCCGCCAATCATTAGGAGGGTGCCGCTGAATGGCCGGCAACCGGTCTCGAAAACCGGGGTGACTGAAAGGTTAGGGGTTCGATTCCTCCACCCTCCGCCAGTTTCGCGCTACGGCGCACACGAGTTCGACGCGGCGGCGCCTCTCGGATAGTGGCCGTCGAAATACAGGCGGAACGAAATTGCCGCCGGCCCCGCGTCGAAGCATGTCACCCGCTAGTCGGGCTAGAAGTCCGTGGCACCCACAAGGCCCACGGCCGCCGGGCTGATCTCCGGCGCTAGTGTTTGCATGTCTGACCCGCTGGAAGAAGGTGGTGTAGGACTTGCTCGGGCGGCAGGTTCGGGTGCGCCAGCCTGCCGCCCCTACATTTGCCGGCATAGCTCAGAGGCAGAGCAGCTATTTTGTAAATAGCAGGTCGCAGGTTCGATCCCGTGCTGTCGGCTCCAATCAACATGGCCGCGTCCTCTGCTTCGGTACGGCGCGGTCTTCTGATCTTGCTGTGGTGCGGGAAGTGAACCCGCCATGTGGCCTGCGATATCGGCCAGCCCTAGCTCCGGAATAGCGCCCGGCCAGCAAGGCGCCTACGGCGCCGAGGCGAAGGACATGAGGAAGTGATGCAGGTTCCTCGCGAGGCCCGTCGCATCTACAACATTTATCGGTCGCGCAAGGCTAGTGATGACCGTCGCAAGGGCCGGCACCCGAACGGCGGCTGGGGCTGGCTGGATGACTATCGTCTGGAGCGGATCGTCGCCACGTCCAAGCGTGGACCCCGCGCCATCAAGCGCCTGCGTGGTGCGCCGTGTCACACATCGCCCTGATAGCTGTATTCGGCCTAGCTGTGATGCTGTGCATAGCCGCGCTGCATGATCCGAGGAAGTGATGGGCGATCCGGTCAACATCGTCTTGGCGATCATCATTGCCGCCGTCGTGGGCTATGTCGCTGGCTGTATCCGCACGACAATGGTGTTCACGCCCCGTCTTCAGCCCCGTGATGCACGCGGCCGGTTCACCAAGGCAAGCTGATGCTCATTCTCATCGGCAGCTACGTCATATGGGCCGGTTTCTGGTGGACAGTGGGATACGCTTGGAGGCCGTGAACATGGACGCCGAAGAGATCAAGGCGCTACGCGCTGAAGTCGCAGCGCTTCGGCAGGAACTGACGATGTTACGCGCCGAGCTGCTGGCTCTTCGCCGCATCCCGGTTGCGCCCGCGCCTTACGCTCCGACCTTTCCGCCGGCCGTGCCGATGCCCGGCTCTCCCTTCGCCCCACTGCCGACAAGTGCGCCGCTGCGGCCTTGGTATGAAATAACCTGCAATAAGCCGCACTCCGAATGCTAACCCTCATCCTCACAGCCTGCCTCATGTCAGGCGCCCGTTGTGAGACATACCGCATCCCGGCTCCTGAAGCTGATCTACCCGCCCGCTGTTCGCAGGCCATGACGGAATGGGCTGTAGGGCATCCGAACTGGATCGTACAGCGCTGGTCATGCCGGCGAGAGGATAGAGGGGCGTGACCGAAATATCCGACGTGTCCGAAGTCCTCATCCGCCCTGTGGCTATGGCAGTTGTCCAGTCCGAAGGCATGGATGTAGCCGACCGCGCCAAGTTCGTCACCAAGGCTCTCGCTGATGCGATCAATGGGGCTGAGTATTTCCTGCTTCATCGTTTGACGGTGGAAGCGCTGAACGAGGCGATGCTTCAGGCCCAGGCGCTGATCCAGTTTCAGAGCGAAGAGCTTCTGCGGCTGGCCATTGATGGGGCTGATGTAGACCCCGACCTATTGGGCGAGGTTGAGACATTGCAGTGACGCGCACCCGGCTTAATTGCCCTGCCGGTGCAGGAAGGTGAAGAAGTGAGCAAGCGTCCCCGCGTAGACCAGAAGGACATCAAAGCCGCAGCGGATAGGGCAGAAGGCATCCCTTCATCCGGCCGCCCGACAAAATATGTCCCAGCCTATTGTGACGAAGTGATCGCTGCCGGGGAAGAGGGGCTGTCCCTCACCGCATTCGCTGGAATTATCGGCGTCGCGCGCTCTACCATCAATGAATGGATGGCGCATTTCCCGGCTTTTTCGGAAGCTGTAAAGAGGCATGCTGCAAAAAGGACGCTTTATCTTGAGCGCTCCATGCTTTCGGCGGAAAACGGGCCGACCGTTACGGCGCGCATCTTTGCTTTGAAGAATGCGGCGCCCGACGAGTGGCGCGAGAAGCAGCTATTGGAGCACACGGGCAAGGATGGCGGACCTATCACGACAAAGGTTGTCATCGTCCCGGCCAAGGAGTGCGCTGATGTTGTGGTCTCTGTGAGGGATGACGGAGACACCTGATGTGCTGTGGCGGCCGACGCCCCGGCAATCGCGCCTTTTGGCCTGCGATGACTTCGAGGTTCTTTACGGAGGCGCAGCCGGCGCGGGAAAGTCGGACGCGCTCCTGATCGATGCGCTCTGTCTCCAGCACGGCGGGCCAGAGAACGGGGCACATCGGGCAATCCTGTTTCGGCGGTCGTTTCCTGAGCTGCGCGACCTCATAGACCGATCCAGAGAGCTTTACCCGGCCATCGTTGAGGGGGCGACGTACAACCAGACTGAGAAGGTATGGACTTTCCCGTCTGGCGCGAAGGTGGAATTCGGATACCTCCAGCACGACAACGATAGGTTCAGGTATCGAGGCCGGGCGTGGAACTACATCGGCTTTGACGAGCTGACCCTGTGGCCCACGCCCGTCTGCTATCTCTACCTGTTTTCCCGCTGCCGATCCACCGACAAGAGCCTGCCGCGCTACATCCGGTCCACTACGAACCCGGATGGTCCGGGGCAGAAGTGGGTGATGGAACGGTGGGGTATTTCTGAGGATGGTTCGGAAACGAACATCCCTGTCGATATCGAAGACCCTGAACATCATCGCGTCACGACGATCCGGAGGCGGTTCATTCCGGGGCGCCTTTCGGATAACCCTCATCTTGACGGGACGGGGTACCGAGAGGCCCTTTTGCAGCTCCCCAAGGAGGAGCGCGACGCCCTTCTGAAGGGGTTGTGGGCAGGGACGAAGGCCAAGGGAGCTTATTATGCCAACGAGATGGCGGCGCTTCGGCAGGCAGGGCGGATTCGCTCGGTGCCGTATCAGCCAGGCATCCCGGTCAACACGTTCTGGGATCTAGGGTGGAATGACACAACGGCGATCTGGTTCCACCAGTTCGTCGCGGGCGAGCACCGCTTCATCCACGCCTATGAGAACTCCGGCGAGGCGGTGGATCATTACGCGGCCTACGTGCTGAACAGGGGCTATGTTCTCGGCAGGCACCATCTGCCGCACGACGCGGACAACAAATCGCTCCAGACCGGCAAGTCCATTCGCCAGATCTTGGAAGAACTGATGCCGGGGCACTCGTTTGAGGTTGTCCCTCGGGTGCAAGAAGTCCTGATCGGCATCAATCAAACACGTATGGAGCTTCGCGGAAACGTCTTCATCGACGCGACCGAGTGCTCTGATGGGATTGTGGCGCTCGACAACTACCGGAAGAGGTATGTTGAGCGGACTGATAGCTACGCTGACGAGCCGCTGCACGACAGGTATTCTAACTATGCCGATGCTCTGCGGCAGTGGGCACAGGGCTATCGGGCGCCATCGTCCCGGAACCCGCAGAAGCGCCGCGCCTCGAACTGGCGCACAGCCTAACAACTTCTGATTGGTGATTTTCCGGGGGTTTGACCCGGCCTAACGCGACCTTACACGCTGTGGTTGTGAAAGAGGGCATTTGATGAACGATCACGTCCTCGACCTCACGCGCACCGCCTGGAAGCAGGCGCATGGCGATCTGGAGGCCATCGGCACATGGCTCCTGCACCGGGACGGCCCGCTGCCGTGCCTCGTGCTGAAGCCGCGCAATGCGCAGCGCCACGACCAGTTCATTCCTTGCATCGTGCTCCAGAAAAACGCCTGGGTGTGGTCGGAGGCGATCGGCGACGGAGCCGAGGCGGCGCGGACGGCCTACGAATTCGCCTGCGCCCTAGGGCTGTCCCCGAACAACTCGAACAACATCATCCGCGTAGCATCGATCATCCGCGACCACATCGGAGACCTCCTGTCCATCCCGCCCATGCCGGCGGAGCGCGAGGTGGTGGGCGAGGCGACGGTGACGGACGAGCGCGGGCGCGTGACGGAGCGGGAGATCATGGCCCGTGTTTGAGGTTTCCGCCAAGCGCACCGAAAGCCCGGTTCCGAAGATCGAACAGGCCAAGGCCGCGCCGAAGCCGAACGATCTGGACGGAGAAGATCTGGTGCGCCTGCATGGCGCGCTGCTGGACTATTACGCCCGCGAGCTGGATCGGCAGAACGAAAACCGCCTTGAGCAGGCTGTGGATGAAGACTTCTACGATTCGATCCAGTGGAAGGCGGAAGACGCGCAAGTCCTGAAGGATCGGGGGCAGGCGCCGATCGTCTACAACGTCATCGCCTCGACTGTCGATTGGGTGCTCGGCACGGAAAAGCGCGGGCGGAGTGACTTCAAGGTTCTCCCCCGCCGGAAGGAAGACGGTAAGCCGGCGGAGAAGAAGACGGCGCTTCTCAAGTACCTGTCGGACGTGAACCGCACGCCTTTCCACCGGTCCCGCGCATTCGAGGATTCCGTCAAAGTCGGCATCGGCTGGCTTGAAGATGGCATTCAGGACGCCGATGATGAAGAGCCCATCGCCTCGCGCTACGAAAGCTGGCGCAACATGCTGTGGGACACCGCCGCGACCGAGCTTGACCTGAGCGACGCGCGGTATCTGTTCCGCTCCAAGTGGGTTGATCTGGACATCGCGGAGGCGCTGTTCCCGAAGCGTTACGAGGTTTTGCGCCAGTCGCTTTCGGATAGCGATTCTACGTACTTCGTCGGCCAATATGGCGATGAAGCCATGGATTCGGCGGAATACGAGAACGAGACGAGTGGTGGCATCCGGGCATCCTCATTCGCCCAGAACAAGCGCCAACGGGTGCGGATCATTGAGGGCTGGATTCGCCGGCCGGTGATCGCCTCCAGGCTCAAGGGCGGGCAGTTCTCGGGCGATCTGTTCGACCCGTCCTCTCCGGGACACGTGGAACAGGTGAATTCGGGCCAAGCCGAGCTGGTGGAAAAGACCACGATGCTGATGCACGTGGCGCTGTTCACCACGGCGGGCCTGTTGTGGTTCTCGCCCACGCCCTACCGGCACAATCGCTTCCCGTTCACGCCGATCTGGGCTTATCGCCGTGGGCGCGATGGGATGCCCTACGGCATGATCCGCCGGCTTCGGGATATCCAGGAGGACATCAACAAGCGGGCGTCGAAGGCTCTCGCCATCCTCTCCATGAACAAGGTTTTCATGGAAGAGGGCGCCGTCGATGACATGGACGAGTTCGAGGAAGAGATTGCCAAGCCGAACGCGATCATCGTCCACAAGACGGGAAAGCGGCCGGAGATCACCGCAGATCGTGATCTTGCTGCGGGGCACCTCGAACTCATGTCCCGCTCTATCCAGATGATCCAGCAGCAGAGCGGGGTCACGGACGAGCTTCTTGGCCGCACCACGAACGCTCAATCGGGTATCGCGGTGCAGCGCCGGCAAGAGCAGGGGTCGATGACGACCACCAAGCTCTTTGACAATCTCCGGCTGGCGTCTCAGGTGCAGGGAGAGAAACAGCTTTCCCTTGTAGAGCAGTTCATGAGCGAGGAGAAGCAGTTCCGCATTACCAATATGCGCGGCGGGCCTGAGTTTGTCACGGTGAACGATGGGCTTCCGGAGAATGACGTTGTTCGCACCAAGGCGGACTATGTGATTTCGGATGCGGACTGGCGCGCCACCCTGCGGCAGGCGGCGGCGGACCAGCTCATGGAGATGCTGACCAAGCTCCCGCCGGAAGTCGCCATGACCATGCTTGACCTTGTGGTCGAGAACATGGACCTGCCGAACCGCGACGAAATCGTGAAGCGCATCCGCTCCATCACGGGGCAGCGCGATCCCGACGCAGACGAGCCGACGCCGGAAGAGATGGCGCAGGCCCAGCAGGCGCAGAAGGCGCAGGCCGTACAGGAACAGGCGCTTCAGCTTCAGCTTCGCGGGCAGGCCGCACAGATCGCCAAGACGGAAGCCGAGACGGCCAAGATTTCCGCGCAGCTCGCGGAATTGCAGTCGAAGGTCGCCGGGACCAACGTCGCGACGCAGAAGGCCGCCATTGATGCGGCGCAGACGGCGGCAGTCGCCCCGATGCTTGCGCCTGTCGCCGATCAGATCTTGAACGAAGCCGGGTTTGTCTCGGCTCCGGACCAGCAGCAGCGGGCGCTTGAACAGTCCGCGATGCAGGAAGTCATGGCGCGCCAGCAGGCGGCACAGCAGGAACAGCAGGCGGCCCAACAGCCGCAGGAACCCCCGGCGCAGATGGCGCCTCAACCACAGCCAGGAGCCTAAGAATGGCCGGCAAGTACACCAACGACGAACTCGAACTCCTGACCGAGGAAGAGCGCGCCGGCCTCATTGAGGAACAGGGCGCGCCGGAAGAGGTCAAGACCGATACCGAGGCCGGCAAGGAGCCGGCTGTGGAGGCTGCTGCCGAACCCGCCCCGGAAGCCGCCCCTGCGGAGCCGGAGAAGGTGGAAGAGGCGCCCGTCGCCGAAGCTGCCCCTGACGAGCCGAAGACCGAAGCCCAGCCCAAGACAGCCGTCCCGAATTGGACCGTCCCGGCCGATACCGACGCGAAGCTCCAGGCTCTGGACGCCAAGGAAACGGAAGTCGAGACGAAATTCCAGGCCGGCGAGGTCACGAACGCGGAATACCGCGAACAGGTCCGCGCCATCGACAAGGAACGCCGGGCAATCGAAGGGGCGAAGCTGAAGGCCGAAATCGCAGCCGAGACGAAGGCGGCGGTATGGGCGCAGCAGACGGTCTCCACCTTCCTTGAAGCCCATCCCATTTACGGGCAGAACGAAACCCTGTTTGCCGCGCTGGATATCGAGGTGCGGAAGCTTCAGGCCAGCGCGGCCGATCCGTTCTCTCCGTCCATCCTCACCAAGGCGCACGCTAAGGTGCAGGCGGCATTCTCTGCCATCGGCGGCCCCAAGGAGGCCCCGGCTGTTGAGAAGCCCAAGGCCGACACGAAGCCCGCGCCCAAGGCGCCGGAAAAGCAGATCGAGGTGAAGCCCCGCGACCCGGTGCCGCCCTCGCTCGCCAAGGTGCCCGCTGCCGAGGTGGAATCCACGGATGGCGGCAAGTTCGCCTATCTGGACCGGCTCCAGGCCAGCGATTATGAGGCATTCGAGGCGGCCCTGTCCAAGCTTTCGCCGGCCGATCACAACGCCTATCTGGCGAGCGCGTAACGCATGCTCACGCTCAACGTTCGCATCGGTGAGACGGTACGCATCGGCGATGCCGCCACCGTGACCGTTGAGCAAAAGTCGGGGCAAAGTGTCCGATTGATCTTCGATGCGGACAGAAGCGTCCCGATTACCATTGTTGACCCCGCGAA
>Ga0181556_1005308_pt1 | contig 10061 bp, 10 predicted proteins | sample 011ome_14_FD_148651 | JGI IMG/M metagenome (GOLD analysis project Ga0181556, IMG submission 148651) | Coastal salt marsh microbial communities from the Groves Creek Marsh, Skidaway Island, Georgia - 011505AT metaG (spades assembly) | ecosystem: Environmental > Aquatic > Marine > Intertidal zone... | reverse complement strand
TGGCCTCGTAGTCACATGGGTTCTCATGTTGATATACACCAATATCCACCTCAGTTACGAAAATTCCTTGTTTTTGTCGCTCGTGATATTCGTCACTACGGTTCTCGCGATTATCGTGGGACTCTACTTACTGGGAACGTTCATGGGCAATTATCTGCGTTCATTGCGTGGCTATATGGGAATCATCGGGCATTTTGTCATGTTTATCCCATGTCTTGTAGTGGATTTTATCAACACCATCTCCACTGAAATTCGCGGTACCCCACCGGACGTATTTAGTTTATACATCTTGGAGGTGGTTGCCGTTCTGATGTTGTTGTACTTTCATCGATTTGCCAGATCAATGACGACTGTTGGCTCGCTACCCATTCAAATGGACCCCATCTTTCTTAACAACCCTGTGGCAATCAAGGCATACGATGAAATACGCGAATATGACGACAAACCAGAATCATTCTGCCTGAGTGCGTGGGTATACATCAATCATACCGAGAACACTGGAAAGCCGGCGCGCATATTGAAATATGGGAACGTTGAACTCAAGTACAACGATGGGGAAGTTATTTTCGAACATGGAAACGGACACCGCATGTCCGCAAAGATTGAACTGCAAAAGTGGAACCATATGGTCATCAATCGAACGATTGATCGCGTAGACATCTTTATCAATGCCAAGCTGAAGGATAGTCAAGATTGGAACGTAAACAATTATGTATACTCTTCGGGGGACGCGGTATCCGTAGGTGATACGTCTTTACATGGAGCGTTATGTAACACCAAGTATTTTGCTAACCCACTTTCCCGTTCAGCGATTGTGCGCGAATATAATCTGTATAGTCTGTTACCAAGCCCAATCGTGTAAAAATTTGTAACCGTATATTATAATGAACTATCTACTGATTGTTTTAGGCATTCTTGTATCCATTCTCATCTATATCTTGTATCTTTACCTCACGGATGCTGGACAGAAATTGTTCAAATACCAGGACATTGGAGATGCGCCGATGAGTGTTGCGGGATCAAAATTATCCGCGCCTGCCTCAACCCGGTATGCTTACGGAATCTGGGTGTATGTGAACTCATGGGATTCCACCATGGAAAAGGTGATCATTCAGCGCGCCGGGTTCCGAGTTGCGCTGGAATCCATGTCACCCACCCTTAAGATCGACATCCCTATGATCGACAACACTTCGCGAAGCGTGATTGCCACCACCAACTTCCCTCTCCAGAAGTGGACGTATATTGCAGTAAGCGTTGACAATGATGTTATCGATGTATACCTTGACGGAAAACTGGTGCGATCCGAGCGCGCCTTCAAAGAGAACGTGATGGTAGCCCAGCCTCCTGGAAAATCGGCCGGAATCAACTCTGGTGTTTTCGACGCACACATTGCGCGATTCAAACGTTGGCCTCATCCTCTCAACCCTCAGCAGGTATTTAACGAATACATGCGCGGAAGTGGTCAAGAACCATTAATCACAAACTACGGTGTTGATGTGTCTCTTCTTCGCGACCAGGTCGAGCAAGCCCGCGTATCATTGTTCTAAGTGACTGACGAACAATGTTTGTTTCAAACAAACATTGCGATTGAGTATCAACAAAACCTCTACGTATATTATATTATGTCGGAAACAGATAAGGGTTTATATGCGCGCGCCCGCGATAGTATTGAGATGGGTGTAGAGAATGTAAGAGAGGTATATGATAATGTCGCAGAAACAGTTGCTGCCGTGCCTCCCGCGGCTACTCAAGTGGTAGCAGGCAGCTCTATTATTGCGAAATTTGGATTTTTAGTACTGATCATCATAGTGTTCATCATTTTGTTCCGCGTTGGTCTTGCAATCATTGCATATTTCACCATGCCCTCCGAATCTCCTTATGTTGTTAAGGGTCTTTTGAGCGGCCGTGAGTCTGCCATGATCACCCAAGACCCCCAGTCATCAAACGCGGTTCCCATTCTTCGATCAAACAATGAATCTACGGGTCTCGAGTTTACCTGGTCTGCATGGCTGTTTTTAGAAAACGGCGGCGAAGACAAACCTTCGAAATACATGCATGTATTTAACAAAGGTACCAGTGATTATGGCGAAGACGGACGTGCAAAGCTGCACAACGGCCCGGGCGTCTATATCGGCCCTGAAGATAATACGCTTCATGTTGTGATGAACACCACCAAATATGGCGATAATTCTCAGTCAGTTGATGTCAAGAACATCCCTCTGCGAAAGTGGGTACATGTCGCGGTTCGCATGCAGAACACCATTATGGATGTTTATGTGAACGGAACCGTATCTGGACGCGTGGTACAAGAGCACGTACCTAACCAAAACTTTTACAATGTGTATCTGAACCAAAACGGTGGGTTCAACGGACGCATGTCCAATCTTCGATATTTTAACCGAGCTATCGATGTATTCGAAATCAACCGCGTGATGCGCGCTGGTCCGAATCTCACATCAAGTTCGCTGTCGGCAATGAAGCCCATAAGCGACTATGCTTACCTGTCCAACCTCTGGTATGCAGCACAAGCATAAATACAATCAATATATAGTGTTATGATATAGCACTATATGTCATTACACACCACAACCACACTATCAGTAGAGGATATTTGTACACAGCGTAGGAAAAAACAACAGCTATTCTTACCCAAAAATCGCTTTGAAAAAATAAGTCCGTACGATGGAACCTATACCCAATTTGATTTTGATATGCGTCGAAAGGCAGAGACACTGAAATACGAAAGAACTGACACCAAAGTGGGTAAAAAAACACAAAGGTCCCTATGGTCAAACGTCGTACAGACGCGTGCGGCACAGCCTAAGAATCGCAAGGTTGTATACAACAAACAAGATGATCGTTATGACACATATGTATATAACAATGCAGTAGATGTATGTGATGTATCAGCTGCCCCTGCTCCTTCATCAAATTCTGACGTACCAGGCAATCTTGACCTGTATCTTGATCCCATCGTTCCTCTGTATAACTACAAAATAGCACGAGACTATGGTATACTGTTCCCGTCGCCCGTATTTAATGTATATGCTCAGACCACAAAAGACATATCCATGTCTTATACATCTTACACGTATGCCATGACTATATATCCGTTGGATACCCCAACATCTACCACGCAAATAAACCTCTCTATTCCCATATCGTTTTATATTACGGGCACTGCAAATAAACCGAGCATATTTACTAACGTTGATGTAAGTCTTACTTCTATTGGATATCGTCTCATGTTTAATGATAGCATCGTGAGCACGGGAACCACAACGTTACCTGATGTTCATGATATTGAGTTTGATGCTACCCTTAATACCGGTGATCAAATGCATGGGGAACTGTATTTGGGGACGATCGACATTTTTGACTTGACCGTAAATAGTACGGCGGATTATGTATTTGATGTTGTGTATCAGCCCGCGTTTACCAACTTTCCGCCTATTACCGTTACAGAAAACATCGACGGTCTTGATTATGGGATTAAGGCTCACCCTACCGAAACAACTACAGTAACAAATTTTACTTTCAATACCAATGCATCAACGGATAGTTCGTCGGTAATCATTGAATCATATTCCCAGGGAGAAGAAATCGTGTCTATTTTTCGGTACCGAGAGGACATATTGGCGACAACTACACCAACTGCACCCATAGTTCCTCCGCCCGCGCCAGTTGCCCCACGCATACTATCAGAGCATGTATTTGTGAGCGTAGTGAAGTACAACAATCTACCGCGATATGAATTGCGAAATACTACTCTTCGGAACGGTATCTATTACGTGGATGATTCCAGTTATAATCCAGCACTGACATATATTGTAAATGATGGTTCGTATTACTTTGTTAATATTCCCACTGCATATCCAATGACGATATTAAATGCGTGGGCGCCATTAACTCTATGGAAAAACAACAACGACGTCGGCTACAATTACGGCGGTACATATAGTGAGTATGACACAACTACCTATCAAGAAACCGAAGAAATAACCACACTTGACCCTTCACAAAATGGAACATATAATTTCATTTATGAAAGTGCGATTCTTGACATTTGCGGGAATTATTCTGATGTCTCTGGTATTAGTCTTTACAACAATCTCGTTGGGTTTATGGGCGGCGAGCACGTGCTGTATTATGGCTGATAAGTTATTGGGTTAACCCATAAAATTGATTATTTCAATAGATTAATTTGTATGCAAACAAGCAAACAAGCAAACAAGCAAACAAGCAAACAAGCAAACAATGGAATACAAAGGCGAAGAATTGAAATTATATCAACTCATGAAGAAAGCACTGGTTGATCACAAGAAACGCACAATTCGCATGAAGTACTATCCTCATAACATGGACGAGTGGGAGACCGAACACAAAGCCATTGAAAGGAACTATCGCGAACTCATACAGGTAATCCGAAAAGAAAGACTTGCCAAAGAGCACGAACAGGCTGTAAAAGACGCAGCCGAAGCACTTCTTATGTTGAAAAAATCTACTGAAAAAAAGGCTGTTGCAAAAAAGAAGCGCCAGGAAAAAAAGGAGGTCGCAAAGAATATCGTACCGCGAAAATCATCACGACTCGCAAACAAGAAGAAATAATTGGGTTGGTTATCCCATAAATATGAGTTGTTTTCAACTCATATTTTTTATAGACGGTGTAATTTCGGGTCATTGGGAGTCATGGTAGCATTGAGACATGTCTCACGTTCAGGAAAGATCTGTCCGGACATGCACATGGCAGGATCGTCCACCTCGACGCACCCTCTCTGTCCATCGTTATCACCAACATAACAGTATCCACCCTTTGCTTCTTTTTGCATGATGGGGTTAGCGGTATATGTGGGTTCGGGTTCGGTCGCCATGTTTTCAGTCACGGGACCTCCAGAGACATTCTGAATAACATTTCCGGCGGTCTTGGCGGTTTGTTCAACCGCAGTCACACCGAGGCGCCCAATATTTCCAAAGAGTGCGGCAACCTGGGTAATAATAGTACCAATGATGTACCCGACCGATCGAATAATGTAAGCAATAAGGGGACCAAACGCGGACACGAGTACTTCCATAATATTTCCAATAACGATAAACACATTGATTCCTAAAAGCATAAGAATAAGAATGGCGACTAATGCAGTAATGGCCATGTTTTTCGGGTCAGATAGAAGCGCACGACGTATATCCATTATATAATTAATGGTCGAAAATAAATAAAAAGAGTGGTTTGATTCTAACTATAATACAATGGTATCAATTATGAACTTTTTGAATACGTTTTTTGTTGGAAGTGTTGTTGTGTCTGTAGTTCTTGTTGCGATGATGGTATATCATTTCCGACAGCGAATTAATTCGCTGGAGACAAGAGTTTCCACTCTGTTGGAGATTGTAAACAATATTGTTACCAAATTAAATGTTCAAGAAATGGACTTAACCGCAGGGACAATACACACGGAAGGTATGGAACATTACCTAAGACCAAGTGGTGGAAATGTATCCGAACACCGTGTCGAAGAAATTGATGAATTACCACAAATTGAAGACTCGCAAGAGGACTCTGATAATGATTCGGATGACGAAGAGAGTTCGGATGACGAGATCAAAGAGATGGAAGAAGGCGTTGATTACAAATATGCGTCGGATAATGACTCGCGTGAATACCCAGCCGGAAACATGATAATGCAGGATGAAAATGATGAAGAATCGCAAACGAATGCCGAGAGTTCGATTGTCATTATTGAAGATGACGCAACTTTAGAAAGTGATGCGGAGGACTTGATGCTTCAACAGTTTGACGAGGATGATGCGGCGCGAAAAAGTTCTGATTCAGAGCCGGAATTACAATTTCCCGACGCAACGGTTTCAGCAGAATCGCAGGCGGGACAAAATATTGTTCCAGACAATTATGAAGAACTGACCGTTGCGGAATTGAAAGATCTGGTAGGACAGTTCACGCCACCAGTACCTTACTATTACCGAATGCGCAAATCCGAATTGCTTGATGTTGTGCGTGCAAACTTATAAGTTTGAAGTATTATCTTTAGACATTGTATATGGAGTACGCACGAATAAACAAAGTATACAAACAAGAAGCAGGACCTGTGGCATGCCCACAAGATATGAATTTATGCAATCAGTCGAAAAAAGAGTTCATGACTGGTTGGGAGTATCGTCGCGCACTACAAAACACTCCTCTTCCACGAAAACATGAGATGCAAACACCTATTACTGAAAATGGGCTATATGAAAGCTTAATGGACCCACTTGTGCATAATAACAGTGACCTTAAACAAAATTATCTGAAAGAGGTAACGTCTACGTACTTGGCAGTGGCACCGGAAGTAAATATGACAGGTTTTTTGAAAAAATAATTAGACTTTGTGAAGAACATGCTTCATAAAATCTCCATATTCGTTTAGCTATAGGATAAAACATGACACATAAATACAGATGAAACTTGCAAGCTTTGACGTTGGTATAAAAAACCTGGCCTATTGCATTTTTGAAGTATCGGGCAATGATGTATCCATAGAAGACTGGAAAGTAGTGGATTTGATAGAAAGTAATAAGGTTGTTACACAAAAATGCAGCGAGACACAAAAGAATGGCAAACCATGTACAAACAAGGCAGTGTTTGTATGCAACGGCCGAACATATTGTAAGAGCCATGCCGAAAAGAGCAACATTCCAAAGTACGACAACAGCATGAAGAAGACTGCGTTAGGAAAACTAAGTGTCGCGGAAATTGCCCAACGGTGCAGTCAATGTATCCCCATGCCGATTGCTACAACGAAAGCGGACCGAATCGCGTTTTTGGTGGACTATTATTTGAAGCATCGTCTGGTTCCTTACAAAAAAGAAACGCGCAAATGTCAGGACTATGACCTCATCGATATCGGCAAGCGACTCAAAGCTGCGGGTGAAACCTACTTTTCCATGGAAGTAGACCTCGTGCTCATCGAGAATCAAATATCGCCGATTGCAAACCGCATGAAGACAATCCAGGGCATGCTCGCCCAATTTTACATTATGCGCCAGGATGAAGTCGACATCAAGTTTATCAGCTCCCAAAACAAACTCAAACATTTTGCACGGGGTGAGGCACAAGGATATCGCGCAAACAAGACAGACGGGGTGAAATTTTGCAGACAGGTTTTGCATCAGCGCAACCTTGTCCATTGGGAAAAAGTTTTAGACACACCCAAAAAAGACGATCTCGCCGACGCCTTTTTGCAAGGAGTATGGTACATTGAGCAAATATTATTGCGCGTGTAGAATTTAGAAACAAATACTCTATTTATGACATAATGGAAGCTGTAGAAATTGGTATTGATGACATTGGATCGTCTGGATTTTCGGGAGCCGGCATTGAACTACTCATGAATGACAAACCCCGAGCCGCAAACAATGACATTGAAATTGGTGACCTTAACACACTTGAAAATGAATTGAATGATCTTACGGGAACATCCTCGAATGGAGGAGGCATGTCTGAATCATTCCCGTCAATGGCACCCATGGAAGAACCGGAAATAAACATAGATCCAATGCCATCGATACCCGCAATGGACGAGCCCACCGATTCTCGTCTCGGAAGCGCCACGGCAAACTTCGTGGGCCAGTCTTCCGATCTCATGAAGATGCCATCCGAGCGCCCCACACAGAGAATGAGCGATCGTGAGATGCGCCGCAAGAAGCGAATCATGCTCAAGAAGTTGGAAGACTGGAATGATAAGGGACTCATCAAGCTTCAGAATAACCTCACGATGGAGTCGGATTTTGATGAAGTCGAAGATGAGTACGAAACCGCACTTGAAGACAAGCGCCATAAAGACAGCGTCAAGCTCCAGGGGTGGTGGTTTATGACCGCAGTGAACTCATTGGAATATGCAAACTCGGCATTTAATCCATTTGATGTAAACCTTGATGGTTGGGGCGAACAAGTGAACGAAGACATTGACAGCTACGAGGAGTTGTTCGGGGAACTGTACGAAAAATACAAGGGAGGTAAGATTGCGCCCGAGCTTTCGCTACTTCTCCGCTTAGGGTTCAGTGCGGCTGTAGTAAACTTCACCAACAAGGCACTTTCTACCTCAGTACCCGGGTTCAATGATGTGATGCGACAGAATCCAGACCTGATGAAGGCGTTTACTGACGCTACGGTTAACAGTATGAGTCAGAACTCGCCTGCTTTTGCCATGGCCAACGATATGATGTCTAACACCCCCAAGCCAACGGGACCGCCCCCACCTGCGCCTCAAGCCACGCAAACCGCGCGGTCATCACGTCCCGAATCCAGACCCGATCTGTCCCATGCAGAATCTGGCATTGAATTAGACACGGCAGGAAAGGTAACACAAGAAAAGAGCACGCGACCGGAAATGCGAGGTCCCAAGAACTCAGACATTGATGACCTTCTCGCGGGTCTCAAGACAAAGAACGTGAACATCCAGAAAAAGAAAAGCGATTCGGTAGTGAGCGCAGCCTCAGTTGCCGATATGACCGACGGAAAGGTTCCCAAGCGTACCCAGAAGCGCAAGCAGAAATCTGACCGCAGCATTGCTCTTGACATCTAAATAGACATGTCATATATTTATGACATGTTTAGACCGCTTTGTACATGGCAACCATTTCTTCCGTGCGCGCAGATACGTCCGCAATGGGCTTTTTGTACACCCCTTTGTGGTCCTTCCACTTTTCATCCCATTCGTGAATATCCCGGTCGGGTACATCTTTCAGTTCAGGTACCCATGTACGGATATATTCGCATTTTGGGTCGTATTTGCGACTCTGTGTCCACGGACTCATAACGCGATAATATGGTTTCATGTCCACGCCTGTGCCGCTAATGGCCTGCCAATTACCATTATTTGACGCAACATCATAGTCGGTAAGTTTTTGTGCATAGTACCGTTCTCCGAGACGCCAGTCGAGAAGTAGCGTCTTGACCAAAAAAGTAGCACACATCATACGGGCGCGGTTATGCATATACCCTGTTTTGTTCATTTGTCGCATACCTGCGTCAACAATCGGAATGCCCGTTGTTCCATTGCACCAGTTCTCGAAATCGCTTTGAGAACGGCGCCATTTTAGTTTTCGATAACGCGGTACGTATGCTTGTCCCAACACATCCGGGTACCCAAACAAGACATGTGCAAAAAAGTCGCGCCATATCAGCTCGCGCATGACACCATGTTCAATTCCGTAAGTGCCGGCAAATGTATGAAAAACTTCTCTTATAGATAGGTTACCAAATTTGATATAGGCCGATAGATGGGTCGTGTCGTATGTAAAGAAGTCACGTTTTTTGTCATAGTCTGTCTGTTTTTTCTTTCCGATTTCAAGTCGCGACAGCGCGATATCTCGTCCCGCTCTTACCATGATATCCGGGTTTTGAGGGAAGGTTCTCTGCATCTCTTTAAGAGATACGATGTAGTCACCTCCGAATAATGAGTTATGGATATTTTTGATACGTTTCACAACAGGTTTGTCAACGGGAAGGTGGAGAACCGCATTATAAAAAGGAGTGTATTTTTTATATACCGATCCGGTGCCAGTTAACACCGACCCGGGAACATGAAGGTAATAATCGTGACTCTCAATACAAGGAATATTAGCGCGTTCGCATATTTTGCGGACGGTAGCGTCACGTTCCCTTGCATAAGGTGTATAATCCATATTGAAAAATATGGCATCGGGCGAAATCTCTGCAATTACCGATGAAATCACTTCATTATTTTTCCCTTTCAGACATACGAGCTTCCCTCCAATACTGCGAACGCGACTTTCGAGGTCAAATAAGCTCTCGATCATGAACTGTATTGCGTTCGTTGATCGGTAGTCGTTTTTGGCTCCTACTTGTTCTGGCGTAAATACGAAACATGCATGTACCCGTTCGCACTGGGTTACACACTCGTATAATGCCTTATTATCTTCAAGACGCAAATCGCGTCGGAATATGAACAATCCGGATTTATATTTCTTGGTCATGCACTATACAGATATAAAAAAATGCGATGTATTACCGTATCATAAATGGGATTACTTAACCGCGCATCAAG
>Ga0181556_1005296_pt1 | contig 10085 bp, 11 predicted proteins | sample 011ome_14_FD_148651 | JGI IMG/M metagenome (GOLD analysis project Ga0181556, IMG submission 148651) | Coastal salt marsh microbial communities from the Groves Creek Marsh, Skidaway Island, Georgia - 011505AT metaG (spades assembly) | ecosystem: Environmental > Aquatic > Marine > Intertidal zone... | reverse complement strand
CGGGCTGATCGGGGAGCCGTCGGTGGTGTTCGACCTGTGGGGCTCGGCGGTCAATCTGGCCCACCGGGTCAAGGACGGTGCCTCGACCCCCGGCATCTTCGTCACCGATCGGGTCCACGAAACCCTCGGCGGGACAATCGCTTCGGAGTCCGCCGGCACGGTGGTCGTCGACGGTGGCGAGGAGCCGATCTGGAAGCTCACGGAGCGCTGATGTCGGCGCTGCTGGCCTCGTCGTGGTTCTACTGGGCGGTCGGGATCGCGGTGGGTCTGCCGCTGATCCTGGTGCTGCTCACCGAATGGCAGCACACGTTGCGTCGCCGGGGCTCGGCGCTGCTGCGTCCGGTGACCGTGCTGCGCAACTACCTGCTGCCGCTGGCCGCGCTGCTGCTGCTGATGGTCGGCGCCACCCAGATGTCGCCGCAGGCCACCCCGGTACGGATCGTGGGCACCCTGGTGGCGGTCGTGGTGCTGATCCTGCTGCTGTCCGGGATCAAGGCATCGTTCTTCTCCAACGCACCCGAGGGCACCTGGCGGCGGCGGGTGCCAGGGATCTTCGTCGACGTGATCCGGTTCGTGCTCATCGCCCTGGGAGCGGGACTGATCTTCGCCTACATCTGGGGCGCCAACGTCGGCGGACTGTTCACCGCGCTGGGCATCGGCTCGATCGTCATCGGTTTGACGCTGCAGAACTCGGTCGGACAGATCATCTCCGGTCTGCTGATGCTCTTCGAGCAACCGTTCCGCCTCGGCGATTGGATCGAGGCCAAGTCGGTCAAAGGCCGCGTCACCGAGGTGAACTGGCGCGCGGTACATCTGCAGACCAGCACCGGTCTGCGGATCATGCCGAACTCAGTGCTGGCGGGGGAGTCGTTCACCAACCTCAGCCGTCCGGCCGGCCGGCACACGATCACCGTGGTCAGCGTGTTCGCCGTCGAGGATCGCCCGGACCGGGTGTGCGCGATGCTCACCCGGGTGGCTCTGCAGTTGCCCGGCCGCAATCCCGACATCGCCCCGGCGGCGGAGCCGACCGGCGGCCTCAACTACACCACCACCATTCCGCTGAACTCACCCGGCGACGACGGCGACGCCAGGGCGACCTTCCTGCGCTGGATCTGGTACGCCGCCCGCCGGGACGGACTGCATCTCGACGAGGCCGACGATGTGTTCGACGATCCTCGGTTGCTCGCCGACGCCGTCACCTCCGTGGTGGCCCCGATCCTGCGACTCGACGCCGAACAGCAGCGGGACATGCTGGCGCACACTGAAATCCAGCGCTATGGGGCGGGGGAGTTGATCCAGCCGAACGGCGTCATCCCCGACGCGGTCTCGTTCATCCTCGACGGCCGGGTGGTGGTCGTCGTCGAGGGTGGCGACGGCAACCGAACCGAGGCGGACACCCTTGAGCGCGGCTCGTACTTCGGGCAGAGCACGCTGGTGCGCCACCCGGCCAGTGGGTCCGCCGTCGCGCTCGACGAGGTGACCCTGGTCCGGGTTGACCGGGACGCGATCGAGGATGTGGTGCAACGCAATCCGCAGCTGCTGCAGGAGTTCGGCCGCACCATCGACGAACGGCGCATGGCGGCGATGCAGGCACTGGCCGGGGACCCGACCTGAGGACCCCGCTCAGCCCCACTCGTGGTTCATCGCCCGTGACTCGCTGATCTCCTGCACCGAATCCAACTCGCGCAGCCGCGGACGGCTCGCCGCGATCAGCACCATCGCCAGGAGTCCGGTCACCGCCCCGAGCGCGAAGATCGCGGTGAAACTGCTCTCCGGCGGGTAGCCGCTCGCCGACCGGGCGCTCAACAGCACCGCCACCAAGGCCGCGGCGATCGAGCCCCCGACGGTGCGGGCGATCGCGTTCATCGACGTCGCCACCCCGGTCTCACCGGCGTCCACCTCACGCACGACCAGCGCCGGCAGCGCGCCGTAAGCCAGGCTGATGTAGGCGTTGACCAGGACGCCCGCCACGATCACCGGCCAGCCCACCCGGGTCACCAGGGCGAGCAGCACGAAGCCGACCACCCCGATGGCCGCGCCGGCCACCAGCACCGGTCGGGCGCCGTACCGGTCGATGTAGCGACCGCTGAGCAAGGCCGTGACGAAGCCGGCCAGCGCCCCGGGCAGCAGAAACACCACGCTGGTGTAGAGGACGGTGGCGCCCAGTCCGTACCCGCTGGCCGTCGGGGTCTCCACGTAGCCGGTCAGGCCGAGAAAGCCGAAGTACAGGCCCATACCCACCGACACGGTGGCGATGTTGGTCAGCAGGATGGGCCGGCGGCCCAGCATCGCCGTCGACACCAACGGTTCGCGGCAGCGCCGCTCCCACCACCACCACAGCGCCAGCACGACGACGCCGAACACCGCGCCGCCCAGCGTGCGCGGCGAGGTCCACCCCCACACGCCGCCCTGGGTCAGCGCCAGCAGTACCGCCGACAACCCGGCCGCCAGACCGAACGCCCCCGCCCAGTCCACCGACCCCGTGCCGGTCTGCACCCGGCGGGGGACCACGGCGACGACGGCGGCGATCACCAGCACGGTGAACACGGTGGTGAACCAGAACACCCGGTGATAGTTCGCATCGCCGCGCATCAGCAGACCGGTGACCACCAGGCCCATGCCGCCGCCGAAGCCCAGCACGCCGGAGATCACCGCCATCGCGCTCATCAACCGGTCCGGCGGCAGTTCCTCGCGCAGGATCGACACCCCGATCGGGTACAGCGCGAACGACACGCCCTGCAGCACGCGCGCCAGGATCAACAGCGCCAGCGAGGTCGTCGTCGCCGCCAGCACCGACCCGGCCAGCACCACCGCCAGCACCACCAGCAGCACCCGCTTCTTGGTGTACAGATCGGCCAGCCGACCGATCAGCGGGGTGGTGGCGGCCGCGGCCAGCAGATTGGCGGTGACCGCCCAACTGATCTCGACCGTCGAGGCATGAAGTTGCTCGGCCATCACCCGAAGGATCGGGACCACCGCGGTCTGCAGCACCGCCACCGTCAGCGCGACCACACTCAGCGTGGCCACCAGCAGACCCGGCGGGACCGTGCGGGCCGCCGGGCCGGTCGACGTCGGACTCGGCAGGGCGGACGGCATCGGCCGATTATCCCGCCCGATCGCTCCTCGCCCTGCCGCGGGGTGAGCGCCGGGTGCGTGTAAGGATGCGGTGATGGCCACCGTCCCCGCGCACTTCGTCCCCGACGCGGGCCTGCTGCATCCGACGGAGTTCGCGCTGAGCCGTTGGGGCCCCGACCATCTCAACGGCCCTGCCGTGGTCGGAGTGGCGGCCTGGGCGCTCGAACGCGACTACGGCGACGACGAGTTCCTGCCGACCCGGCTGACCGCCGACCTGTTCAAGGCCGCGCGGCGGGTGCCGACCGCGGTGCGCACCCGACTGGTCCGCGACGGCCGCCGTATCCGCAGCAGCGAGTGCGACGTGCTGCAGGGCCAGGACGTCGTCGCCCGCGCCACCATGGTGCAGTACCGCCGTTCCGCTCCGCCGCCCGGCCGGGAGTGGGTGCCGGCCGCGCCGTTCGCCCCGCCGACGGTCACCGACAGTGGGGCGGTGTACTTCATCGGCAGCGACGACGCCGGCTGGGATCCGGCCGGTGCGGTGCACCAGAACACCTCCCGCAAGCGGGTGTACCACCGCACCGTCGACGTCGTCGCCGGGTCGGCCCCCAGTCCGTTCGTGCGAGCCGTGGTCGCCGCCGAGGCCACCAGCCTGGTCACCAACATGGGCACCCGGGGCATCGGCTACATCAACGGCGATCTGACCGTCGCGCTGTCCCGGCTGCCGGTCGGGGAATTCGTTGGCGTGCAGGCTGATTCGCACTGGTGCTCAGACGGGATCTCGGTCGGCGGGGCGACCCTGTTCGACGACGCCGGCCCGTTCGGCATCGGCATGGTGACCGCCGTCGCCAACCCGGCCGCCCAGATCGACTTCAGCACCCCCGGACCGGTGCCTGCGCGATGAGCCGCCGTGCCGACGTCCTGATCAGTGCCGCCGATCTGCGGGCCATGCTGGAGCGCGGCGAGCGGCCGGCGATTCTCGACGTCCGCTGGCGGCTGGACACCCCGGACGGACACGATGCCTACCTGGCCGGTCACCTTCCCGGCGCGGTGTACGTGTCGATGGAGGACGACCTGACCGACCACACCGCGACCGGCCGCGGCCGCCACCCGCTGCCGGACGGCGCGGATCTGCAGGCCTCAGCGCGGCGGTGGGGCCTGCGGCAGGGACAACCGGTGGTGGTCTACGACGACTGGAACCGGGCGGGCTCCGCCCGGGCCTGGTGGGTGCTCACCGCAGCGGGGTTGGCCGGGGTGCGGATCCTCGACGGCGGACTGCCGGCCTGGACCGCCGCCGGCGGGGACCTGCAGACCGGGCCGGTCGCACCGGAACCGGGTGATGTGACGATCACGCACGCCGACCTCTACGCCGGGGCGCGCCGCACCCTGACCGCCGACCAGGTGCCCGCCGTGGCCACCCTGCTCGACGCCCGCGCCCCGGAGCGCTTCCGCGGGGAGTCCGAACCGGTGGACCCGGTGGCCGGGCACATCCCGGGGGCGGCCAACCTGCCGAGCACCGCGGTGCTGGCCGCCGACGGCACCTTCCTGCCCGAGACGGAGATCGCCGCGCTGCTGGCCGCCCGCGGCGGCGGGGCAGAGGTGGGCGTCTACTGCGGGTCGGGGGTCACCGCGTCGGTGGTGCTGGCCGCGCTCAGCGCGGCCGGCGCCGAGGCCGCGCTGTTTCCCGGGTCGTGGTCGCAATGGAGTACCGACGGCCGTCCGGTGGCCACCGGCGGCTGAGAGCGCCGAAGCGCTGCGCCTACCATGTCGGCCATGTCTGACAACCCTTTCGATCCCACACTCTGGGCACCCGTCGACGGTTTCGAGGACCTCACCGACATCACCTACCACCGGCTGGTCCGCGACGGCATCGCAGCGCCGACCGTCCGGATCGCGTTCGACAGACCGGAGGTTCGCAACGCCTTCCGGCCCCACACCGTCGACGAGCTGTACCGCGCCCTGGATCACGCCCGGATGTGGCCGGAGATCGGGGTGGTGCTGCTCACCGGGAACGGGCCGTCGCCGAAGGACGGCGGCTGGGCGTTCTGCTCGGGGGGCGACCAACGCATCCGGGGCCGCGCGGGCTACCAGTATGCCGCGGGGGAGACTGCCGACACCGTCGACACCGCCCGGTCAGGTCGGCTGCACATCCTGGAGGTCCAGCGGCTGATCCGGTTCATGCCGAAAGTGGTGATCTGTCTGGTCAACGGTTGGGCGGCCGGTGGGGGACACAGTCTGCACGTCACCTGCGACCTGACCCTGGCCAGCCGCGAACACGCCCGGTTCAAGCAGACCGATGCCGACGTCGGCAGCTTCGACGGCGGCTACGGCAGCGCCTACCTGGCACGTCAGGTGGGCCAGAAGTTCGCCCGCGAGATCTTCTTCCTCGGCGAGACCTACACCGCCGAGGACATGCACCGGATGGGGGCGGTCAACCGGGTCGTCGATCATGCCGATCTCGAGAACGTGGGCATCGAATGGGCGGCGACGATCAACGGGAAATCGCCACAGGCGCAACGGATGCTCAAGTTCGCCTTCAACCTCCTCGACGACGGGCTGGTCGGTCAGCAGATTTTCGCCGGGGAGGCCACCCGGCTTGCCTACATGACCGACGAGGCCGTCGAGGGCCGCGACGCGTTCCTGGAGAAACGCGACCCGGACTGGAGCCGCTTCCCCCGATACTTCTAAACGTCGCCTACCGACGATTCGCCGGCAACAGCTCCCGTCGGATAGGCGTACCGACGGCGTCGAGTCATGACGCGGGCGGTGCCTCCGGTTGGCCGTAGACGGCGACAACGACGGATCGGTCGAGACTGTTGACCGACCACACCCCGATCACCGTGTTGGCGCAGTCGGCCATGATCGCGTAGTCGATCGGGTCGTAGTACCACTGGTTGATCACGTCGAGGTTGTTGATGGCCAGTGACTGGTTGATCGCCACGGTCTGGGCAACTCTGCCACGGAAACCTGCGGCCTCGGCCCGGGATTGCGGGGTCGAACCGTCCGAGCCGAGATCGCCGTCGAGGGCGCGGTTGTTGAGCACATCGTTGGCGTGCCATTCGGCGGCGAGTTGGAGTTTCGGCTCCACCCGGATCGTCGTCGTGCACCCGGCCTGATTCTGAACCGTGTACACGTTGACCACCACACTCTTGTTGAGCCGGGCGTTGTCGGCCGCCGCGGCCGGCGCCGATGTCACCGCGACGGTGACGGCAAGCGGAGCGGCGAGCAGGGCGTGGATCGTCCTCACTGCAGCGCCTCTCCGTGCTGGGCCGGCCAGGACGGCGTCGGACCGCGGTAGTGCACGGCCGATTGCCGCAGTTGCCAGATCTGCGCCGGGCACAGTTCGTTGACCGCCTGGTTGATCAGGTACACCGCCTGGTACTCGTCCTCGGTGCCGAAGTCGGTTTTCACGTCGGCGATGTTGTCCGGGTAACTGCGGCCCGAATCGACCTTGTCGCAGATTCCGAACCCGTAGTTCAGGGCGGCATCGGCGTTCGGGAAGTTGTAGCCGGGCCGCACCGTCACGTTGACCAGATACGCCACCGCGTCGCCGTCGGCGACGGGGGCGACCATCACCGCGACCGCGGCGCCGAGCCCGGCGGCGATCAGGATCCGGGCGGCACGATCAGCGATTGCCATGTCCTGTCCTGACTCGCCGTGGTGGATAACTCGGGCTGCGTGTCGGTGCGGCCTCTCAAGCGGTGCTGGTAGCTGGATCGTATTCGGCGACGCCGGGGGCCGCTCGCGGCGGGGGACTTATACCGCGGAGGGTTTTCCTACGCTCGAAGAGCAACGCACTGAAATTCGCCGGAAATCAGCCGGTAGCGTGGTCGCCGGTCATCACATTCGACGTTTCGCGGCGCACGGATCGGAGCACTCAGCTTGGGCGATGAGGAAGTCACGACAAGGCTCCGGCGTAACCCGCTGACCGGGGCCTCGCCGGTGCGTCTGGCACTGATCCTCGGAACATCCCTGACCGTGGCCCTGACGGCGGTCTGCGGCTGGCTGGGTTACCAGACGATCGAGGCGCGGAAGGCGGAGCAGACCCGCGACACCCTGCTCCAGGTCGCCCGGCAGGGCGCGGTCAACCTCACCACCATTGATTACGAACACGCCGAAGCCGACGTGCAGCGAATTCTGGATTCGGCGACCGGAGAGTTCTACGACGAATTCAATTCCCGCTCGGCGCCGTTCGTGGACGTCGTGAGAAAAGCGCAGTCGAAATCTGAGGGCACGGTCACCGAAGCCGGGATGGAGTCGATCACCGGGCAGGAGGGCCAGGTCCTGGTGGCGGTGTCGGTGAAAACGACCACCCGTGGCGCACCCGACGAGCAGCCGCGGTACTGGCGGATGCGGCTCACCGTCACCCAGAGCGGCGCCGAGACCAAAGTCTCGAAGGTGGAGTTCGTCCCGTGACCGACGAACAGGCCGAGACCGAGGTGGATTCCGAGGTGGATTCCGAGGTGGATCCTGACCTGGACGGCGCGGACGACGATGCCGACGTCGACGATGCTGCGGCCGGCGCCCCCGCCGCTCCCGCGCCGCGGAACCGGCGATCCGTTCTCGCCTTCGCGGTCCTTCCCGCCGTGGTCCTGGCACTGACGGTCGGTGCCGGCGTACTGAAGTGGCAGTCCGCCTCGCGCCTCGATGGCGAGGCGGCGGCGGGAGAGTCCGTCGCCGCGGCGCGCGAGACGACGACGGCGATTCTGAGCTACAGCGCCGATTCCGCGGACACCGAGTTGAACGCGGCGCGCAGCCGCCTGACCGGATCGTTCCTCGACGCCTACACCGAACTGATCAACGACGTCGTGATCCCGGGCGCGAAAGAGAAGAAGATCTCGGCGGTGGCCCAGGTTCCGGCGGCGGCCTCGGTATCGGCCGGGTCCGACCACGCCGTGGCATTGGTGTTCGTCAACCAGACCGTCACGGTCGGCAAGGACGCTCCGACCAACACCGCGTCGAGCGTGCGGGTGACCCTGGACAAGGTGGACGGCCGGTGGCTGGTGTCCGGCTTCGATCCGGTGTAGCGCGCCGTCAGTCCCTGACCCACACCGAGATGTAGCCCAGCGGAATCCCGCTGCGGGTGGCGATGCAGTCCCGGGCGGCGGCCTCGACCTCGGCCCGGGTGGCCGCCTCGGTGACCGCGTCGATCTCCGGGATCCGGATCAGCCAGCGCCCGCCGACGGGGCTCAGCTGGATCTCGAAGCACTGACCGGCCATCGGCCGGATCACCCGGCGGACGCCGCGGTGCGCGCCGCTGTGGGCACGGACTCGGGCTTGGATGGTCACGGGGCACGAAAATACAGCGATCGGTCGGGTTGGAGCAAACCCGGCCACGGCACCGCTAAGCTGCGCCGGAACTCTGTGGTGGTGCACGGGGATTGACAGGGAGTTGGTGGCGATGGCGACGACGACGGCGGCCTCGGTGGGGCGTATCGGCGGACTGGCCGTGGCGCTGGGCATCGGCGCTGCCGTCGCGACCGGCCTGGCCGCCTCCGCGTGGGCGGCTCCGGACGGCCCGGCCGACGACCGGTCGGCCCGTGCCGCCACGTCGACGGCGGCTCCCGGCCAGGCCCGCACCGCAGCGGTTCGACCCGCCGCAACCCGCGCCGTGTCCGCCGGACCGACCCGGCGGCCCGCGGGGCAGACGCCGAACCCGGCAGCAACCAACGGTGCGTCGGCGCCCAGGCCCGCGGCGGCGCTCGCACCGCGGGCGTCCGCCGTACCGGTGGTGGCCGCACCGGCCGACGCCGTGGCGCCGACGCCGGCCCGCGCCACCGTCGCGCAGCGCTCCGCGCGGCAGCTGTCGCTGTGGCCGGACAGCCGCGGGCGGCTGATCACCATCTACAAGCGGACGCATTTCGCGATCCCGAACAACTTCGGTTTCTTCGTCCAGAAGGTCACCGGCACCGGCACTTTCACCACCAACTCGGCCTACGACCTCGGTGACGAGGACCAGTACGACTGGAACAAGTTCACCGGGATCGCGTTCACCCCGCTGGAGCCCGACCGCGACTCGGTGATGGTGGGCTGGCGCTACAACCTCAACACCCAGAAGTTCGAGATCGCCCCGTTCTACAACGTCGACAATAAGCGTATCCTGCCCAACGAGAACCCGAATTCACCTGGCTACGAGGTGATCTCGGTGCCCGTCGACGAGCCGTTCAACTTCCTCGTCGACTACACCGGGGTGACGTTGAGCTACGGCGGCAGGACGGTGTTCAAGCCGTTCCCCGAGGGCCTGACCCCCAACGTGTGGACCGCCGCGCGGGTCAGCGGATGGTTCGGCGGCAACGAGGTCGCGCCGCGCACCATCTCCTACTTCATCAGGTTCGCCTGAGTCGGTTCGCCCGGTTCACAACCGCAGCACCCCGGTGGCGATCAGCACCGCCGCCACCACCGCGACGATCACGATCAGCCCGAACAGGACCGCCTCGGCCGGGGTGAACACCCGCAATCCGCGCTCACGGCGGGCGATCACGTAGAGGATCGCGGCCGGGGCGTACAGAAGTGACGCCAGCAGAAGGTGTTTGGGGCCCGCGGCGTACACCAGGAACGTGGTGTAGACGATCGCCAGGATCGCCACCGCCATGTCGCGGCGGCGGGCCGAATCCGCCCCGGTGTAGGTCTCCCCGGTCAGGGTGAGTTTGAGCGCGTAGCCCGCCGCCAGCAGGTAGGGGATCACCGCCAGCGCGGCGGTCAGGTCGAGGATGAAGTCGAGCGCCTCGGCGACGAACAGCAGCACGATCAGCAGCAACTGGACGTACAGGCTCACCATGGTCAGCGCGCCCACCGGGGTGCCCCGGGAGTTCAGCCGGGCCAGGAACTTCGGCATGTCGCCGAGGGTGGCCGGGACGTAGAGCACCTCCGAGGACATCAGCGTCCACGCCAGGTAGGCGCCCAGCACCGACAGGATCACCCCGGCCTTGATGAACACCGCCCCCCACGAGCCGACCATCGACTCCATCACCGTGGCCATCGACGGCGGTGCGGCGTCGGCGAGTTGGTCCTGC
>Ga0181556_1005295_pt1 | contig 10085 bp, 9 predicted proteins | sample 011ome_14_FD_148651 | JGI IMG/M metagenome (GOLD analysis project Ga0181556, IMG submission 148651) | Coastal salt marsh microbial communities from the Groves Creek Marsh, Skidaway Island, Georgia - 011505AT metaG (spades assembly) | ecosystem: Environmental > Aquatic > Marine > Intertidal zone >... | reverse complement strand
AACACCATTATCCTCCACAGCGATTGTAACATGACCGAGATCATCCGACATCTCGACTGATATCTTGCCGCGAAAATCAGGCTCTTCATTGGCAGCCCTAGCGCCGACCGCCTCAACCGCATTCTTTAGCACATTGGTCATGGCCTGACCGAACTGGTGGCGGTCGCAATTGAGAATTGGCGTCTCAAGAACATCAACCGAGAGCGCAAAGTCGACTTCGGGGTGCGCAACTTCTTGCAAGAACAGGGCCTGGCGAAGCAAATCGAGCCCGTCTTCGTGCCGGAAAGTAGGCTTGGGTAAACGCGCGAACGAACTGAATTCATCAACCATCTTGCGCAGATCACCGACCTGTCGCACGATGGTGTTGGTTAGCTCGTCAAATAGATCGCCGTCGCTTTCAATCTGCCTGCGATACCGGCGCTTCAGCCGTTCAGTCGCGAGCTGGATCGGCGTGAGAGGATTCTTGATCTCATGCGCGATGCGGCGCGCCACATCAGACCACGCAGCCTGGCGTTGATCGAGCAGCTGCCGGGTGATGTCTTCGAAAGTGATAACGTGGCCATCATTCTCCCGCGCAACTTTTACCGCGAGCGTGAGGAGTTCGCTGCCCTTGGAATGTGTGACAATACCGCTTGAAAGACCTGCTTTGATCATCGAGTCAATCTGCGGAAGCAGTGCCTCTAGCTTGGTTCCCACTGGCGCTGCTTTTGCTGCATCCTGAAACAGCAATGTCTGAGCAGAGCCGTTCATAAGCAGTACTTCGCCCTTGGCGTCTATCGAAACAACACCCGCAGTAACAGAATCGAGGACCGCCTCCATAAAGGCGCGGCGTTCATCAAGCTGGGTGTTCGCTTCAACCAGCGCGGTGGTTTGCTTGTCCAATTGCTGCGTCATACGGTTAAAGGCGCGGTTGAGCATACCGATTTCATCTGCACCTGTGCGACCATCGACCCGCAGTGCGAAATTGCCCGCACCTACCTTGCGCGCGGCCACAACCAGATCCGTCAGTGGCTCAACTTGTCGGTCAGCAAAGCGCAGCGCGAACCATACAGCCAGACTGACCAAGGCCAGGCTGGCAATGAACAAAGCCAGATTGAAGCGCAGCTGGAGGGTTCTGGCTTCTGCGGTCAGCGCTTCAAAACTACTGGCGACGCTTTGTGCGTTTTCCCAATAACCGAATGAAACCTCTTCCGCGCTGCGGGCATTGTAGAGATATATGCCTACAGCTCTATCGATCGGAGCAAAGGCTTCAATGCGTTCCGGGCTGCCACCAACCCAAACCAGTTCGCCCTGTTCGATAGTGGGAAGCGCAGCGTTTATCACATCGCTGGTGTCGTTATCTTGGGACAAGTTCAGCATTGCGGCGGTGCGAATGGAACCATCGTCCACCAATTGATAAATCGCACTTTCGGTCAGCTCGCGACCGGTTATCTGCAATGTATAGAAATCGATGAACTCTTCATCAGCGACAGATCCCTGCTGCAAATAGAAACGCACATCGCCAGCCATGGTGATTGTTTCTGCGGCGACCTGCCTTTGGTTCTGATCGTAATATCCCTGCGCCAACTCATTGGCGTTTTCCATCAAATTGCGTGGCTCGTCAGAGAACCAGAAATCGACCCCGGATTGAAACAAAAAGGCCGCGAAGCCAGCAACCAAGATCGTTGGCACAGCAGCGATCAGGGAGAACAGAAAAACCAGGCGGACGTGCAAACGCGCTGTGCTGCCTGCCGCTCGCCGCAAGGCAAGTCTTCGACCCATTAAAACAATCAGCGCAATGGCAGGGATCAATGAAGCCACAAGCAGGAACGACACTTGCGCCGAAGGGAGCAATTCGCCGTCAACGGGATCGCGCGTAAAGGCGAACCAGGTTCCCCACAGCGCCACAAACAGGGTTAGACCGCAACCGATCCCTAACCAGACAATCAGGTTCGAGCGCTTGGTCGCGACAGTAAACTGGCGCCACCAGCGCGGCGACCGCCGCGATTGAGAACCTGCCTGCGCATCCATAGTTGCAACGATACAACTAGGTTGTTGCAATTATGCAAGCATTAAGTGTGGTAGTTGCGTTAAAGCGGTCTGGTAAAGCGATCAGCGTTAATCGCCAGTTCTGATAACCGTTTTCGCAGAGTGTTGCGATTAATGCCGAGCAGCTTCGACGCTCCCAGTTGATTGCCCCCGGTCTGCGCGAGCGCATATTCCATCAAGGGCTTTTCGAATGCGGCCAATGCGCTGTGATACAATGCGCCAGGAGCCGGGTGATTGTCCGCCAACCACAATTGCAACGCACCTTCGAAATCGAGCTTGCGCTGCTCTGGTGCGCCCTCACCTTCCGGGCCCAATATCTCGTTTAGTTCATCAACATCGACCACGTCTTCACGCGCCAAAAGCGCTAGGCGATACACAACATTGCGCAATTCGCGCACGTTCCCCCGCCAGCGCCGCAATGCCAAGGTATCAAGCGCTTCTCTTGAAATCTGACGTCGCGGCAAACCATCTTCGGCCGCCTGACCAAAGAAATGCTGCGTCAGCTCTTCGATATCTTCACGGCGTTCGCGCAAAGGTGGAAGCTCGATCGGCACGACGTTCAATCGGTAGAAGAGGTCTTCACGAAAACGGCCTTCTGCAATCATGGGGGCCAGGTCCCGATTGGTCGCAGCAATGATGCGTACATCCACGGCAATTTCTTGACGCCCCCCCACCCTGCGTATGCGGCCTGACTGCAGCGCTCGCAGAAGTCGCGTTTGGGCTTCTGCCGGCATGTCGCCAATCTCGTCCAGAAACAATGTTCCACCATTGGCCTGTTCGAACTTGCCGATGGTTTGTGCCACGGCCCCGGTGAATGCGCCCTTCTCATGCCCAAAGAGCTCGCTTTCGATCAATTCGGAAGGGATAGCGGCGGTGTTTACGGCCACGAAGGGCCCAGACTTGCGTGCACCCAATTGGTGGATCGCCTCCGCAACCAGTTCCTTACCTGTCCCGGATTCGCCAGTAACCAGAACCGTCAAATCATTGCGCAGGACGCGCGTAATCATGCGGTAGACGCCTTGCATGGCCGGGCTGCGGCCCACCAAAGGCATTCCGTCGCCCTCTGAGACAGGCAGCGGCTCAGCCCCCGATCTCTGCCCGGCCGCCTGCCTGACAGCGCGAACCAGCTCGTCCAGATCGAACGGCTTGGGTAAATATTCAAAGGCGTCGTGCTCGCTAGCGCGCACAGCCGTATCCAGCGTATTCTGCGCGGATATGACAATTACCGGCATGTCAGGGTCGATCGCGCGTGCGGAGTCTAGCGAGGCAATGCCATCTCCGTCGCCAAGCTCCACATCGGTCAACATCGCATCGAAACTGTGCTCCGACAGAAGGCGATCGCGCGCCGCAATGCTCTCGCAGTGATGAGGAACAAAGCCCTCATCTTCCAATGCCGCGGTGATCACGGTTGCGATGGAACGATCATCTTCCACCAGCAGAATCTTGCTGCTCAAGTTTGTTCTCCGTCACCAGCCAACGCCAGATGCATCCGGAAATGCGTCAAACCAAGCCGTGTATCCCGCTCGTGCGCGATGCGACCATGCATGTCGCGGACCAGCTTTCTTACTAACGCGAGGCCTAGCCCCTGCCCCGATTTCTTGGTCGTCACAAAGGGTTCAAAAACATGATCGCGCAGAGCCTCATCAATACCGGGACCGTTATCGGTAACGGTGATTTCAATCGGTAATTTGACCGCCTTGCCATCGTGGACAGCACTGAGAGCAAATCCGCTTACAAACCGTGTACGAACAATCACCGCAGGATTGGTCTGTTCGCTCGCACGCAATGCATCACAGGCATTGCTGACCAGGTTCATGACAACTTGCTCCAACGCGTCACGATTTGACAAAACCGGAGGCAAAGAAGGATCGAACTCTTCGGTGATCTCCACTCCCTCGGTTCCCGCAGCACGTACGGTGGCAAGCGCTGATCGAATAGCTTCGTGGAGATTGGTAGACGCCAGCTCTTCGCGGGTTGAGCCGCCCAATTGCTGCATCCGGTCGATGAGGCGGGCAATGCGATCGACTTCGTCCGTTATCACCTTGGCGAGACCTCGGTCCTTCGGCTCGAGCTTGCGGGACGCGAGCTGCGCTGCACCGCGAATTGCGGCCAGTGGATTGCGAATCTCATGCGCTAATATCGATGGAGCACCGGAACTTGCGATTTCAGCCTCGCGTTCGTTCGAACCATCATCACGCCCAGTGTCAGAAAGGGTCATGATCCGCCAGCCTGGATGAGATACCAGTGGGGAAATGGTCAAATTGACCCTGCTCTCCTGATTGTTCACGCGCAGACCCACATCGCGCGCAACCAATGGCGATTCAGGCTCGTTCAGATGCGCCACAACGCGATCGTCAAGAATATCTATCTTGGACACGACAGTTTTGCCTAGCAGCCTCTTCTCACTGCGGCTCAACAAATTTTCCGCCGCATAGTTCAGTTCAGCAATCCGGCCCTCAGGATCGATCAGAACCGCGGCAAACACCAACCCCTCTATCTGAGCGGCCTTGTCCGGCTTTTCGCCAATGATGGTGCCGATTTCGTCCACGCCAGAGGCTTACGCCGCACGGCGATGCAGGAACGGCGTGTAAAAGCGTTCGATCTCGCCCAGCACCTGATCCGGGTTGTCGATGAAATTCACGTGATTGCGAAACTCGGCAGAGCCATGCATCCCCTTGGTATACCAACCAAGATGCTTGCGCGCGATCTTGCTGCCGACATCGCGGCCATAATGCTCAAGCATGTCGTTATAGTGCTCGACCAGAGTCTCGTACTGCTCATCAAAGCTAGGGCTCTCCAGGCTTTCGCCGGTGTGCCACCATTGCATGACCTGCCCCAGCAGCCAAGGTTTGCCATATGCCCCACGGCCGATCATCAAACCGTCCGCACCCGACTGTTCCAGCGCCTTTGCCGCATCTGCAATCGTGCAGATGTCGCCATTGACAATCACAGGAATGTTGACGGCATCCTTGACCTTGCGGATGAATGACCAATCCGCGCTGCCTTTGTACATCTGGTTGCGCGTTCGCCCGTGAACGGTGATCATCTTGACCCCGATATCCTCTGCAATGCGAGAAAGCTCGGGCGCGTTAAGGCTGGCATGATCCCAGCCCATCCGCATTTTCACAGTGACCGGGACATCGACCGCTTTCACAGTCGCTTCCATCAGATTTATCGCAAGCGGAACCTCGCGCATCAGCGCGCTTCCGGCATAGCCATTCACAACCTTGCGCACTGGGCATCCGAAATTGATGTCGATGATCGCGGCGCCATTACCTTCCTGAAGCTTGGCCGCTTCAGCCATGCTTTCGGGATCACAGCCAACAAGCTGCATTGAAACGGGATCTTCGCTCTTGTCCCACTCAGCCTTCTGAATCGACTGGCGCGTTTCACGGATCGCAGCCTGGCTAGCGATCATTTCTGTTACATTGAGGCCAGAGCCATAGCGACGCACCAGTTTTCGGAACGGCAAATCGGTCACGCCCGTCATTGGCGCGAGCACAACAGGAGTGTCGATCGATACCGTGCCGATCTTGATCTGCGTCACAGCCGGTGGAGAGGGGAGCGAAGTCATCGTCTAATCATGTGCCTAAAATTTGGGCAGCTCATAGTGGATTGCGCTCTGCTCGTCCAGCCCCTAAGCGCGTGCACCGAGTCTGAGAGAAGCGTGACACAAGCCACTCCCCTTCCCCCTTTTGCCGCAATCGTTGTTGCAGCTGGAAAAGGCCTGCGCGCAGGCGGCGATGTTCCGAAACAATTTGCGCAATATCGCGGCAAGCCATTGGTACGCCATTCGGTAGAGGCTTTGGGCAAAGCCGGGGCTTCACCGCTGATTGTGGTGATCGGAGATGGACAAGAAAATGCCGCAAGGGCGGCCCTTCAGGGAATTGAAGGTTTAGCTTTTGCAATCGGTGGCCTTACGCGCCAGGATTCGGTGCGAAACGGGCTCGAGGCTTTGGCAACATCGGCTCCGGAGCAAGTACTGATCCACGATGCCGCTCGCGCTGATCTTCCCAACGGCGTGATCGAGCGCCTGCTTGGCAAACTTGTTGAGACTGCAGGTGCCATCCCGGTTCTGCCCGTCGTAGACAGTATTGCCGTGGCCGAGGGAGGTGAAATGTCCGGCAGGGCAGACCGAGAGGTTTTGCGCCGCGTTCAGACACCGCAGGCGTTCATCTATGAAGATATCCTCTCCGCACATCGCGCATGGAAAGACGCAACCGATGCTGGCGATGATGCACAAGTACTCATGGCCGCAGGCGGCCAAGTCGGCTTGGTTGATGGCGATGAATGCCTCAAGAAAATCACATTTGCTGAGGATCTGATGTCAGACAAACCCCAAATAAGGGTCGGACAAGGCTTTGATGTTCACCGATTGCTCGAAGGCGAGGATCTTTGGCTGTGCGGCGTGCAAATCCCGCACAACAAGGGTCTGTCCGGTCATTCAGACGCCGATGTCGCGCTCCATTGCGTGGTCGATGCATTGCTCGGTGCGATTGGCGATGGCGATATCGGCACGCATTTTCCACCCAGCGATCCGCAATGGAAAGGCGCGCCTTCACCCTTGTTTGTGAAACATGCAGTGAAACTGGTCGATCAGTCCGGATACCGGATTTGCAATGTCGACCTCACTTTGATTTGCGAAGAACCCAAGATTGGCCTGCATCGGGACGCGATGCGCGCAAGACTTGCAGAGCTGCTAAGGATTGATGCATCGCAAGTGAGCGTTAAGGCGACTACAACCGAACGTCTGGGCTTTACAGGTCGCGGCGAAGGTATAGCAGCGCAAGCGATGGTGAGCCTCCAGAGAGAGATATGACCGAAAATACGCAAACAGACCACGGCAACTTGCTGCCCGCTGATATCGATGCGCTCGCTCGCCGCGTAATAGAAGAGAATGCTGCCGCCGGGCGCAAGATCGCTTTGGCAGAGAGCTGCACGGGCGGATTGGTTGTGGCCGCGCTTACCGAGATTCCTGGCTCGTCGGCCGTGCTTGATCGTGGCTTTGTTACCTATTCCAATGAAGCCAAGATGGAAGCGCTGGGTGTCGCACTCGACATCATCGAAACATTCGGCGCGGTCTCGATCGCGTGCGTTTGGGCGATGGCGAACGGTGCACTTCACAAGAGCAATGCAGATGTTGCCGTAGCCATAAGCGGGGTTGCCGGCCCCGGAGGCGGAACCAAGCTGAAACCGGTTGGCACTGTCGTTTTTGCACGGGCCACGCGGGACAGCGAGGCAAAGCCGGAAGGCGAGCTAAAGCATTTTGCGGATATGAACAGAGCAGAGGTACGCCATCAAGCCACGCTTTGCGCGCTTGAGCTCTTGCTCCCGTAAACCTCTACCGCGCGCGCCTCGAAGGCGGCTACCATCTTGTGAAATGCACGGTCGAAGTACTGCCCTGCAATCCGTTCAAACATACGGTTCTTGAATGTGAATTCGACCTTGAAGTCGATCTCACATCCGCCTTCGGGATGCGGTCTGAATATCCATGTATTGTCTAGATCGCGCAGCGGACCATCGACATAGTGCACATCGATCTCACGCGGGCGGTCCTTCGCCACGCGTGATGTGAACTTTTCCCGCAGTGATTTGAAGCCGACAACCATATCGGCGACCATTTCAGTATCGCTGTCAGATCTTACGCGTGTCGCGATGACCCATGGGAGAAATTCGGCATAGCGCCCCACATCCGCCACCAGATCGAACATCTGTTCGGCGGAGTAAGGTAGCCTTCGGGTTTCTCGTATTCCGGGCATCAGGCCTTTGCGCGAGCTTCCGCCTTAGCCAGCTTTTCAGCCCGCGCCGCCTTCATGACTGCGAAGTCATCGCCCGCGTGATAGCTTGAACGCGTCAAAGGGCTTGATGCGACCTGCAGGAAACCCTTTGCGCGCGCAATCGAGCCGTATGCCTTGAATGCATCAGGCGTGATAAAATCCTCGACATTGGCATGCTTCGGCGTTGGCTGGAGATATTGGCCCATCGTCATGAAATCGATTTCCGCGCTTCGCATGTCGTCCATCACCTGATGCACTTCAAGCCGCTGCTCACCCAGTCCCAGCATGATGCCAGACTTGGTGAAAATCATCGGATCGTGGCGTTTGACTTCTTCAAGCAGACGCAAGGATGCATAGTAACGCGCGCCCGGGCGGATTGTAGGGTAAAGCCGCGGAACCGTTTCGAGGTTGTGGTTGTAAACGTCTGGTCCTGCTTCACAAATTGCCTCAATCGCGGGCCGCATTTTACCGCGGAAGTCTGGTGTCAGGATCTCGACTGTTGTGTTGGGAGTCTCACGGCGGAGCGCATTGATCACCTTCACAAACTGCCCCGCCCCGCCATCCGGCAAATCGTCGCGATCCACACTGGTAATGACAATGTGTTCGAGGCCCATCTTACCTGCCGCAATCGCAACATTGTCGGGCTCCATTGGGTCTACCTTGCGCGGCATGCCGGTCTTCACGTTGCAGAACGCGCAAGCACGCGTGCAAACATCACCTAGGATCATCACTGTTGCGTGCTTCTTTGTCCAGCACTCACCAATGTTCGGGCAGGCAGCTTCTTCGCACACCGTATTGAGGTTCAAGTCGCGCATCAGTTTGCGCGTCTCATTATAGCCCTTGCTGACAGGAGCTTTTACGCGAATCCAGTCGGGCTTGCGCTGTCGTACGGGACGCAGCGTTTCATCTTTCGACGGAACAGATGCAAGGTCGTTCATGCGCGCCATGTAGGATAAGGCTGGACACTGCGCAATGGGCACTTGCCGACATTGGTATGCATAGCTAACGCAGCGCCATGAACGCTACAACTCACGGGTTACTTTTTAACATGTGGGACGTTGAAATGATCAGAGGCGAGCGCTTCTAAACCCCTTCGGAGATGGAATGACGAATGCCTGAGTATCCTGAATATGCTGAACTGCTGCGGGGCTATAAGCGCTTTCGCGCGGACGGTTATCCACGCCAGAAAGCTCGTTTTGACGAGCTGGTACGCGAGGGCCAGAGCCCCAAAGTCATGATAATCAGCTGTTCAGATAGCCGCGTTGATCCAGCCCAGATTTTTGACGTGGATCCGGGCGAGATTTTCGTCGTACGAAATGTTGCGGCCCTAGTACCGCCATTTGAGACCACTCCTGGCTATCACGGCGTTTCTGCTGCAATCGAATTTGCGGTTCAGATGCTGGAGGTCAGGCAAATTGTCGTGATGGGGCATGGACGCTGCGGCGGATGCCAGGCCGCGCTCACACAAAGCATGAAGGCCAAAGATCCGGGCAAAGGCGGGTTTGTGGCAAACTGGGTCAGCCTCCTCGACGAAGCAAGCCAGGCAGTATCGGCCAAGCATGGCAGCACAGGTCGGAAAGCAGAACTTGCGATGGAGTTTGCTGCTATTCGACAAAGCCTCACTAATTTGCGCAGCTTTCCATGGCTCGCAGACAAAGAAAAAGTTGGCAAGATAAAGCTGCGCGGGGCCCATTTTTCGATCGAGGAAGGTGTGCTGTATTCACTTGATGAGGACACCGGCGAGTTTCTGCCAGAAGACTAAATCGAACGGATTAATCGCTTGTCCCCCGGTGTGCCCTGCCCCCATGTCAGTGCATGTCAAAACCCGTAAATATCGCTCAGCTGATCGACGCTGACAACACCACTCCGGAACGGATCGATCCTGCCCTGACGGTAATGGCCGAGTTGGGCCAAGTGAACATTCGGCACGCCTACGGCGATTTCCCTAAGAACAATCTCGCAAAATGGGACAAGATCACCAATAAATTCGGTATTTGCCCGCAGCAACAATTTGATGTTTGCAAAGGCAAAAATGCCACCGATATGGCGATAACCATTGATGCAATCGATCTGCTTTATCAGGGCAAGGTTGATGGCTTCGGCATCATGACTGCGGACAGCGATTTCACACCGCTGGTCACGCGGCTGCGTCAGGACGGGTCCTGGCTCACGGCTTTGGAAAGGCCAAAACCCAACAGGCTTTCAAGAGCGTGTACACGCGCTTCATCGAATTCATGAAACTGATTACGAACTATAAATCTGAAGTTGCTGCCCAGGACA
>Ga0181556_1005287_pt1 | contig 10095 bp, 6 predicted proteins | sample 011ome_14_FD_148651 | JGI IMG/M metagenome (GOLD analysis project Ga0181556, IMG submission 148651) | Coastal salt marsh microbial communities from the Groves Creek Marsh, Skidaway Island, Georgia - 011505AT metaG (spades assembly) | ecosystem: Environmental > Aquatic > Marine > Intertidal zone >... | reverse complement strand
CTTCCGGCGCCAACGGGGCGACGGCGCCCGGGAACTTGTCCGCGACGGCGGTGCAGTCATCCGGGGTGCACAAGGTACCCGCGGTGAACCACGGGATACCGGTGCCGTTCTCGGCGGCCCAGGCGCCAGTGACGCCCAATTGGGCCCATCTGCCGTGGATGATTTCACGCTCGGCGTTCTTTTCGTTGCCAAACGGGATGATCGGGGATTCGCCCCCACCCGGGTAGGTACCGAATTCCGGGTAGATGTCAGCCTTGACAACCTTGGAGATGGACTTGGACTGTTTTTTTTATTTATTTAAGAGAAAGAAGGAAACGATCCGGTCAGTCAAAAATCTCTTTCCATTTTTTGTTTTTTTTCATCTCTTTTGGACGACAAGGGAGCGTATCTCAGAACACGAGTATCTCGAAAGGGATACGCGCTATCTTCGTCTGAAAATACAAACGCGGAGAGAAAGGATGCACGATGCGTACAATTCGCGATAAAACGCGCACATAAAGAAGAAAAGGGTGCACGTGTGCCCTCTCGTTCATATTCGGAGCGTTTCGTGAACATTTGGTGCATCTCACGAGCGCGCGCGCGTCAAAAGAAATGTTACACATTTTCGACGATGATGTTCATCATCTCCCATCGCCATCCTCCTCCTCATCGCGAAGAAGAAGAAGAAGAAGAAGAAGGATAATAAAGATCAAAAAGTAAAGAAGAAGAAGTAAAACGTACCTGAACCTTGGTGGCCTTGAGGCCGGCGATGGACGCGATTTGTTGAGTAGCAGCAAACATTGTTTGTAAGTAGGTGTTTTGTTGTTGTGTCTTAAGACGTGTGCGAGTATGAGGAATGAGAGAGACGTTTCAGAGGGAAAAGAACCATCGAAAGATTTGATTTGCCTTTTTTTCATTTTTCATTTTTCATCGTTTTTTTAAACGCGTGAAGTTTTTCTTCTTTTTGCTCTTTTCTCGTTTGCTTCTTTTTCTGCGACAGAATGCGACAGAAAAAAAGAGGGCGCGCCCCCTTAAAAAAAGAAATTATGGGCCTCTTCACACTACCACGATTACTACGCGGCGACGACGACGACGACGGCAGTAGTAATCGTGGTGTCAGTACTCTGGAGGACGATAATAGGGAAAATGATGACGAGGAACAAAGATTGATGTCTTCGCCATCAATGAGAACATCGTCATCATGGTCGTCAAGAAAGAGAAGCGGTGTCTTCCAGTTTGCGATTTTTGGATGCGCATTCCTCTTCTTCGCGCTCGGGTACGTTTCTTCACCGACGACGCCGATTTTATCCTCTCAAACATCGTCGTCTTCTCCTTCTTCTTTGAACAGTAGAAGGGGCGCATCATTTTCTGTCCCAAGTCTCGGTTCCTCCTCTTCGCAAAAGAGCGGTCGCCATCGATTTGAACTCCTCGGAGGAGGAGGAGGAAAAAAAAGAGAAGACGAAGAAAAAGAAGACAAAGAAGAAGACAGAGGAGAAGCAAAAGAAACGAACGCTTTGGACGCAGAGTTAGAGTTGGAAAAAGACGAACATCTTTTAGAGCACTTGCAAAAGTCTTTGAACGATAATATCGAGACGCAAGAAAAGGAGACGCTGAAACTCGTCGAGATGAAAGTAGACGAACAAGACGCGGAAAAAATGCAAGAAGAGGAAGAACTGACCGAAGAAGAGCTCGGCATTCATCACAACAGCCACGGAGAGGACGAAGCGTCGAATACCGGTAGCATTGATAAGAGTAGCAGTAAAAATATTAAAGACGACGGGTCCGAGCTTGGATTTAAAGAGGAAGACAACGAAAGTGGGATGAAAAATGCAACATCGAGGAGGAAGACGACGACGACGACGTTCGAGGACTCTCTACTGACGAACGTTTCGTCCGAGCTCGACGAGGTGATTCGCGACGGGAAGCAATCGATGATCGATGGCAGAGATGTCACGCCTCGTGCGGCGGCTTTTGAACGCATGGACGATGAGCTCAAGGACGTTTTAGATGCCGTACACGCCGTCGACGGCAGCGGCGGTGAGAACAGCGAGAATCAAAGAAATAACGTAAAACTCGCTCGAGAGAAAGTGTTGTCTTCGTCGTCTTCTTCCTCGTCATCTTTCGATCGCGGAGACAGAAAGATAACGACGCCGAAAGATAATCCCGAGGAAACACTCGGTTGGACTGAAGTAGACGCAACGACTATCGATCCCGAAAGTATCACCGAAAGTGCGCAGTCTGGAGTACGTTCGCTCGTTCTTAATCCAGAGATTGTCCACGAATTGAAGGAAAAATTCGAAGACATGAAGAATAAAGGCGAAGTCCAAGTGGAAGGTAACTGGAAAAAATTCGATGCCGAGGCCAAGGAAGAAAAGAAGCAAATGAAGGAGGCGAAGAAGATGGAGGAGATTGTTGAAGAATCGTCTAAAATTCTCGACGATATCGACGCGGTGCGCATGGCGCAAAGCTTAGACGCGGGAGGTGGGAGTAAAAGTTTCTCGTGGACTTTTTCCTACTTGTATTTTCCGTTGATTGTTTTCTTTTCAGTTTTGTTAGCAGTCATCGCGCTGCTCATAAAAACGTCAGATAAGAACAAATTGAAACGATATGGATCCACGGGTTCATTCGATCGATCCAGTCCAAAGCGTAAGGGCAAAAGTAGACTGTATACGCTCGGAGAGGAAGAGGAGATCTATCAAACTACCAAGGATAACACGTATCCCGATTTTTCGAACCTGAGGGACTTTGAAAAAGGAAATCGCATTTATAATAGTAGCATAGAGAGCTTCGATGACGATTACGAAGATGACGATTACGACGATGACTCTCTCGACGACGAGGAGGATGGTAGTTGTGAGGACGATTTCGACGAGGAAGCCTTGTCGGAAAGATCTTCCGACGTATCTTCTTTCCAAGGTTTCCGAGAGAAAGCAATCGCAGTCGCTAAAGCAGCCGAAGAGTTTTTAGCGAACGGCAAAGGAGCTACCGTGCGCGTTTCCAACGCCGGTACTTTTCATGGCGCTTCTAAGTATGGCGCAAACGAAAACGGGAGAGATGAAAAAGACGACGTCGGCGTTACGTCTTTGAAAAAGAAAGAGAGTCACAACAACAACGAGAACGGGCAAAAATCTTCCTTTATAAAAAGCTCCACGACGAAATGGATATAGCTCTAATTTAGATAAACTTGTTGTATTATATGTAGCGGTACTGAGTACCTAGGTATCTGTTAGATCAAAGAAATGAATAAATCCTCTCTTTTTCTTTTCTGGTCGCTTAAATCGCGCTTGACCACGAGACAAACTTAGCAAAGTGCGCTATGTACGCTTCGTCGACAGATGATTTCCCAACGATGCCGGGGACTAATTCGTACGTCTTCAGCAAACTCGGGCGTTTTTCTACTGCATCAGCCCACGATTTCAACCACGGTAATTTTTGTAAAGTATTGTTCAAATCGTAGTCGCGATAATGCTTCAAGACAACGCGCAGTCGAGAAAGGAATCCCATCGTCGCGCAGTCGTGAGAAGTAAACTGATTTCCGCAGCAATAATTCCCGTTGTCACCACCAAAAGAAGCGTTCATTTGCAAGCATCTGTCAGCTTTCGCTAAAGCGTGTTCAACTTCACTAATCGCACTTTCTAATTCTGCTTCATTCTTCGCCCTGAGACACTTGAAAAACGCCGGGACGACCGTGTTGAACGTGTTTTCGAACAATTGTCCATCGTATCTCTGCTCTGCAGTCTTTGGACGCAAATCGACACCGGGATAGGTGTCGTTGCAACAGAAATAGTTCATCACGAGTGCCGATTCAACCATGACCTTACCGTTTGGAAGACGTAATACCGGTACCGACGGGTTTGCCTCGGCATCCGGCGACCCAGTCGCGAAGGTTTTGCAAAACGCCTCGGACTTATTTTCCAAATCTTCCCACACGAATCCGTCGAACGAAATGTTCTTTTCGAGCATGGTTATCCAAATTTTGTGGCAAAATGGACACGTGGCGGAAAAGTAAAGCGCGTCCTTCTCATCAGCCTTGGACGATGGGCGACTCGTCGTCGCCGTGTTTGCGTCTCGAGCTGGTGCCAAACGCATCGACGCTAAAGAAGACTCGTGCGCCTCGGCAATCCCTTCGTGAGCGTACGTACCCGAAGAAGAAGAAGAAGAAGAGGAGGAAGAATTTCTAGATGTCATTCGCATGGACGCTAGCGTTGACTCGTGTGCCTCTGCGATGCCTTCGTGGGCTTGTTTCGTCGCCTCAGCAGAGACGATTAAATTCTTCTTTTGCGTCTTTTGATGCGGAGAAAAAGCGATGACATTCTTCTTCTTCTTCTTTTCCTTCCTGTTGGCGAACACCGAGGACGTGCTTTGAACGAAAGTGTGCTTGGCGGCGGCAAAACTCATGTTTTCTTTCTTCCTCTTTTTGTTCTCTTTCTCGTTTTGCGTCGTCGTCGTGTGACGATGGATGTGATGATGCGTGTGTCTGTGACTCCTTTCTTTTTATATCGCTTTTTTTCGCAGGACAGTAATGAAAACGACCCTTTTCCTCCCAAACCCTCTGATGCAAGGCAACCAAACACACACAACAGAAAGTAAGAAATTTTGAGTGAAAAAAGAACCACAAACCACAACAAACTTTGAACCGAAACGTCTTTATTTGCTGTTTCTTCTTCTTCATATTTTAACCCCGGTGAGGTGAGAGAAAATGAAGAAGCAAGGCTCGTACGTCGATTTGACGCAAGGTGCTACGGAGGATGTGCACAAACACATTCTCTCCAACGGGTACGTCCTCGTCGTCGTCGTCTGAGCAGAAAATGTATCTCTCTTTCTCTTTCGGAAGAGGAGGATAAAATTGTATTCTCGTGTGGACTCTTTTCCTGAGCCCCGCACTTTTTTTGTGTCACTCTTTTTGCGCGTGATCTTCTCTCTTTCGCCGAACGGCGCGCGCGAGAGAGAGGAAGAGAGAGAGAGAGAGAGAGAGAGATTCACGCGAGTTCTCGGTCCATCGCTCGAGGGGGATTTTGTGATTTCGTATGAGAGAAAGAGCGCGCGCGCGCGTGTTCTTTCTCACTCGGGCTCTTTTCTTGGAGAATGACAAATATGAGTCACTATTATTCTATCCATCTTTTCTCTCGTTCTCTCGTCTACAAAAAAAAATACTCACATCATCGAAACATCATACTCACACTTATCATCATTCATTCATTACATCATTACAGAGAACAAAATGGTTCCGCGTTCAAATCAAAGATCGTGTGCACCCTAGGCCCGGTCTCGCGAACTGTTCCCATCTTGGAAAAGATGTTAAAGGCTGGCATGTCCATCGCGAGGTTCAACTTTTCGCACGGTTCTCACGAGTACCACCAAGAGACTTTGGACAACCTTCGTCAAGCGAGTGAGAACACTGGCATCATGTGCGCGATTTTGCAAGATACCAAAGGTCCGGAAATCCGTACCGGTTTGCTCGAGCACGGTGAACCAGTGCATTACCACGCCGGCGACGAAATCACTTTGACGACAAACTACGACACGGTCGGTAACAACAAGTTGATCGCAGTTTCTTACCCTGACTTGGCTAAAGATGTTTCCGTCGGGTCTAAGATTCTCTGCGCGGATGGTTCATTGACTTTGACCGTGCTCAAGTGCAACGTCGCGGAAGGTACGGTCGTCGTCAAGGCTGAAAACAGCGCGAAACTCGGCGAGCGAAAGAACATGAACTTGCCGGGCGTGAACGTGAACTTGCCGACTATTACGGAGAAGGATCGCGACGATTTGTTGAATTGGGGCGTGAAGAACGGTGTTGACTTCATCGCCGCTTCCTTCGTTAGAAAAGGTTCGGATATAGACTACATTCGATCGGTTTTAGGTGACGCGGCGCCGAAAATCTCAATCATCTCGAAAGTTGAAAACATGGAAGGTTTGGACAACTTTGAAGACATCGTGGATAAATCAGACGGCGTGATGGTTGCCAGAGGTGATTTGGGCATGGAGATTCGTATGGAGCAAATCTTCTTGGCGCAAAAGAGAATGATCAAAAGGTGTAACGAGGCGGGTAAACCAGTCATTACGGCGACGCAAATGTTGGAGTCCATGACTGGCGCACCTCGACCGACGAGAGCGGAAGCTACGGACGTTGCGAATGCCATCTTAGACGGTACCGATTGCGTCATGTTGTCCGGGGAAACGGCTGCGGGTGATTATCCGTTAGAAGCTGTGTCGTGCATGGCGGATATTTGCCGCGAAGCTGAAGCGTACATAGACTCCGCGGCGGTGTTCCAACAACTCATGTCGCAACAGAAAGTTCCGCTAAACTTGCTCGAATCTTTAGCGTCCTCCTCCGTTCGTTCCGCTCAAAAAGTCAAAGCGAAGGCGATCATTGTTCTTGCGAAATCTGGGAACACGTCTCGATTGATTGCAAAGTACCGTCCAGACTGCCCGGTGTTTTGCGTGTGCGTGCCGAATGAAAAATACGAGGCTGAAAATGCGGCGAGACGAATGCTCGCATCCAGAAGTTTACACTCCAAAGTTTGCCCGCAAGAGTGGTTGGGTGAATCGGGACATCCGCAAGATATATCAAAATCTGCGATTGCATACGCGAGGGATACGTTGAACATTATCGAGAAGGGCGATTACGTAGTGTGCGTTCACCGCTTGTTGGGCGATATGCTGATGAAGATTGTTCTCGTGGAGTAAACAAACAACAATAACTGCGTGCCAATCAAAAAAGCAACGTGAAACTAAACAAACTGAACATCCATTTATTCCTGTGATAATAATAATAATATTGAAATGATAAATCTAATTATCGGTTTAATGTGAAAAGAACACGACGACAATACTATTTCGCTCCTTTTCTTTGCATGCACGAGTAAATTTTCCCAGACGTCATACATTTTCTGTCGAATAAAAAACCACCAACCACCCGTAGTGAACGTAAACACATTTCATGATATCACTCAATTGAATAACGCATTGAATTACATTGCACAACTGTACGAACGTGTAGAATTAAAAACACGCACACCATGTCGCGCGTGTGTTCTTCTTTCACCGCACATTCGCGCAGGTCGTTAAAAGAAAAACAACAGCTCCCCCAACGCAATTCTGGTTTAAGACCACCGACTGCGCAACGAAGCAGGTGCACAACGGAAAGAAGAAGAAGAAGAAGAAGAAGCAACGCCAATATCTCAATAATAGTGACTTCTTCGTCCAAGGGAGATCGGAACGCGAATGCAATCAGACCAGACACGGATTGGCCTCCGAACGACGTATCTTCTGATTTTCGAAAGGCGCACGTCGGCTCGTGGACGGGAAAATCAGCCACGTTCGATTCGAAAGGAAACGTGATTCCTATTCATGAAAAGTTCGTTCCCGAAGCTTTCAAAGAATTTGGCGTTTCTATTGACGATTTTGATGTGAAAACCGTCACATCCGTGGACGTTTCATCTGGAAAAGGTATCGATGCCGCAGGATTGACGCACACGACGAGCTATCTGTACCCGGAAGCTGGCTGCGAATACGGGAAGGAAGACGTAGCTTTCGTAGATCAAACATCCAAAGGCGTGTGCGGCGGGAATTCACAATTGCGAAAAATGTTTTTAGTCGATGGATCGTACTGCGAAGGACCAACGACTTTTGATACCGCAAAAGATGGCGCATCGACGACATCTGGGAAAGATAGGAAAAATAGTGAGAGTAGAAGTAATAACGAAGACGATGAAAACTGTTTAAGATTTGAATTTTGTTTTACGCGAGAAGATGAAAGCTTTGACGTGAGTGATCGCCGACAAAATCCTTCCCCGGGACGATTGCGAGCTCGAGTTCAAGTAGAAAGGGTACTAGTGCAGAATGATGGAGATGTGAGCACAGAGATGCTCGAGAAGAAGATCGTTGTGAGCAATCGCAAATGGGTACTCCGTAACGTCGAATTAATCGAAGAAAGAAACGACGCTGCGTTGACGTCGACGGTTCGAGCTTCTAAAAACGACGCGCGCGAAGCGTTTGAATCGCCGGCAACTGCAATTAGAATTGAAGGAGACGACATTGGAGTTGGTGAATGGAGACCAGAATCGGGCGTTACTTTCGTCACCTTAGAAGCGCTCGCCGAAGTACCCGAAGACGATGAAAAAAGCGATGATGCCAACGAGGAGGAAACAACCGTAGATGAGCATAACATCAAAGAAGATGGTGTTGCAACAGAAGAAGAAGGTCCGGCGATGCGCGCCTGGCGCCAGAAGCCAGGAGACGAAGCTTTGCGACTAGCCATGGTAGCAGAAAAGGAAGAAATGACTGAACGCGCGAGAAAAGATGTGAATAAATCCTTCAACGACGATATTTCAAACAGAAAGGGTCCCGAAGGACTAGTCGTAGTGCCTTGGTGGGCAGTGAAATCGGATTCGTCATGGGCATCGGCTCCTGATTATGCGGCTGGTGGTAGTTCGCCTTTATTATTATTACCGAAACGTTCTTGGATCTTGATTGTGAGCGCAAACGAAGACGAATTTATAATAGAAATGGGCATGTACACTCAAGACTCTGTGAAATCTGAGCTGAGGCGAAAAGTCATGGCGAGAAGATACAAACACGGAAGGTTAGCATCGTGTTATTTTGTAACAGAACGGCAGCTTTCTCGAGAAGAAGTTGAAGAGGAGGAGAGAAGAATAGACGAGGAGATTGGTGCGTTCTAATGACATATTATTCACTTTCGAGTGAGCGTAGGAAAACGTTCAAGTCGACCCAAAATTGATTCGCTTTTTCACCAAGTCCATCTCGTGTCGCCATCCGGTTTTACCCGTGAGTGTTTCTAAAATTATATCAGCAGCCTCTGCGAGACCACTGCCAGCGGGCTCTCTCTCGAATAGATCGTGCTGACATGCTTCGCAATTTCTCTGAAACTCGTCGATATTATTTTCAATATTTTCAAGCATTCGCAGACATTTATTTTTTGAGAACTGAGAAATCGGACATGTTAAAGCAACTTTGAGCGCCTCGAGCCTTCTGGCGTTATCTGGTTGATCGAAAGTGATCGGCACTAAAATTTGTGGTATGCCGAGCTCGAGAGTAGTTCGAGAAACGCCAATCGTCGCGTGGTTTATGACGACGATATTGAAGTCGTTCTGCGCCCTCAAATGTTTCAAGAGCGCGGGTAACGGACAGTAGTCGATATGGAAAACGTTATCGATGTTTTCGTTGCTCTTCTTCGGCAACCGCTCGAGAAATTTCGTCAAACATATAACCGAATACTTTGACATCAATGTACGCGATGTTGATACGGCGCCGATGATACACTTGAAATATTTTTCGGATATCTCTGGATTGCCCGAGGCGGAAACGACGACGATAATCGTTTTTGGATGCCGAGCAAAAATACTCTCTTCTATTCCAAGCTTCAAAGGATCGCTTATGTCCTCCTCTTTACACCAAGTGATTGATTTCGTAGTAGAAGGGAAGTTGGTTTGAGTCACACGCGATGTCTTTGATAGTAACGGATAAGTATCAGGTATCTCGTGGGTGTGATACCATCGCGGAAACAAACAGATTATTCGATTTAGAAGACAATACTCCTTGAAAATGCCTCCGGACACGCTTCCTGTTAATCCGATCAATTTTCTTCGACACTTGTTTATTGCTTTTCTCAAGATTCCATCGACGAAAAAATCGTTCATCCTAAAGTGAAACCGAGATGTGCACAGCAAGCCAGTCGCTGGGTGATGCGTAACGTCTGAACACAAAAGTAACGCCGGAGTCAATAAAACGCTGATGAACTCGAACGTCTGCGTAGGAGTGGACGTTACATTCTTCTCTTCAAACTCTTCTTGTAGAAACTTAACCGCAAAATCAAACGGAATCGCACAGATGACGAACGACTCGTAATCTGAGTTTATTATTGATTTCAAAACGCGATAGTGCTCCATAGAAGTGCTGAGAAAGTAGTCAACAATGGATCTCGTTTTTTTCTTTTTTCGAGACAACACTTCTTCGTACAATTCGCGTTTTGAAACAAAGTGAAAGTCGATCGCGTTTACCGACTCTTCTTCCGAGAGTTCTTCGCGACATGTTTCTTCAAAGTATTCGTTCGCGATGACGCAAATGCGGGTCCACGACGGTTCCATCGCACGTAAA
>Ga0181556_1005282_pt1 | contig 10099 bp, 11 predicted proteins | sample 011ome_14_FD_148651 | JGI IMG/M metagenome (GOLD analysis project Ga0181556, IMG submission 148651) | Coastal salt marsh microbial communities from the Groves Creek Marsh, Skidaway Island, Georgia - 011505AT metaG (spades assembly) | ecosystem: Environmental > Aquatic > Marine > Intertidal zone... | reverse complement strand
CGTGTAAACGATACCACTCCCCGGCGGAGAGGTGGCCGAGTGGCTGAAGGCGCTGGTTTGCTAAATCAGTATGCGGGTAACCGTATCGAGGGTTCGAATCCCTCTCTCTCCGCCAATTATCCGCAGTTTCTAGGAGTTTTGCGGCGCTTCCGGGCTGTATTCCCATAATAGCTCCCCGATAGGGCGCGTGCTGCAGCTTCAGAAACTTTCATCGAACCAAAAAGCCAAAACGGCTCAGTCTATACCCCACCCCTGGGTGTACACTCGCTTTGTCAGCTGGGACTCCGCATATCCTCCGGTAATACTATTTCAGACGAACGGATTCGTATTGGGCGAAAAGCTGCTGCAGTAACTGGCCTCAGGCCCCTCAGGGCTTTACGAGAAGGTCCTGATTCTCCCCCACTGGATTGGTCCACCGCTTATGATAGGAAACGTAGGGGCAGTTCCGCGATGAGCTCCTTAACGGGGAGGTATTTTACAGCCTGAAAGAAGCTCAGATCGTCATTGAACAATGGCGGCGTCACTACAACACGAAGCAACCACATCAGTGCTCGGATACAGGCCGCCAGCACCCGAAAGCATCATCAGCATGGAGGAAAAGCGTATAATGCACTAACATTCAAACTGGACCAGTCACTGGGGGCAGGTCACAGTCTTTCTGGCGAGGTTGCAGTTAGATAAGGGGCTCTGGGTTATCTAATGGCCCAAAATAGTCGCTGGCTATGAAAGCAATCGTTATAGCCAACACAAGTGAGCTACCGATTGCAAAGCTTGCCTTCGTGCGTTTCATTTCTCCGCCCCCCCAATAACTGGCGCTATCGGGCATCCCGTTAAGCCTCTCAACGGCAGTGTCAGAGCAAAACGGCTTGAGGCATACAAGGCCGTTCTTTAGCCTCGACGGATGAAAAACCCCTTCCGATATTTCAATAGCTCGTCCGAAATCATCCGCCTCTCGGTGATGATGTACATCCGTTATCCGCTGTCGCTTCGTCAGGTGGAGGATCTTCTGTTTGAACGCGGGATCGACATCTGCCACGAGACGGTGCGTTTCTGGTGGAACCGATTCGGGCCGATGTTTGCGGCCGAGATCCGCAGGCGACGGGTTCATCATCGATCATATTCGAACTGGCGCTGGCACCTGGACGAGGTGTTCGTGAAGATAAATGGGGGGACGCACTATCTCTGGCGTGCCGTTGATCACGAGGGTGAAGTACTTGAGGTTTTCGCGACGAAACGGCGGGATCGCAAGGCAGCGCTTCAGTTTCTGAAACGCGTGATGAAGCGTTACGGCCGGCCGAAGGTGGTCGTGACCGACCGGCTTCGGTCCTACCGGGCGGCGATGAATGTGATCGGGAATGGCGCCGACCAGGAAGTTGGACGCTGGCTGAACAACCGGGCGGAAAACTCACATCAGCCGTTCCGAAGAAGGGAAGGCGCGATGTCGAAATTCAGGGATATTAAAACACTACAGAAATTCTCTTCTGTTCACGCGTCCATCCACAATCACTTCAACCTCGACCGTCATCTCAATAACCGTGAAACTTTCAAGCAGAACCGCTCAGCTGCCCTGGCTGAGTGGCGCCAACTGGCGGCTTGAATTCATGTTGATCGGCAATTCGGAGACTGGTTCGCATTAGCCTGACAGCACCCTTAATACCCCAACGGAACCCTGTTGCGATCGACGCCGGCCGCAAACAGCGGCTTCAAGCTCGTGTAGTTTTTAGTGATAACAAGAGAGCGTAAACTCGTGTAGTTTTTAGTGATAACAAGAGAGCGTAAACATGAAGCCTGAGAGGGAAAACTTCGAACCGGATAGACCTTTCAGGTTGCTCATCGTTGACGACGAGCAACTGGTTTTGAATGAACTGGTCGAAACTCTGGAACACAGCAATCTCGTGACCAGTACTGCTGAAAACGCAGTGGAAGCTTTCGCCAAGATCGACCGCGATGGACCGCCGGATATTCTTCTGACAGATATCGTAATGCCGGAGATAGATGGCCTGGATTTTGTTTCCAGGCTGCTCGAGTCTCTCCCCGAAGGGCACCATTGTGCGGTGATCTTTGCTTCGGGCAATGCGAACGTTTCCCACGTCGCAACCGCCCTCAGGTTGGATGCCATAGACTTTATCGAAAAGCCGATGAGCAGGATGCGGGTGAGAGAAGCCATCGATAACGCGCGACAAAATCTCCTTTTGCGCCGGGAAAAGGAGGGTAGGCAAATGCGCCTGCTGGCGGAAATGCAGACCGTTCGGGACCGTGCGAACGCGCTCATTGAGGACTTTTCGACCCCCGAACCCATCCGCACCCCTTATTGTAGGATGGCAAAAAAGGATGCAAATGCGCCGGAAGATAAAGACTCTGCCGAGTTTTACAGCAACTACCTGGCGTCGATACGACAAATGGAATCGGCGAAAAACGGCATTGTGGGGTCGGTCGCCTCTGACCCCGATAACTGGAGCATGCTGACCGAACTGTTAAGGATGCATATCAAGGGCGAGCCTGTGACTGTCACGAGTTTGTGTTGCGTCACGAATTGTCCCCAGACCAGTGCGCTCCGCAAGATAGAGCAGATGGAAATGTCGGGGCTTGTCGAGCGCAGGCTCGACGAGGACGATCGCCGCCGCCGGGTCGTAGCGCTGACCCGGGAGGGTCTCGAACGCATTTCCAGATATCTCACCTCTGTCTCCCATCACCTGAGGTAGCTCCATGTTTTCCAGGGAAATCTCCCCCCGACCACCTGCAAACTACATTGCTTACAAAGCCCCTGATGTGCTGATCGTCGATGACGAAGAGTATGTGTGCCGGGAGTTGGTCGAATATCTCCGCGGTCGTGGCTTCCGCGCCAACTTTGAAACAGACCCGCGGTCCGCGATAGCGACTATCGAGCGCGACCCACCGCTGACAATTTTGGTAGATATCAATATGAGCGAACTAAACGGGACCCGGGTGGTCGAGCTTGTCCAGAATCTTGGCTTCAACGGGGTTGTTATCCTGATGTCAGGTGACGTGGATTCTGTTTATCGCGCCACAGCTGACAGGGTGAACGTATTGCATGTTCTGGAAAAGCCCATCCCCCTTGAAGTGCTGACACGCTTCCTTCGGGGCGCCCTGGCCGCCAAATCGCGGGTTTCCCCGGGCAATGGAGAGGTAGAATGAAAGGGTGCAGTATAGGACGCCCTTATCTCGCAGCAGGCAACGTTTTCGCCATCCCGTTCGTTCTGTGAAGTACGTCAACCCAACAGTCGATGGCCCGGAAACCGTCGCCAGACATATTGGCGGCTTTTATCTGTTCCTTGTCTCGGTGGCATTGGGCATCGGGGGATACCTGCTCAATCTGGTCCCGATCGAACTTGGATTCGGCCTGTCGTTTATCCTTGGAGGGGTTTTTGCCCTCGGGCTGGCGCGATTGTGTTTTTGGCCGGCAATCCTGTGTGCGGTTCTCACCGGTGCGGCAACACACCAGATCTGGGGGCACCCAATTGCTGCGGTTGTTTTTGTGCTGGACGTGGCCTTCGTTGCCTGGTTGGCGCGTCGTTCCCGTATGTCCTTCCTATTTCCCGACGCCGTATTCTGGCTTTGCGTGGGAATCCCCCTTGTTTGGATCGGATACCGACATGGGCTCCGCATGCAGAGCGATGCAGCAATGGCTGTGGCCGTAAAACAGGCCCTGAACAATATTTTTCTGTCGTTGGCAGCCCAGATCTTTTTTCTCATTTCGAAAAGTCTGCTGATCGCGCGATCGCGTTACCGCTATGTGGGGATCGCAAGACCCACCGTGACCATCCGGGATTTTCTAAGCGCTATAATGGTATCGCTCGTTGTGCTTCCCGTTCTCGTGGGGTTGGTCTTCTCGTCGCATTGGCGCTTTACCTTCGAAGCGCAATCGGCAAGGGACCGCCTGGAACAGGCCGTCAAAATGATGAAGGCCAATGCGGTTAACTTCAATAGATCCATGTCTCGCTCGGCAGAACTGTTCCTGGCTCAGAGTGATGCTGAGGGAGATCTCGTGCGGGACGGGTCTGCCCTTATCTACGTCGGCGATAGTCGGGTACTTTTCCAGCAGAACCTCATTGATGTGGGAGACGGACGAGTCGTTCCGACGCCAAGCTGGGAGGTGCTTCCTGTTGCGGCGTTATCCCGCCTCGTCGATCTACACAACTTTGGGAAAATCAATCGTCCCCTTTCAGGGGATGGCACACTTTCACACATCTCAAGCCCGACAACAGAAATCGCAAAATCCACTATACAACTTTGGGTGCCCATGTCCACCCTGGCGCACTGGATCGATGACCATCTAGTGGACACGGAGTTGAGTTTCGCCTGTATAGAGCCGTGCGAGAAGGACCCGGACTTGAACAAAATGTTCGAATCGATACCCGACGGTACGACTGTCCTTGTTCTCGACCGCAAACCAGGTCGGTCGCTCATGCAGAACTGGCGCGATGGATACTATTATCAAGCGCTGCAATTGACAGACTCTGCAGGCATGGGCGGTCGTGCATTGATGCGAATTTCCCTTAAAACATTTTACGACCGTTTGGCCCAAGAAACGCTTCACGAATCGTCGATCGCATGTTTTCTCGTATTTGCTGGGCTGTTCTTGCAGTCGGCCGCGACGACGAGAATCAACCGCAGCCTTGCAGCATTGCCAAAGGCCGTTGAGGCGCTGGCGACAGGCAGGGAGGACGTGACCCCCGTCGATCAGGGTCAATATTTTTCCGAGATTTCGCTGGTCCTCGATGAAGCAACGGCATTCGCAAAAAACCTGGCTCTCGCGAATGCCGAATTGCAAGACACTCGCGATCTTCTCGATAATATCATGACGTCCAGTTCGACGATCTTCTTTGTCTTCGGTATTCAAGGGGGAAATTTGTCGGAACGCGCTGCCTACACCAGCAGGAGCATCGAGAAGATATTGAGGTTTCCGCGTGGGCAGGCCAAGTTAGCCGATTGGTTCGATTCGCTTGTTCATCCGGAGGACAGAGACCATCTTCTCGAAAGCCGGTCCGAGAGAAATCGCGCCCTTGTAGAAAAAGGCTCCTGGAATACCCAAATCAGAGCGCAAACCGGAGAGGACGTCTGGTCAACTTTCGAGGTGAGGATGTACATTTCTCCGTTTCCCAAAAATCTGCTGATTGACCAAAATGATATCGAGGTCTTCTGTATTATGACCGACGTGTCGACGCGCAAAAGGGCAGAGGATGAGCGCAAGGAGGCACAGCGACAGCTGGAGCACAGCAGGCGGCTTGCAGATATTGGCTCCTTGGCCACCGGCATTGCCCATGAACTCAACCAGCCGCTCAATATCATAAAACTCGCTTCCACCAATCTCTCCGACCGGATTGCCGCGGACGACGTGGACAAAGATACCGCAATGTCAAAGCTTGAAATCATTATCGGGCAGGTAAACCGGGCAGCGAGCATCACCAATCACATGCGCCTTTTCGGGCGTGCTGACGCCATGCCGGTGACGGAAGTGTCGTTGCAGGACTTGCTGGCGGACCTGTTGCCCCTGTTTCAATCCCAGCACTCCTTGAAACAGATAACAGTGAAGGTCGATATGCCTGTGTATCCCGTGACAGTGCTGGCCGACGGAGTAAAGCTGGAACAGGTGATCTCCAACGTTTTGATGAATTCCTGCAACCAAATCGAAGAAAAGAGGGAGCTGGAAGGCTGGGACGGGCGTAGTGAGGAAATCAACGTCCGGGTCTTCAGCGACGAATGGGTGACCATTCAAATTTCAGATCGCGCCGGGGGCATTGATACTGAACTTTTGCCGAGGATCTTCCAGCCATTCGTGACCAGCCGTTCGCCCGGAAAGGGGACTGGTCTGGGGTTGTCGGTCGCTTATGGAATCGTAAAGGAGATGAATGGTGAACTCACGGCCCGAAACCACGGCGACGGTGCGACGTTCACAATCAGGCTGCCGCGCACAAGGTCTGTTTCGTAGGGTCGGTCCTTGATGTCGATTCAGAACAGGGGTGCCTTGACAGTGCTATTGGTGGACGACGAGATTTTTCTCGTTGACGAACTCGCCGAGTATCTATCGAAACGAGGGTTCGGGGTCCTGAAAGCCTACGGTGCTCGGGCAGCATTGGAGATACTCGCGCGGGACGGCGGTGAAGCAGTAACGCATCTGATTCTGGACCTGCGCATGCCAGACATAGACGGCTTCGGTCTTTTGGGGCTGATCGACCGCCCGCGCCTGGCCGAACTGTTCGTGATTACGGTTTCAGGTCATGCAGCGATTGAGGACGAAGTGCGCGCAAAAGCGCTTGGTGCGGATGTCTTCCTGAAAAAGCCGTTTTGCCCGGAGGATATACTTGGTCTACTTCACTGAACAGCTTTGGCGATAGATCGTTTCGAGTCCGGGAGCGTTGGCGGGATCAGTCAGGTAGGTCCGGTTCAAGCAGAATTGGCCTAGGCCAACCGTTTCTGGAGTCGATCGCCTCAAACTGTGATCTGAAGCCGTTGATGTCGGCGATCAAGGGACCCCTGCAGGCTTTTGCGGGCGTTTTGTCGATGGAGACATGATGCTCCTCGGACTGGCTTCTTCCCCGGAATTCAGGATTAGGCGTTCGGGCAGCACAAAAGGCGAATGCCGCGCCAGGTTGTCTCCACAACTGATCTGCTTTTCAAAGACCGGCTGGCCGGAGATCTATTAGGTCCGAAATCGGATTATATTGACCAATTAAGCGTTGTTTCTGGGGGTGAATAAGGGGTCCCTTGTCCTGCGTGCGAGGGCATCATCGGCTTAACAAAGGAGTAACGGTAAAGGGACTTTCTCTGTCAACCAGAAGCACGACAGCGAAGAATGAACGACATTCAAATCGTGTCGCGAAGAACGATCTTGAAGATTCTGTCAATTTCTTTCGTGCCTTGATGATTTGTATACCCGTGTCTCTTCTGCTTTGGGGATGCGTGCTTTGGGGGCTATTCCAAGTTTTCTAAAGACTGGCTTCGGCATCCTGGCTTGGGTCACGTGCGGCCCCTCCTGTAGAAAAGCCCGATGGCGCTGGCGTGGCGAGGCCGTCAAGAGGGTTGATATTGGGTGCCGCTCTCTCAATAGGGATGTTGACCGGCGCGGCTTTGAAACCTCGGCCAAAGAGATAATATGTCATTGGCTGTCCGGACCGACCCCAATCGTAAGTACAGCCAAAAGCGGACTGTCTGCAGACTAACCCGGACAGAACGCGGAAGGGCGGCGGCTCATCCTACCCGTGCCGTCGCCCTCTTTTCTTTTGAGGCACATGCCAGTTGTTCGCATTGCGCTGACATCTCCGCCAATTACGCTTTCTGACATGGTTTGACGACAAGAACAGACATTCGTCTTTCCGCCGGGGAGACCTGTAGGCGAAAATCGGGCGGGGAAACCGCATCAGCCGTTGTGCCGGCCGGAAGGGGCAATGCCGGAATGCTGGGCTGTGAAAGCCCTGTGGAGCTTCGGCTCAGCCCACGCTTCGCTCCGCCCTCACTTCAATGTCGACCGTCATCTCAAAAGCCGTGACACCTTAAAGCCGAAGGGCTGGACCCCGTGGCCGGACGGCGCCAACCGACGGTGTGAGAGCCGTATCCTGTGGAAATGCGGAGAATCTCAAGGATGGGTCCGGCGCGATCAATGTTTCCGCTACATTCATCGGGCGATTTGGAGCGGCCCGTATGTCTGAAGGGCGTCTCGGGTCGTCGCGAGATCGGCCTCATCGGAAAAATCCGGGACCGGTTGATGTCGCGTTGTTTCAACCGACCATATTAATCGAAATTAATTCAGGTATCCTGGAGCTGTTGAGCATGGACTAATGGGCGTGCAGGAAATGCCACACCCCTCCGATCAGAAGCAGGAATCGACGCTATCGATGTTACCCGACTATGCACATAAGTGGTGGAATAGCAGATCTAAGCTCGTGTCGTCTGCGATGAACTCGTCCTCGAGGCGATATGAAAGGGACCGCGGAAGGCATTCGTCCATGATTATCTGCTACACAAAGAACGCACTTTAAACGAACGCACTTTGAGCAGAGTTTTTATTCTGAGCCACTGGATGTACCGGCACTATCGGTCGTGTCGGTGGAACCTGCCGTCTCGCTCGTTGACTGAGCTGTGGTGGAACTCGTTTCAGAGTTCGTTGACTGAGATGTGTTCGTTGACTGAGATGTGGTGGCACTCGTCTCAGAGAACGTATTGCTGTTTGTTGTCGCAACCTTATCGCCGATGGTGATTGTCGTTTTCTGCGCCTCGTTTTCCCAACCCTTCTGCACGACCTGCAGGGTTGAGGTGTAAAGGTCTATCGCCTCCTGCTTCGTGAGTTGGTAGTTGGTCGAAAATTCACATGCACGGTAGAAAAGTTCCCTTGCCAAGAGGACTGCAGGTGTTCTTCCTGCCATTTCTTCGTCGCCAGCGTTATCCTGGATGCCTGATTTCTCAGCGTCGTTTTTACCGACGGAAACTATCGAAATGGATATGTTGCCGCCGTCCTCGCGTTCGAACGCCGCGTCTGCGCCGCGTCCGAGACATACTTTTCTGATTTTATCCGGGTGCTGCACGATGAGTGTGCTGATGCTCGGCCCCTCCGAAATTGTACCCCCATCAGGGAAATCTCTGGAGTCGATGAATGGGCCGATCGATTCCGCGCAGCCCATGAGAGGGACGAAGAGGAGGAACGCAAATAACTTTTTCACGGATTACCCGATAACATGTGGTGGGAGGGCCGAGATAGCGGGCCGGAGCGTGGGTCCAAAGCCCGGCCCGCTATCGGAAGCTCAGGATCAGATCTTACTGCAAGACTCGTTAACGATCGGATTGATCATGTTCACGGTCATCTTGCCTCCATGTTTACAGACGGCATAAAGCACCACGGCACTCGCATCGCAGGCTGCCGATGCCATCCCGCTGGTTTCCGCATCCAGGGCAGCATTACACGAGACACCGACTTCCGCTGCGGCGACCTTGCAGGCTTTTCCGACGACCGCTTTGAGGACCGCCGGCATTGCCTTGCGACACGCTACAGCGGCCTCGTGTTTAGCAAAATTCGCCGTCGCTTTCGCCGCCTTTTCGGTATCGGTGGCGACCACGTGCGCCACATGGCTGACGGCATGGGTTGCTTTGTGCCAGGCATGGCTGAACCAGTTGGCATTGGCGCTGCCTGCACCTGTGAAGGTTACGATTGTCAGAACTGAGAGAATTAGTGAAAACTTGTTAAGCATTTGGAGCTCCTATGCGGATTTGTTTGACTGAAGAGGGTAGAGATTTTTTCACTTTATCTTGTGCCAGAGATCAGCCGCCTCATGTTCCCACTCGTGAACATGACGCTGCACGCCGCCGACGATCACGTGAGTGGAATGCACTACATCATCGTGAACGTTGCCGCCCATGAGTTCGAGGGCGGTGTGCAGGTTCCCCTGAGCGCAATGCGCTGCGATTTCCGAGTACTTCTTTTGAGCAATAGCCTTTTCTTCCAAGGCATGATGCGCCGACACTAGGCACATCTTCCGTGCGGCTTTCAGCGTGTGGCTATTGACGACCTTCTCGAGATGATGAGCCTCCACGCCGATTTTCGACATCTCTGATTCCATCGACTCGAACGGGTTTGCTGAAGCCGAAAGGCAAAAAAAAGTAATAGTCGATGCCACAGTAGCAAACAAAGCCTTTTTCATATTGCGAAACTTTCCATTGGTTTATAATAGTTTAAGAGATTCACATTTTACATTTAAAGCGATGGGGTGCTATTCGAGATCACACCATAAAGTACTGCGTTCGCGGCATTTTGGTTCGATATTGGAGTCTTCCAGTGACCTATTCCCCAGTGACCTAAGGGGTAGGGACATTGAGCGGGGGCGGGGGGGGGCATTGTAAGACTGGGTCATGAACCCAAAAAAGGGATTCCTGAATCGGCCTTGATGTGATTCAAGCTTCCAAACGGCGGTGTCAGAGCAAACGGCTTGAGACAAAACAGGCCGTTCGTTAGCCTCGTCTGATGAAAGACCCCTTCCGTTATTTCAACCTGTCGCCCGAGATTATTCGCCTGACGGTGATGATGTACGTCAGGTATCCGCTGGCGCTGCGTCAGGATGAGGATATTTCTGGTCGAACGCGGCATTGATAT
>Ga0181556_1005280_pt1 | contig 10101 bp, 2 predicted proteins | sample 011ome_14_FD_148651 | JGI IMG/M metagenome (GOLD analysis project Ga0181556, IMG submission 148651) | Coastal salt marsh microbial communities from the Groves Creek Marsh, Skidaway Island, Georgia - 011505AT metaG (spades assembly) | ecosystem: Environmental > Aquatic > Marine > Intertidal zone >... | reverse complement strand
TATTGAGTGCATTGGCTTCGGATGCTTCAGAGTTCACGGTACTGCTGAAGGTGATCTGACTGTTGGTGGTGGTTAAGGTCACACCATCGGTACTAATCGTTACCGCACCGGTGTAAGTTTGTGTACTACTTGTGGTGACATCCGCACCTAAGTTAGAGGTACCTGAGACACTTAAAGTCGATAAGCCTGTGGCTGCATCATCTAAGTCAAGGTTGCCTGTGACAGTTAAGGCATTGGTACCACCGGCAAGAGTCGATACGAAGTTCACGGTTGAACCTGTGAGGGTTCTGTCTCCTCCTGAGAGAGTGACCGCACCCGTGTAAGTTTGTGTTGATGATGTGGTCACATCAGCACCTAAGTTGGATGTGCCTGACACATCTAAAGTGCTAAGACCAGTGGCTGCATCATCTAAGTCAAGGTTGCCTGTGACAGTTAAGGCATTGGTACCACCGGCTAAAGTCGATACGAAGTTCACAGTCGAACCTGTGAGGGTTCTGTCCCCTCCTGATAAGGTCACCGCTCCAGTGTAAGTTTGTGTACTTGAGGTGGTGACATTGGCACCTAAGTTGGATGTGCCTGAGACACTTAAAGTCGATAAGCCTGTGGCGGCATCATCTAAATCTAAGTTACCGGTCACAGTTAAGGCATTGGTACCACCGGCTAAAGTCGATACGAAGTTTACAGTTGAACCAGTGAGTGTTCTGTCACCTCCTGAGAGGGTCACAGCACCGGTGTAAGTTTGTGTACTACTTGTGGTGACATTGGCACCTAAGTTAGAGGTGGTTGATACAGATAAGCTCGTCGCTGATGTGAGAGCAGCATCAAGATCAAGCGCACCGGTGATGGTGATCGCACCTAAGCTACCATTGGTAGCGCCACCGATGATGCCATCGAATTCAACTTCAGAACTACCGACACTGATATTCAGTGCATTGGCTTCGGATGCTTCAGAGTTCACCGTACTGCTGAAGGTGATCTGACTGTTGGTGGTGGTTAAGGTCACACCATCGGTACTAATCGTCACCGCACCGGTATATGTTTGTGTGCTAGATGTGGTCACATTACCGTCTAGATCAGAAGTACCGGTGATGGTTAAGGCAGAAGTCCCTGCGGTATTACTGATGGTGCCATCAAGATCTAAGCTGGCAAACGTTTGTGTCGCTTGTAGATCTAAAGTGGCACCTGATGCGATGGTAAGGTCAGTTGCACTATTGAGGTTACCAGTGAGTTTAAGGGTACCATCATTAATGGTGGTATCCCCTGTGTAGGTTGAAGTCGCACTTAAAACTAAAGTGCCGTTACCGTCTTTGGTAATCGCATAACCATTCGAGCCATCACCGATTGCAGTCGATATGGTGAGCTGAGTACCATCGACATCGATGGTCGAATCAGCCCCTAAGGTCATGGTACCGGCGTAGCTGGAGGTACCGGTTGAAGTCGATAGCGTACCGCCGTTATTGGTAATAGCCTCGGTGGTTGAGTACGTCACGTTTTGTAGGTCGAGTGTGGCACCGGAGGCAATCACCGTTGCGGCAGCGTTAGTACCTAAACCATTATTAACACTCACCGCTAAGGTACCGGCATTAATATTAGTTTGACCGGTGTAGGTGTTATTACCGGATAGTTTTAATGTACCGCTACCTGCTTTGGTCACAATCGTGTCAGTACTAATCACGCCTGAGATTTCAGAGTCAGTGCTGGTGGTCGTCACTGACAGTGTGCCAATATTCGCCACCGCACCATTCATATCCACGGTACCGGCACCGGTGCTAATCGTTAAATTGTGTTCTTCGCCAGATGAGCCGTATGAATAATTCACCACAACGATACCGGATCCACCGTCGCCAGAAGTTGATCCTCCAGCCCAGCCATTCGCACCACCGCCTGAACCTGTATTAGCTGCACCGTCGCCACCATTTCTTGTAGAGCTATTTCCACCATCACCACCCACACCAGAACCACCGGTTCCTCCAGATCCGGAAGTATAAGTGCCGCCGCCACCGCCTCCGGCATAGTATTGTGAGCTACCTGTGATGTCATATGACAATCCAGCTCCACCATTACCACTATTATTACCTGATGCATCTGAACCAGCACCCCCGGCACCACCACCACCGCCGCCAGCTGTTGAACTGCTTGTACCGCCCGCATAGCCTTGGCTGGCTGTAGCAGATCCACCCGAGTAGCTTCCTCCATGACCGCCGCCGCCGCCGGAACCGCCAGATGCACCGCTTGATTGTTTACTACCACCACCACCGCCGCCTATGGACGTCTGGTCATTAAATGTTGAGTTACCACCGTTACTTGCAGTTGTTCCAATTGAAGTTGCAGCAGCCCCTCCTGCGCCCACGGTAACCGAGTAAACTGTGCTCGCTGAGATGGAGTAGCTTGCGTTGTAAATCAAGCCACCGGCACCGCCACCACCGGCACCGTCATAACCACCTCCGCCGCCACCGGCAACAACTAAAAGTTTTGTGGATGTGATATCGGTCGGTGTCGTCCATGAGTAGGTGCCTGCACTATAAGTAAGTGAGCCTGTACCCAGGGTGGTTGAGGAGCCACTCGCAGTAGCTGTTGTGTAGGAACTACCCGCATCGGTGGAGTACTTATAACTACCACTTCCTAAAAACTGAATAATGCCAGATTCTAGCGTTGAATTCGTGTTCACATCACCACTGATGGTGACATTGCCACCAGCAGTAGTAATGGTTACATCAGCGCTTATTGTCACATCAGCATTAACCGTTAAGTTGCCCCCATTAAGTGTTAAATTCACCCCAATGTCTACTGTCGAAGCGTTAAGTGTCAGGTTTAGATCGTTCGAAGTGCTTGATATTGCTGCATTTATATCAATTGTACCGCCGGTTAACGTTAAGGTAGCGTTGCCCCCAGATGTCTTAGCAATAGCCGCATTTACGGTTAATGTATTAGAACTGCTGCTGCCTGTTGTAATAGAAACACTGGTACCAGAATTTAGTGAGGAGACGATGGATGATGCTAAAAGTGTTGTGGTTTGTGAGGCTGAAAAGGAAGTACTATAGCTCGTGCCTGATGCACCTGACGATGCAATCGTCACGTCATAAGGGTCAATCAGCCACATACCTCCTCGTCCCACATTAATGCTCGTCAGCAGATCAAGTATGTGTCCCGATGTCTCAACGAAGCCTCCTTTAACATCTGAGGTGGTGTCAACAATCGATGCTGGATCGATGAGCGTGTATTTTGAGAAGGGGATGGTCTGTTCGTTTAGGTTGTTACCAAGGTAGATATTACCGCCTTGCGTTGCCCCCATGGATTGGATGGTTGTGTCTTGGATGAGGGTCTTATTAAAGCCTGAGATCTCAATCGTTCCGCCGCGACCACTGCTAGCGTTGGTTTGAATAAGGCTTGAATGGGTATTCACGTCCGCATTGGATGATGTAATACGAACAAAACCACCGTCATGCCCATTGGCAGTGAGGGTGGCATTCGTAATGCTGATGTCGTCTAACGCCGAGATGATGTACGTTCCTCCGCGACCCGCCCCTGCATTCGTTTGAATTAATCCCTCCATGACAATCTCATGGTCTGACGTTAGATTAAGCTTGGCATCACGCCCAAGTAGGTTAATTCGACTCTGTGCGCCCGTCGAGAGTAGCTTACCCGCATTAATCCTTACAGTCGATGAATTGGAATCAGCTCGTCCAGCATACACAGCTCCGAGCAGGGCTACATTTGCCCCCATAAATTTGGCTAGGGGTGGGCTATTCTTGCCCCCATAGGCATAAATATCCCCGAGGGCTGTGATATCACGCTCCGCACGAAAGCTTACCTCAGCCGCCTTAATATAAGCTGAGCTATCGAGTCGAATATCGGACATACTTGCTATCTGCACTGAGAGATCCGATGATTCACTGTTACTAATACTTCCTAGAATACTCGTGGTGCCCGCTGACGATAATTTAAGCAGGGTCGACGTAGATGTCGATTCCTTTATGATTGATACATCCCGATCTAAATCAATGTTGCCCCCATCGGCCACCAGGGTGACATTACTGTGTTCAATCGTATCTGATATCACCTTGGCTACGTTAGTGTCGATATGCTGTGTTGTCGCTGTGGCTGTAAAGCTACCCTCGCTATCTATATTTGAATTAACGCCCGCCTTGGCAAACACTGCCAGGTTATGAGATAGCGTTGTCTCGGGGCTGCTTGTTGCAATCTTGCCCCCACTTCCCTCGTTTGCCCCATTCGCCTCTATCTTGCCCCCAAGTGTCAGTTTTTCAGCTGAGGCAATCGTTATGTTGCCCCCATTGCCACTAACTGTGGCTGAGGCTGTCATGATTGCGCCGTCTTCGATGCTAGCCGTCTTGGTGGTCTCGATTTTGATATCTCCGCCCTGGTTTTCAGCCGAGGCTAAGGTCTGTGATTCTGATGTGGCAATAAAGTGGTTGCTGGAGATGACAATGCGCCCTGCTTGGCTAACCTTCATGGTCGGCGTGCTACCTACGTTAATGATGCCGGCTTGCCTGATGACGCCGCCCTTGATTTGATTAACCGCGGTGGCAGATAAGATCACCTGGCCTCCAGGGGCCTCTACGATGTACTTATTCTCGATGAGCGCGTTGTACTTACTCGGGCTGACCGAGAGTGCTGTGAGGTAGCCATCATTAATCTTCAGCGTTATCTTATTACCCGACGCAAAGGCCACCGTACCCTTCTGAGCAGTCACGATCCCCTCATTAATCACGTGGGGCGCTAGGAGTGCGGCATAGCCATTGAGCCCTGCCTTAATGTTACCCCGATTCGTGACAGTTGACTCCTTGTCACTTTCCTCAAACACGTAATTATCCTTTAAAAAGTCTTCATCCTTGATGTTGTTCGCGCTCGCCGCAATCGATCCCACATCAATCTGCGAGTCTTTACCAAAGAGAATGCCGTTTTCATTAACGAGCAAGACCTCGCCTGGAGCATTGATACGTCCATGTATCTCTGATGCATTTTGGCTGCGGATGCGGTTAAGGGTTGAAGAAGAGGAATTAGGTTGGTTAAAGTTAACGGTAGCTTTAGCTCCCACGTCAAACGAATTCCAGTTAAGGATCGCCTTTTGTGTGGACTGGTTAATATTTAACACTGGGGCATCACTTGAACCTTCATTGGAAAAACTTACATTACCGCTCGCAACCGTTCCGCCTTGGGGTAAGGTATTCGCAAGGGGTTCAGCATTCACAGAGCAATAGAGCGCAGTCAGGGCTAGGCCTGTAAATTTGAATACGGCTTTTAAGTTTAAAAAAAGCTTCATAACTATTTACTAATTAATAGAAATTAGCATTCTTTATTACGAGGGAAAGTGTATTATGCCCCCAATAAAAATAAAAAGGCAAGCCTTTTTTACAAAAAAAAAGGGGCATTATATTTAGAAGGTGATGTAGCCGTTGAGCCATATAAAGTTCTCTTTATGCCCCCCGTCCTGGTCACTACCGTCTGACTGTTTGTTTGGATTGCCCCCGATGCGGTGTGACCATGACAGGCCTATGAAAGAGTCGTTAGGCCCGTTCCACTCAAGCCCTGCGCCATAACCCTTGAGGTTGTATGAGTTATTGGTCACGTTATCTCCCGAGTATCGATCCTTGAGCTGTTTAATTGCCCCCATGTCATAGAATACCTTGGCCTCTAGGGCGTAGGGTAAGATACGTGCAATTTCAAAGGCAGATAAGATGCCTTGCGTGCCCCCACCCTCGCTGGTGGGATAGGCTCTGACACCACTCGGACCGCCAAGGTAGAATTTCTCGGATGAATCCATGTTACTGTCAGCGTATTGACCTGAGAGTTTCAAACTGGCTGACCAGTAGCTGTCGATGTACTGCAGCCTCTCGTACTCAAAGGTGAGCTTTGTAAATTGGCCATCGTAATTAGAGCCTGCGTAGTCCACATCACCCGTGTGAAGGAAGATCTCGTAGTCATTGAAGGCGCCATCAAAGAGCATGTAGTCGGTGTATGACCCCTCAATACCAAACTTCGCGACCTTGGTATCGTAGTCACTTAAGTTGGTGCTACCCTGGTCGTTTACAAAGGATTTGTAGCTAAATTGGGTCACCACGTCCATGAAGCCCTGCGGGCTGATTTTGATGGGGTAGTTAAATTTACCTTGGTATGAGAGTGAATCACCATTAAGGTCGTTATCCTCGTACTCACCGTGGATCACCTCGTACTCCATGTAACCCACACTTAAATTGGCGCGCAGCCCGTCATAGCCGATAGGGACGTCATAGCCCATGCTCACAAAATCAACGCCCTCCGTCTTCATGTAGATGGCTTGGATTTGTTCGCCAGTTCCAATCGGGTTATTCCAGTCTAGGCTGTAGATCCCTCGGGTACGCCCTGTGGTTCTGGATCCATAGTTGTCCATGCTAAAGACTGATTCGAACCTGGGTAAATTTTCTAACTGGATCTGCACCTTGGTGTCACCCTCATAGTCACCCGCAACCAACGAGGATGTGGCTTCAACGCCGTGATTGCGATTAAATATAAGCACCTTCCGGTCCACGACCTGGAGGCTTAAGGTCTTGTTTAGGCCTTGGGATTCGAAGAACTGCTTCACATATTTAGGGTCAATTTGTGATTCCTCACCGTCCACAGTCGCCACCTCAACGCCAGCAAAATTCGCCTCAGTAATATTGATGAGCACGTTACCCTCAGTCACATCCTGGTCGGGCAAGGATGCCTGAGCTAACAGGCCCATATCCCTGTAGTAATTAGTCAGCTCATTGACGATGTCATTTAGACCATTAACGGTTACCTGTTTTCCGACAAACTTATCCAGGTATGCCAAAATCTCATCTGATGAAATTGCCTTGTTGTTTATGAGGTAAAATTTCTTGATCTCGATCTTGGGGATATCCTGCTCCTCGATGATGGGCTTGTTAAGTTCGATGAGCATCTTATCTTTTAATACCTTGGGTTGATTAAGCTCGATCTCCTTGAAGATTTGACCCGCATCAGGCTGAGCGGCGTTAACTTGCACTGACGCAAGTAGGGCCATTAGGGTTAGTGATTTTAATAAATTTTTCATAAACATTTTTTTATGCGCATTTTACACGAAAATCTATAAAAATATTAAAAAAAACAATAAGTTAATAACAATTGGGGCATTGATAAATTGGGGGCATTTGGGGGCATTATTTGTTAAATAAGTTAATCACAACCCTCCTGCCCTTAGCACAGCCAATTTCAACACAACCCTTCGATTCTTGGGGTACATTATAAAATACCCCTAAAATTCTGTCCTTTGCTAACCCAAGCTTAATCAGTTCATCTTTCATCATAACTGCTCTGCCCTGGGCAATTTGTATATCTTGATTTGGATCATCAGAAAGATTCTCAAAGCCCTCAATTGCAAATTTCTGATCAGGTTTATTAAATAACTCCTTCAAATTTTTGACCATATTGTCATCAAGGTTCGGCATGCTCTCATAGAGGCCAAAGTAGTAGGTAAGCCTTGCGGTTAATCGATACCCATCAATTAGGTTCGGCATTGGGTTTGTTAACCCGCTAAAGTCTATGGTGCTAACCTTGTCACTAGGTGCAGCTTGTTTAGGTGCCGGTGCAGCTTGTTTAGGTGCCGGTGCAGCTTGTTTAGGTGCCGGTGCAGCTTGTTTAGGTGCCGGTGCAGCTTGTTTAGGTGCCGGTGCAGCTTGTTTAGGTGCCGGTGCAGCTTGCTGAGATTTCTCTAAGGCCTCTTGATTAATTTGCTTAAGCTTGGCTCTTTCTTTTAACTCCTCATAAAACTCTTTCTTAACATACACCGACACGTGAGTTTTTCTATAAAAAGAACACATAGGCTCAACACACTCAGCGCTGATCTTGGGTGCATCGTAGAAGGTGCCAATAATTTGCTCCTTATTAAAACCAAGCACATACAATTGGTTGGTGAAATCATTAGCACGTCTTTTGGCGGCAACTAAATTAGCTTGCTCATCCCCCCTGGCATCTGAGAATCCCTCTACAACAAGATATATATTATTCACTGCCGCAGCTTTAAATGCTGTTTTAGCCTCATCACTTAAATTTGGCTTATATTCATTGGGTCTAAAATAATATGTAAAGTAATCAACTTGAACGTAGTTAAAACTATCTTTCCAATTATTATCTTTGGAATAAGGATATATAATTTTGGCCGTTGATTTTCTTTCTGCTTTAGGGGTATCTGCTTTAGGGGCATCTGCTTTAGGGGCATCTGCTTTAGGGGCATCTGCTTTAGGGGCATCTGCTTTAGGGGCATCTGCTTTAGGGGCATCTGCTTTAGGGGCATCTGCTTTTAATGGGGGCAGCTCAACTTCAGCTTCCTTAGGATCATAAAAATCCTCTGTTTCTTTCATGTCATCAATCGTGATGGGGTCTATTTCACCTTCAATTGGAATAATATTCGAAGTAACGTCTCGAGACGTAAATGCTTGCAAAATTAAATAAATGATTAATGGGGCTAGAGTTAATAGAATCACATAAAGCATATTTCTTTTACTTTGTGTAGCAAATCCAACAAAACCAGTTACTAATTTTCCTAGTAAGGATATTAAAAGCTTTATCGTATTTAGGGTAAATAAGGCTATTTTGTTTGCAACGCTAGAAATGCTTTTAATAAATTCTTGGGGGTAGCTAAAGATCTTCCTTAATAAAGGCGTTATTGATAAAGCCCTTAAATTAATCGACAGGGGTTTAAAAGCAAATAGTTGTTTGATTCTTTGTTTGATTATCGGTATAAACGTTCCAAGCTTATAAAATAATCTATCAATAATGATCAATACCCATGTCATTGATAAAAAGCTTTTAAGGACCGTTAAAATCCATAAAATAAGACTGATAAATTCACTTACTAAAGCTTTTACAAAATTAATAAGTAGTAATGTTGCTTGTTTAACAAGATTTGCTCCTTGAGTAAAAGCTGCCTTTATTGAGCCAAAACAATCATTTAGCGTATCTTTAAGGTGTATAAAAAATCTAGTAAATGAAGCTTTTTTAGTTTTAATAAAGGTAAATTGGGGCAACTCTTCTTGGGATTGGGGCAACTCTTCTTGGGATTGGGGCAACTCTTCTTGGGATTGGGGCAACTCTTCTTGGGATTGGGGCAACTCTTCTTGGGATTGGGGCAACTCTTCTTGGGCATCATCTATAATACCGCTTTGATTATCGCTATTAACTTGCCGAGATTCTAAAGAATTATCTCGTTCTTTAATTTGCTCTTTAAGCAATTGGTTTTCTTGTCTTAACTCCGCAAGCACATTTTTTAATTCATTCAAGACTTGCAAGATTGCTGCATCGTTCGAAGGGGTGCTTTTTTGATCTGTTTCTACGCTCTCATAATCGCTCTGTACTGCATTTTTTTGTTCTTCTTGAGGGTAAGTATCATCTTTTTGATCAAATGCCCCCAAATCGTCTAAAAATGCCCCTTTGTCTAAGTCTGGCTTTTCTGACTCGTTATCAAGAATTTCAGGGGTAATTTGTTTGAATGAAAGGTCCTCAGATTTTGGCTCTTCAACTAAATTTTCTGTTTTAGCAGCTGAAGTAATTTTTGGAGGAACCGTAATCGATTGATTCGAATCTTTTCGAGCTTGTGATGGATCAATGCCCCCTTTGAGCTGTTCCTTGCATAGGCGCATATGCTCTCGAGCATCATCGATCGATACTTCAGGGTATGCCCCCAAGGAAATACGTTTCTCTTTACCTTCAAAGCGGTATTTTAATCGCCAAAACTTAGAGCCTTTTGAGGAGATTTCAATGTATAAGCCCTGACCATCGAAGAGCTTGTAGGACTTGCTTTTAGCCTCTGCTGACTGAATGATTTGATCATTAAGCTTCATAAAAAAAGGGGCAACGGTTAAATTGCCCCCATGTTAAACTAAAAAAAAACATTTTGCACGTTTTTTTTGGGGCATCATGCCCCTTTTGTTAATTTTAGCCAAAAAAAACCCCGCTAGTTGCGGGGTTTTCTTATATTTAAAAGCTTGGCAGTGTCCTACGTTCGCATGGAAAAAACCACACTATCATCGGCGCTGAATCGTTTCACTGTCCTGTTCGGGATGGGAAGGAGTGGGTCCAACTCGCTATGTCCGCCAAGCAAACTTG
>Ga0181556_1005279_pt1 | contig 10104 bp, 8 predicted proteins | sample 011ome_14_FD_148651 | JGI IMG/M metagenome (GOLD analysis project Ga0181556, IMG submission 148651) | Coastal salt marsh microbial communities from the Groves Creek Marsh, Skidaway Island, Georgia - 011505AT metaG (spades assembly) | ecosystem: Environmental > Aquatic > Marine > Intertidal zone >... | reverse complement strand
ACGTCTTGACCAACGGTCCAGTTCGCAGGTGTCGCGATTGGTGTGCCGAATGTGGCCTGCAACCCGTCCAACGCCCGCAAGACTTCGGCAAAGTTACGGCCAACTGACATTGGGTAGGTCATGATCAGTTGTACTTTTTTGTCTGGACTGATGATAAAGACGGAGCGCACTGATGCGCTGTCTGCGGCTGTGCGGCCGTCTGGCAAATATGCTTCGGCTGGCAACATGTCGAACTGCTTTGATACTGCCAAATCTTGGTCTGCAATGATCGGGAAATGAGCCGGTGCATTTGCAAAAGCTTCAATATCTTTTTTCCAATCATGATGCTCTGCAACACCATCAACGGATAGGCCGATCACCTTTGTGTTCCGCTTTTCCCATTCGGCTGCCAATTGGGCAACTGCGCCAAATTCGGTTGTGCACACAGGTGTAAAGTCTTTGGGGTGGGAAAACAGGATGGCCCAGCTGTCACCGATCCAATCATGGAACGTGATCGTGCCCTTGTCTGTTTCTGCTGTGAAATTAGGAACGATATCGTTAATTCGTAGGCCCATTTTATGTCTCCTTAACATATTCTATTATTGATATATGTTATGCGCGACCGGAAACACAACCCCATGCATGAGGGTATCGGCGAATTGGTCCAAAATGCCGCAGGATTGAGGAAAAGGGCGCGGACATCCCGCGCCCATAAAACGTTAGGAAACGTCTTTGTAATTGATTTCTTTCTTGTCTTCGCCAGTCCGGCCACGTCGCACATGCAACCTGTTCAAGGCATTCAGATAGGCCTTGGCACTTGCCACAACTGTGTCGGTGTCTGCAGATTGGCCCGTCGCGATGTTGCCGTCTTCGTCCATACGAACGGTGACTGTTGCTTGGGCATCTGTCCCTTCGGTGACTGCGTGAACTTGGTACAGCTGCAAACGGGCTTTGTGGCCATAGAGTTCCTTGACCGCATTAAAGGTCGCATCAACGGGGCCATCACCTGTCGCGGTTGTTGACACTTCTTGTCCACCGATTGTCAGGGTCATTTCCGCCGATTGTGGGCCGTCCGTACCGCACACAACGCGCAAGGATTTCAACACAAGATGATCGTTGGCCGCGTCTTCACCTGCACGCATCAGCGCGATCAGGTCTTCGTCGTAGACTTCTTTCTTGCGATCCGCCAATTCTTTGAAGCGGACAAACACGTCTTTCAATTGGTTATCGCCCAACTGATAGCCCAAGTTTTCCAATTTCGACCGCAACGCTGCGCGACCCGAATGTTTGCCCATAACCAAGTTGGTTTCCGACAAGCCAACATCTGACGGGCGCATAATCTCAAAGGTTTCCGCATTTTTCAGCATGCCATCCTGATGGATGCCGCTTTCGTGTGCGAATGCGTTTTTGCCAACGATTGCCTTGTTGAACTGCACAGGAAATCCGGACACAGATGCCACGCGACGCGAAATGTTCATCAGTTTCGTGGAATCGACCTGCGTGTAAAACGGCATAATGTCGCCACGCACTTTCAATGCCATGACGACTTCTTCCAATGCCGTGTTGCCCGCGCGTTCGCCCAACCCGTTGATGGTACATTCGATTTGACGCGCCCCACCTGCAACGGCGGCCAATGCGTTTGCCGTCGCCATCCCCAAATCGTTGTGGCAATGGGTGGCGAAAATAACGTCATCAGCACCAGGAACCCGTTCAATCAGCATCTTGATCAATTCGGCGCTTTCCATCGGCGCAGTATAGCCAACCGTGTCGGGGATGTTGATTGTTGTTGCGCCTGCTTTGATCGCAATTTCGATCACGCGGCACAGATAATCATGTTCGGTCCGTGTCGCATCCATGGGGGACCATTGGATGTTGTCGCACAGGTTACGGGCATGCGATACGGTGTCGTGGATCCGTTCCGCCATTTCATCCATCGTCAGATTTGGGATCGCACGATGAAGGGGGGACGTCCCGATGAACGTGTGAATGCGCGGCTGCGCAGCATGGCGCACCGCGTCCCAACAGCGGTCAATATCAGCGAAATTGGCACGCGCCAAACCACAGATTACCGATTTTTTGGATCGTTCCGCAATTTCTGATACGGCTTTAAAATCGCCTTCGGATGCGATGGGAAAGCCCGCTTCGATGATGTCGACACCCATGTCATCCAAAAGCTCGGCAATCTCTAACTTTTCTGAATGAGACATAGTTGCGCCTGGGGACTGTTCCCCGTCACGAAGGGTGGTGTCAAAGATTACGACGCGATCTTTGTTGTCATGTGAAGTCATTTGAAATCTCTTCTTTAATTCTACTAAGCGGTTTGATGATTTGGTGCGAAGCCGATCCCCTCTGAGCGGTCGCACCAGGTCATGGCACGCTCAGAGGCAGCTTAGTAGAAGGAGGCCAAGCCCAAGGATCCCGTTCGCGACGAGCAAAGTTTGGGATATGATGCCTTGTGTGTTCATGGAAAGGGACTATAGCCACAAAATTACAAATGAAAAGTGCTTGCGCAGCAGAATTTAAAATTAATTCTTTTGCTGTTTTCGGCGTTTAAATGCGGCGACAAACCGTGCGGCACGGTCGTTTTGGCCGCGCTCTGCCAAATAGTGTTCCATCGTTTGACGATAGACAAAGATATCCTTGCGACTACGGATCATTTTATAAAATCCTGCTTCGTCCAAGGTGCCTTCTATGCCATGTTGCATTACGGGCTTTATCTGTTCCATGCGGCGTAAAACAAGCGATGTTCGATGCCCCATTCCAAACGCTTTGAGCTTGATCAAATTTGGCGCTTCGATCAAATCCACATGGTTGCGATCCGATTTCTGAAACGGATCATAAACGGCGTAAACTCTACCGGCATGCTGTAGACCCTCTCGTGCATCCGAATAGGGCAGCGTCCAATCTTGGGCACGACCCTTTGGAAACCTGCTTTCCCAAGGCAGAATGGACGTGTCCAACGTGATTTGCGGACTAAAGGCGATAACCGTTGATCCCGGGGCAAGCGATGCAAAGGACAATGCACCGAAGCCCCCCATCGAGGACCCTGACAACGCGACATGTTCAAAACCCGCAAAGAAGCCGTCAGCCTTTAATCCCTCAAGCAATCTGATAAGCTTTGCATCGCGAAACCACGTCGGACCAGCGGCCATAACACCCAAATGGTTCCATCCGTTTTCGATACAAATTTCGCAGCCCAGGCATCACGATCATACTGCCGTCCCCCTGCTTCAGCCAAATTATCAAACGTGACGACCAAACGGCGTGAGCCGCGATCAACATAGTTGACGGCGTGGCTTCCTAGGTTGTGATAGAACCCCGTACGCTGCCCGTTTGGGTAAATATCATAGTACCATAAAGGTAGCTTGGGTTCGTATTCTTGGTCAGCCATCAATCAAACTTTGTGAATTACTGCGACTTGGTCACGTTTGTGCTTATTGTACTGTGCTTGGAACATAAAACACCCTGAAATATGGGGGGCAAGCGCATTAAATTCTGCAGCAATCTCAGGGTCAGAATGAATAAATTGACGCGAATTAGAAAACCCTGAGAACAACTCGGCCGTCTTGGTGATACCTTTCTTTTCATAGGGTTCAGGCTTGGAAACAGTTCCAAGAACGCGTTTTGCTGATGATGTGATGCATGAGACGCATCATCAATGATGATGTCCATTGGCGGCAAGGTATCAGCGGTATTCGAAATTGCGTTGCGATCATCCATATCACAACGAAAGAATTCGAAACGGTCATCCTTGAACCATGAAAAATCGGAAACGTCCAAACCATGTATCTTTGCTTTTGGAAAATATTCCAACCACATCCGAATCGATGGGCAATCCGTTGTTTGGCGATCTTCGGAATTACCGTGCTCTGGCCCACCAATTTGCAAACCCATTTCCAAGAAATTTATTTTTCGCGTTACAAAAGGCTGAAACAGCATGTGGTACAATTCAGTATAGCGATGTTTCGAGGATCCCTTATCGGACCCAAACTTATCTGCCAAATCCGTCAGATTCGGGATAGCAGTTTTAACCCGCCCTGTGGCTGTCACAATGGCTGGCGCCTTTATTTTTTCGGGTTTTGATTCAGGTGCCGCAATCACAGCTTCAACAGGTTTGATTTTGGGCGGAATGGGTGAAGCGTCTGGATCAATATTATGCTTGGTCAACAATTTGCCCAAAACCGATTTTGGATGTGGCTTGCCACCCTCTTTTTCAACCAATCTGGCGCGCATCCGACGACCATAGAGATGGATTGAATAGGTGTTGTCCGTAATAATGCCAGTCGTGTCGAAATTGCGTTTCAACATGTTGCGACGATCTTTATACAAAAATGGATAGAGCCCCTCTTGTGGCAGAGCGTACTTTGCCTCACCTGTTTTGTGCAAGAAATGTGTAACCGCGTGCGGCCCCCAAACACCCCAAGGCTGTTCGCTCGCATGCACCGGATTTCCGGCTGCTTTCTTTTCTTCTAATTCGCGCTCGTATTCAGGACCGTACCATGACGGGATCGCGAATTCATCGGTGGTATATTCCAATAGCTCCCGCAAGGTGTCGCTGTCTTTTGGCAAACCCAATACGCCACCGTTGATATGTTTTTCGGATTCCCAACCATAGAAATGTCCATTCTGTGTTTCAAATGTCTTGACGCAATAAGCATCCGTATCAGCCCAAATCATGCAGTCATTTTGTTCCAACATTTTATACCGAAACAAATCAGAATGGAGCGCGGGGCTGCCCGTTCGTTCATGTTTTAAAAAATTTGTCCGCGGAAGAACCGCGTTTGCATCTTTTAGTTCGATCCCGTCTGGAACACCAAACAGCGGACCATAGTGATACAAAACCACGTGATGTCCTGCGTCCACAAAAGACTTCAAACAAAGTTGTTCTAAAAAACTAAGCCGCCCTTCCATCCAAAGCGCACCAATTTGATAATCAATTTTTTTAGCCATCGTTTTATATCCCTACAGCTTTTGCGAACCCTCTTAGCCTGAGAAAAAGGCAAGAATTGGGCCCCATCTTAAATTTTTTAGTGCTTTGTTCCTACTTTTTCAGTGGTAAAAAAGAATGTATCTGGATGATCTTGGAATACAACCTCGTCTGGCACGCATTCTGGTCCGGCCAAAAACACATTAGCCCCAAAATGGCGGAGCATCTTGGACAGGCGTTGCATGCGGTCTCCTGTTAATTCGGCGTAGAAATTGGCATAGTTTTCTGTGGCCTTTAGCTCGTCTATTTTCTGACGATGGGCTTGAACGCAGGCGGTGTGCTGCGCCGCGATATCGGGATCCGCCAAAAGCCTGTCCATTTCCGCGCGCAGCTTTGGCAGCATTCTTTGGATCGTCGTTTCTTTTTCGGCGTTGTGGTTCATGCGGAACCAATAGGCCAAGCCTTGGTCCCGATCCACGTGATTCACACGGCCGCGATCGCGCTTCACCAAAAAGCTTTCGGCAGAGCGCACCGCATAATGGTTCAGTTGAACCAGATCATAGCCCACTGTTTCAGACGTGGATCGCCATGCATTTCGGAACATGGTCTTGGGCAATTCGGCACCTGATCCATTCACCCAATGAATATCCTCCCATAATTGGGATTTTAATCCTTTGGGACGATGCACACCCATTTTGTTGAACAAACCGACGTTGCGATAGAGTGTTTTAAATCCCCACGCCTGATGCGGTTTGCGGCACATTTCTTCGGCGCAGCTTGAAAACTGGCCAATGATCGGGCTGTCATGAAATTCATGAACATCATCATTGCCAAACAGGCGCCACGTCATTGAAATCATATTGGCCTTGGGGACGGCGTTGAACAAGGCGGACAAGGTTCCATCGCCAACTTTTACGTTGATATATTCGTCAACGTCCATGCACACCACCCAGTCGGCGGTCGTCATGATGTCCTCAGACTCAGCGGCTTGCAAGGCAGCGTGCTGGGGTTTTAGATCGGTGCCTTTGAACGGGTTATCGCGGTGTTGCAAATATCCTTTGTCTTGCAGCAGATCCAAAAACATATCGGTCCCGTCTGTGCAATCGTTCGTGTACACCAAAAACCGGTCCACCCCGATCACGCGATGATACGCCAGCCATTCAAGGATAAACGGCCCTTCGTTCTTCATCGTGGTGACGATTGCGACGCTGCCCTTGGCGATGACTTTTTCCTTTTTTGCCTCGGGCATGCGCACCGGATTGCCGCCAAATTTATCTTGGGACAACGCCAGCAAAAATTCATTTTCAATCAGACTGGTTTTCGGAACAATCCGCGACACACGCGCAGTGGGATGTCGGATTGACATACAGCGAACAAAATGCCCGATTGGCCCAATGTCCCCCGAAACGCCGATCACACGAATGAATTTCCACGTGACCTCGTCGGGCAAACGCCCGGGGGCGATGCACCACCGACGTTTGCGTGCAGTTTCATCAAACTGGACACAGGTGTGATCGGCAAACCGCGGGTCCTTCCCCACGCGCAAGCGCCACGGATAACACATTTGCCCCGCCAACGGGATCGCCCCATTGGGCGCATCAACCGCCTGATCAAAAACGGACCTCGCCCCATCCAACAACAACAGGTCATACAGTTCTATATTCGCGACCGCACGCGCCTTGGCCAAAAAGCGGTGACGACAGATTTCGAACACATGCACCTCTTGCAGGGGGGATCGAAATGGGTCAGGCTTTGGCACCGTCATGCGGTCCTTGCCCGGGGCATTGGGAGCACAAAACGGATGTTGTTCGGACGGCAAATTGGGCATGCCCAAAGGCGCGGGGGATGAAAGAACCGCAATCATGACGTCCATTTCAGACGCAATCAATCCCTGCAACGCGGCAGCAAACGCATCGCTGTCCAACGAATTTGCGCGATCCAAAATGACAGCTGCCTGCATACTGTGATGCGTGTGATGATAGGTGATCCATTCCGCGGCCTGTTCGGGACTTTCCCCATTTCGGACCGCTAGAACCGCATTGCGCCCCGCAAAAAGATCGGTTTCGTCCGCCGCAACATCAAGTGTGATATGTTCGCCATGGATCACGAGCGAAATCGGGTGATCCTGCAGATGATCCACAGTGATAACCCAAGCCCCATCCACAGATGCTTTGGTCACTATTTGCGATGGTGGGTTGATGTGTACGGTTTCGATATCCGACCCCTTGGCCAGATAAATCGCAACCTGATTTGGCAAATGCGACAGACGACAGGCGTCCAGTACGGTGGCGGTTTGCCCAACCACACCCCCCATAGTTTTCCTAAACACTTGCGCCATAACGATTTTAATTGGCCCTATCCACTAGCTTAGCAGCCTCGTTTATATTATGAATTGGGTGTATTTCCAATATGCGGAAACCGTGTGGCCAAAAATGTCCAAATCCGTGACATTTATGGCCAACGCCAAAAGAAAGGCACGCCTGTGAGCACCGAAATTGCAGAATTCAATGCGCGTTTGGAAAAATGCGAAACAGCCTTGGCACATTTAACCAAAAGTAATGACGAACTGTCCGACATCGTCGCGACCCAGCAAACCCAAATCGCAGTGCTGCAACGCCGCGTTGACATGTTGCTGTCGCGCGAAGCCGAACGCGAAGCCCAAGGCACCGAATATGTCGCCGACCAACGGCCACCGCATTGGTGATGACATTTCCGTTGAAAGCCATTGTCACATCACTGCGGCTTGGTTAGATTTGATCTGAACATGGGGAAAGACTTACAAATGACCACACGCCTAAGCCTTACGTTGATCGCGGCTCTTGCCACCATGACAAACGTCGCTTTTGCCCAAGAGACAGAAGTTGGATCAAAACAGTTTGACAACGGCGGTGTCTATGAGGGCAGTTTTCGCAACGGATTGCAGCATGGAACCGGTACATTTCGTATGCCCAATGGCTATGAATACACCGGCGATTGGGTGGATGGTCAAATCATTGGCCAAGGCGTCGCAAGATTTCCAAATGGATCCATTTACGAAGGCAGCTTTGCCAAGGGCAAACCCGAAGGCATGGGCAAGATCACCTATGTCGATAGCGGCACCTACGAAGGCAGCTGGCTAGACGGAAAAATAACCGGCCAAGGTATCGCAGTTTATGCAAATGGTGCCCGCTATGAAGGTGGATTTCGCGAAGCAATGCACCATGGTCGCGGTGTTTTGATAAACCCTGATGGATATGTCTATGACGGCGATTGGATCAATGGCGTCAAAGAAGGCAGCGCAAAAATCACCTATCCCGATGGCGCAGTCTACACAGGCAGCGTTGTGCGCGGATCACGCGAAGGCCAAGGCAGATTGGAAATGACCGAAGGGTTGATTTTCGAAGGTGTTTGGAAAAACGGTGAAATCAATGGCGAAGGCAAGCTGATTCAACCAAACGGCGATATCTATATCGGCATGTTGGTCGATGGTCGGCGCCAAGGCATGGGCAAGGTGACCTATGCGAATGGCGACGTCTATGAGGGCAACTTTGAAAACGATCAACGCGGTGGACAAGGCGTCTTTATCGGTGCAGACGGCTACAAATATTCCGGAGAATGGCGCAGCGGCCAAATTCAGGGCAACGGCGAAGTCGTGTATCCCGATGGATCAATCTATACCGGCGCCTTCGCCAGCGGTTTGCCCGAAGGGTTGGGAAAAATCATCTATCCAGACGGGTCCATCTATGATGGCGAATGGTCCGCAGGCGTCATCGAAGGCAAGGGAATTGCCACATATGCCAACGGAGTGATTTACGAAGGCGAATTCAAGAACGCCCGCAATCACGGCTATGGCGAGATGCGATATCTGGACGGGTATGTCTATGCAGGGAATTGGCAAGACGGGACACGCCACGGCAAGGGCAAGGCAGTCTTTGCCGATGGAATGGTCTATGAGGGCGAATATCTTGACGGGCGCCGCCATGGGACCGGAACAATTACCCTGCCTGATGGGTTTACCTACACCGGTGAATGGCGGAACGGCGAAATTTCAGGCCAAGGGATCGCGACCTATGCCAATGGTGATATCTATGAAGGCACGTTTGAAAAAGGCAAACGCCAAGGCCAAGGTGTGATCAAGTTCGCCACAGGCGAGGTTGCACAAGGTCGCTGGCAAAACGGCGTGTTGATTGAACCGGAATCGGCGCCTGTAACCGACACCACTGCACCAACCCCAACCGAGCAAAGCACAAATCCACAATAGCCCCGAAATGTGGTTAATGGATTGTTAAGGGGCACTGTCTAATCCTTGTCATCAACGATCGCGAATGATCGGCGAACTTGTGACACATGATTGGATTGGCGAATGACATATCCCATTACACCCGTAATACTGGCAGGCGGATCAGGCACGCGGCTGTGGCCCGTGTCGCGGCAATCCTACCCAAAACAGTTTTGCACGCTGTTCGGGAACAAAAGCCTATTTCAACAAACAGCGTTGCGCCTACGCCCGACCAACAGGTTACATTTCGCGCCCCCAATCACGGTAACACATAATGCGTTCAGGTTTACCGTCGCACAACATTTCCAACACATCGACATTGATCCTGGCCCGATCCTTATTGAACCGAGCGCGAAAAACACGGCCCCTGCCATTTTGGCGGCATGCTTTTACGCATCCCAATCTGACCCTGACGCGGTTTTATTGATATGCCCATCGGATCACGCCATCGCAGACACCGAACAATTTCACGACGCCATTCTAGCGGGATGTGACGCGGTCGCGCACGGACAAATGGTGACGTTTGGCATCAAACCCACCTGCCCGAACACGGGCTATGGATATTTGCATATGGATAAGAAAACGTCTGACACCTTTAAGTCTGTTAAAGAGTTTATGCTTCAATCCTGTTTGTTTCCTTAGTGCTCCGAACAACATACTTTTTCTTTACAGGATCATAAATTCTAGCATGCCAAAATGGTGATCGACCGGTGCGATAAATGCTCAAACCGCGATGGATTTGCTTGATCGTTTTCTTCGCATTTATAGAATCGACCACTGAAACAATACCTTAGAAAAAGTGTCTAACTGTGTCTAAGTATTGAGCCAAAACAAATACAAAGCAACTATGCTTTTAAGTTATTGATTTTATGGGATTTTTGGTAGCGGAGGAGGGACTTGAACCCCCGACACGCGGATTATGATTACTCATCCTAGCATT
>Ga0181556_1005266_pt1 | contig 10120 bp, 13 predicted proteins | sample 011ome_14_FD_148651 | JGI IMG/M metagenome (GOLD analysis project Ga0181556, IMG submission 148651) | Coastal salt marsh microbial communities from the Groves Creek Marsh, Skidaway Island, Georgia - 011505AT metaG (spades assembly) | ecosystem: Environmental > Aquatic > Marine > Intertidal zone... | reverse complement strand
AATATTATCCAGCTGGTCGAAGATGTGGTCGAAACCAAGAAATGCGTTTCGCGGAAATGCGAATGTTCCAGTCATATTTGCCTCCAATTAAGCAAGGTTAAATTTGGACCCGACTATCGGCGTCCAGGTGTATTTATTTATTTCCAATATTATATTTTGGTTGTAGTGTCCAATTATTTTTTTCTTTAAAAGGAATAATCTTAATCTGTCGCAATGGTGCTAATGGATGTGCTTTTTCTTTATCGTCGATCGATAAAAGACCCCAGTCACTCATGAGTGTTGCGATGGTATTGCGTCTTGCAATATCATTTTCTTCCAGATTAGATTTCTTACCATCTAATAAAAAGAGTTCTTTGAAATGCACGATGAAATATCGGCCCTGTTTGTGGAGAATGTGGCATGATTGGAAAAGTGTGTTATCTTTTCGAGACGCTACGCCGATTCGAGTCAGTGTTTCTCTTACTTTCAGAAAATCATCAGGCTCTTCCAAAGTCACCTCAAGCATAGATGAGGTTGTCCATTCAACAATATTATTTTCTTTTTCCACCTCGGTATACCTTCTGTCTTAGTATGTCAAGTTGTGCTGACGTAAGAAGGTTGAGGATCTGGCGGGCTTTTTCATTACTGTAGCCATAATATTCCTTAATCACTTCAACGTCATCATTCTTTTGAGCCTTAGCCCATTTAGAAAAACGTTTTTTCTTTCTAATGATATTTATAAGAAAGTCAAATTGTAAACGATTATCAAGGTGAGAGTTCAGGTTCATTTCATTCGCCATCAATACCGTATCATGAAAGTATGATAACTGACGATTTACCATAAATGCGTTGTATGCTTTTTCAGCGATGTCATCAACCATGATATTTGCTTTGCCATAGTTAATGTCGTTACAAAATTCAAATGGGTTCATCTAAAGTTCTCCACACCACCTACATAATCTTCATACGCCAATTCTGCTTCAAGCATTTTCTTAGTGAATGAAGAGGTATCGTTGTTTGTTGGACCAACGTGTTTACCATTCCAAAAGACTTGTGGCACTGTTCGTAAACCGGCTTCTTTGAGTACAGACTTCTGCTCAAGCTGATAACTTAGATTGATTTCGTCAAAATCGTATCCCCAGTTTTCAAGCTTTTGTTTCATACTGTAACAGAAGACACAATCATTTTGAGTATAGAGAGTAAGTTTAATTGAAGCGGACATTGGCCATAACCTCCGTGAGACATGCGACAACATTAAGTTCGTGATCAGCAACGAATGCGTTCTTATACTGATAGTCAGCTAGAATTAGCACTAGTTGTGGAATCGACTGCGGTTCAACTTTGTCAGACATTCTATCATAGAGTCCGCGGAAGATCGCTGCTGCATCAATATCTATATTATTGACAACCCACTTACGCATTTCCTTAAAGTTTTTTTCTTTTAAGTACGTGAATAGATCATCAAAGGATCCACCAAAATCAAGAGCGTCAACGCTATTAAAACCCAGAACAGCAACCCGCTGAAGCTCGTTGAGGCATCTTCGCCAATCCGGACCATGCTTTGATATAATAGGCAAAAGATCTTTTTTATCATACGCTATCTCCTGTTGGTCTAGTATGAAACAGAATCGTTCGAACATCTGCTGCATCAGTGGAGCAGTATTCTTTTTCGAGGTATTGAACTCATAGACACCACAACGAGAATGCAATGGTTCAATGATACGATTCTTAAAGTTACACGTAAGGATGAAACGGCAGTTGTTTGAAAACTCTTCGATAAAACCACGAAGTGCCGGTTGCGTTGATTGTGGATTCAGATAATCAGCCTCATCAAGTATTACTACCTTGATGCCACCTTGTAACGAGATAGTGGAAGCAAACTGCTTGATCTTACCACGCAGGGTATCAATATTGCCCTCTTCAGAACCATTGATGAGAATCCAATCAAGGTTTAACTGATTACAAAGAGCTTTGGCAACTGTAGTTTTACCAGTGCCAGCTGTACCACTGAACAGCATGTTAGGAAGGTCGCCGGATTCAACTATCTTTTCGAATGTTTCTTTGAGATCATTCGGTAAAATACAGTCGGCGATACGTTGGGGACGATACTTCTCGACCCAGAGAAATTCATTAGACATTCACATACTCCATAATAAAATAAAAGTGGGGAGCTAACCGTGGCTCCCCGCGAGTCTATTATGCGACTAACCACTTGATTCTGACTCAGCTGCTTCCATAGCTTCTTCTTGCTCGGCCTGTTCACACAGCTGAATGATTTGAATCGCTTGGTCACGAAGTCCACCGATGGTGGATAATTCTTCACCCTTGATTGCGCCACGCTGGGTCATCGCATCGATAACCGCAATCATTGACCGAGATGTGCGATTAGAAACATCCCGTAGTTCCGTCATAGTTTCTGACATGTCATTAAACTCCAAATGTCGAAGATTTTTCAAGTGCAATCCAGTATTTCACGTCTAGACTTTTATGGCTGAATTGCGTGATCAGTTTTGAAGAAATTTCTACCTCATAATCACCAGGTAGAATTTTCAGGTTGTTTGTACTTAGGATAAAGTTAAACGTGGCATCGGCTGGAAATTCACCATCAACATCGATAGAGAAAGCGTTTGATGTCATGTTTTGAGAGTCAACCACAGAAAGACTAAGTACACCATCACTACCAGAAATAGAAATTTCACTATGACCAAGAGTAGATGCCGCGCGCTTTAGCTTATTCATCGTGTCATTGTCTAGTGTAAACTTCACATTTGCTTCTGGCATCGTGATGTCTTTTTGTGGGGTTGTCAAGGTATCTTCAGATGAATAGAAGTACTTGACTTTAGAGCGACCAGTTGAATCGTTGACAACCACGTAATCGTCTTCAAACTTTAGACGTGGTGCATCAACCAGACCAAGGACACCCATAAATTCGTTGAGATCGTAGATACCAAAATCAATTGGAAACTCTTCGGACACTTTGGCTCGAGCAAGAACCGTACGTGCTTCAGAGATCGTCTTGATTGTGTTACCGCTACGAATCATCATGTTTGGGTTAATACCTGAAAAGTTTTTCAGGGTGGTTAGAGTATTTTCACTGAGTTCCATTATATATCTCCGCATTTAAACTAGGTATATTATACATCATTTTGCTCGGTTTGTACACTACTTTTTTCACCGCACCAAGGACAATAGAATCCTTGCTTACGAGACTTTGGATTAAACCTATCACTAGTAGCGATAGAGAACCAAGCTAAACAGGATTGGCAAGTAAAATGCCATATAGTTTCTGATTGAACAAACAACATTATTTTATCCTTGAGAAGTTTTTGTCTTTGATAAACTCGATCTTGTTTTCGAACTTACCATCAAGTATTTCACCTTTGTGCGATATGATAAAGACATTCGTACTATCACCAAGTGTATAAAGAATCTTAATTAGATTATCTACACCATCATGATCCAAAGATGAATCAAACGTTTCGTCGAGTATCAATAGGTTTGTTGATACCGAGTTTTTCATCTTTGCGATCTGCCGCCAGGTGAATAGAAGCGACAAATCAATTCTTTGTTTTTCACCCTCACTAAACGATTCATATGTAAATTCATCTCTATGGCGAGATCGAATGGTTTCATTGAACTCTTCGTTTAGATCAAAGTGCACGTAAAAATCTAGTACCTGTAGATACTGATTGATCAGTTTATTCATTACAGGTAGATATTGTTTGATGATTTTAGTTTTGATACCCGTATCCTTTAGCATCTCAGCGATAGCCATCTTATACGAGAACTCTTCACTAGTCTTCAACTTTGAATCTTTAAGACCTAGCAACTCGTCTTTTAAAGTTGCTAGATCTTTATTTGCTTTTTCTAAATCAGCACCAACTTCTTTCTCTATATGCTCTTGGTAAGAACGAATTTGGTTTTGATATGTTGCAATCTCTTTTGAGTTGGCAGTGAGTTTATGTACCCGATCCCGAAGCGTTGAAAGTAAGCTAGTTTGCACTGCAATCTCCGATTCCACTCCTTGGCCTTCCTCGCCGATTTGCTTAATCTCTGCCTTCCGCCGATCCCTATCTGTTTGTGTTGATAGTAGAATCTCAGATTTATGGCTGTCTGAAATGGCTTGGGCGCACACGGGACACGATTCATTCTCTTCGAAAAAGGTGACCCGCTTCTCGAGGTGGCGGATAGTCGATTGCTTATCTTGACCTCTGAGGAGTAAGTCCTGCTTCCTACTCTGTAGCAGTTGTAACCCCTGTTCGGCCTGTGATACAGATTCATCGAGTCCGACGCTAAGCTCACTATTCTCAGCCTGTAGTTCATCGATGAGACTCTGCGATTCAGATATCCTAGATTCATAGTTCCTCCTATTCTCCTCTGTAAGAATAGAAACATCAGAGATATATTTTTTCTGTGTTTCAACTTTATTCTTGCTAAGGTCAATCTGGTAGGATATGTCTTTGAGATTCTCTTTTATCGCATTTGTTTCTTCCTTTAGTAACTGATTCATTCTAGAGAATACGCCGATGTCAAGTAAGTCTTCGATTACGCCACGACGTAAACCAGGATTCAATTGCATAAATGGTACAAAGTTAGATGAACCAAGTACCACAACCTGGTGAAATGATTTGTGGTTTAATTTTAAGATGTTTTGTTCGAGTATACGCTGATACTCTTTCGAATGAGATGATTGATTAATCATTTCATCGTTCTTCCAGATCTCAAACTTTACCGGTCTATCACCACGTACAATCTTAAAACGTGATTGACCAATCTCAAACTCAACTTCAACCATGCTGCCTTTGCCGTTGATTGAGTTAATTAATTGAGTCTTGTTAATATTTCTATGTGCCTTGCCAAATAAGCCAAATGACAAAGCATCTAACATAGTAGATTTACCAGAACCATTTTGGCCCACTATCAAAGTGTGCTTATGTCTGGTCAAATCTATCTCAGTAAAATTGTTACCCGTTGATAAGAAGTTCTTATAACGAAGGTGAGTAAATTTTATCATGCAATCTCTAATGCCTGCGCCTGATTCATCAGGTCTCTCATCATGGTTTTGATTCGATCTTTATCTAGATCCGTTTCAACACCATCAACATAATCATCCATTAGCCGTGGAGTGTCATCCACTTCCAATCCTTCATCGTCAACATTCATGCCGATAAACTCGTTAAAGTTCTCAGATATTTTTAAGTCTAAGACATCTTGATTCTGTACCCGATCTACGAATCGGTCAAAGGTAAACGAATCTGTCTTTTCGACTACTACGATCTTTACGAATTTTTTATTTAAATGTTCGACGTTATAGTTATTATAATCGGTTTCTCGGTCATTGTACACAATTTTTTCGAATAAAGTGTAAGGATTATGAATTCTCTCGATTTCACGTGTTTCTGTATCGATCACGTGAAAGTATTTTTTATCGTGTGCGTCAGACCAGAAGAACTCCATTTGACTACCAAGATACCAGATATTATCTTGTCTTGATCCACAATGATAGTGGCCAGTTAAAACTAGTTCAAACTTATTAAATATTTCTCTACTCATACCGTGTACGTTAGTTACACCACGCATCATCTCAAATCCATTGAGTTCTAGATGTGCACCTAACCAGTCTGCTTTACAGTCGTTGATAAACTGCATAGACTTTTCGTAGTTATCCATACATATCCACGGCAACATAGCAATCTTCAGGGAACCATAGTTCATGACTGTTGGTTCCATAATGATATTGACTTCGTTCATAAAGTGACCAAGTAGTTCTTTCAAACTATTCATGTCGTTTGTATTCTTAAAATAAGTATCGTGGTTACCTGGAACGATGTCCATAGTCATACCGTACTTACGCATTTCTTGTAGAAAACATTTTCTATTATGATTCAATGCTTTAATATTGACTACCTTACGATTATCGTAGTAATCACCCAGATGTAAGATCTGAGTAATGCCACGTTTTTCGCACTCAGGAAAGAACACCTTAGAATAAAATTCTTCGGCGTTTTCTAAGAATATTTGGGATGAGTTACGAATACCGCAGTGAGTATCGTTGAGTACTGCTATCTTCAATTAAAAAAACTCCATACACAATAGATATAAAACGCTGCAATAGAAGCGAGTATTGAACCTACCGTAAAGACTTCAATACTATCGTGTGTTCTATAAAAATTCAGATAAGTCTGAGTCAGCCGATACAGTACGCTTTTTTCTTTTCTTTTCAATTTTACTTAACTCCTTCACTTCAGTATCAACAAACTTGACCCGATCGATTCTGGTCTTGAGTGTGTCAACAAACATTTCCGCCACTAAACCCGATTGGTCATCCCCGTGTTCGTTAACCATAAAGTCTTCGATACCAGAGTTGGCGATATATTTCATCTTAATGTCTTGTTGCTTCTTTTCTTTAGCGATACGTCTTAGGAAAGCATACCACGTAATCTGTGTAAAGTAAGCAAAAGCGTTTGGTTTACCAGTTCGAGTAGCAGCTTCAATATCGTAATTGTTGATAGCCTTCAAACAATTTTCTACGGCATCCATTACCATTTCTTCACGATAGGTGTAACGAATAAAATTTGCCTTGTGTGATAAGCCTTCAGCGATACGTAAGAAACATTGTGCTACGTAGTTAGGTACCTTTGGGATCGTCGTATTTTTATTTTTTGCTTCATTTACCGTTGTAACGTAATCAACCACTGCCTGAGAGAAGTCTGCGTTATTTACGTAATGAATGCTTTGTTTTTTCTGACGCATTATGTAATCTCCACATTATGAATATTATTATACCACGTATAGATGAATTTGTACATATGTTTTTTTGCGAATGATACTAAAATATTTTTGTGTACAAACCGTGCAAACTGTGGTATAATAAATTAAGGTTTTTTGGAGAGGGTAGTATACCCGTCAAGCTCCGTCCTTGGTTCGGTAGTTCCACTCGTCGGTGTGACCAACAGACCATTTAGGTTCGGTTTCTACTCGATAATTTTGAGTACAAACTTTAAAGTCTGGCGTCTTGGTATCGTCAAGAGTCAGACTCGAATCTTTCCATATAACTCTATTATTCGGTTGAGCAGCAAATTGTCCATTATCCAGTTCTATTACATTAAAGCTTTTATGCTCAGGATCTTCTTCACTAAAATTAATATCGATGAGAGATCGATCGCGATGCGCGTTATCAATGGTAAACAGATATTCTCCAGCGTGGAACTGTTTATCCTTACCAAAAAACTCACAGCGGGATAGAATCGGTTTTTCAACTACAGTAAGATCGTAGTCAAAGCAATCCCACAACTGCAATACGTCAAGAGGTAGATCTGGATCTGGTGTAACTGGTTCTGATACAAACGCAGACAATGGTAACTTATCGTAAAGCGCGCCGTATTCGGTTAACAGTGTCTCAAAGTACAAAGCCTTGTACTGAGTTGACTTAACTGAGATCCAAATACCAGGTGTAAACTCTCCGAAACCTTTTTGGTGGTCATAGAGATATTCTTTTCGAACCCATACTGGATGGGGCGGAAGTGGGTGTATTAGAAAAGCCATTAGTGTATCGTATCCTTTGGTTTAAATATTACTACATTCTCGCCAAGTTTCTTAGCCTCTTTGTCTTCTTCATCGATCTCGTCCTGCACCATCTGTTCGATATATCCTTCCATCTCTTCGCTGTCCATCATCTCGAAGTCTTCGAGTGTAGCTCCGAGTTTAGTAAACTTACTCATACGCTTTACTGCAGATGCGTAATGTTTCATAATGTTCTTAGATGGAATAGCCTCTACAATGAGTTGATCGGTGTGTACGAGTTGTAGCGCCTCGACGTCAGACGTAAAAGATATAAAAGGACGAAAAGCAAAATAACTGTAACCTTCATCAATATTCTCTACTTCTATGATTCGCATAGCCGCCCGTACGACCATATGATTTTTTTCTTCGTCTACTACATCAGCAATAATCTCGTCGCCATTGGCAAATTTTAACTGCTTGAATGTCATAGTGCTACCTTATATGTTTTATGGTTAAACTTTTCTTTTTCATAGATCTTAAGTCGTTCGTTTCCATGAAGCCATGCAAAGTTCTTTTTATTATCGGTACTAATATTATCTATAATGTCGTACAGTGTGGTTGGCTCGTCGTTATCAGATTTTCTTAATCCTCGTCCAATGCTTTGAAGAACTCTGATCTGGCTCTTTGAAGGTGACGCAAAGATAATATTGTGTAGATTCCGAATATTGATACCTGTACTAAAAGTACCCAAAGATGCGACAATGATAGCATTTTTCTGTTTCTCTACTATTCCACGAATGGCTTCACGATCTGACGTTGCAACGCTACCTGATACAAAAAATACGCGCCTACCTTCGGCCGCTTTACTTTGAATTAGATCAAAGAGTGGTTTACCATGTTTCTCTACAAAATTAAATAATACGAGAGTGTTACCTTTTTGATCGAGCGCAAGGTTACTAATTAACCGATTACGTTTTTCGTTTGTAACTATATATTCTATTTCACCCTGATAGTCTTTTTGCTCACAGTCCCGTCTGGCATCTGCCGAATGATCAAGAACGAGTCTGTTAATGTTGAGTTCTGCGAGTGTTCCTTTTTCTTGTAAAGACTTGGTAGTAGTAACCTTAAACGTTTTTCCAAAAAGTCCTTGAAGCACCAGCTCATGAGTTTGAGTTCCATCCAAAGTCCCAGTCGTGCCATATCGATACTTAGCCTCCGTTGCCTTGTTCATAATATTCATAAGTGATTTAGATTTAAAACCGTGGCACTCATCGCCGATTACCATACCGAACTGATCGTACCATTGTTTTGGTAATTTGTAAATAGACTGCCATGTTGTAATACAGATAGCGTTATCAAATGTTTTTTCTTTACCAGAATAGATTCTGTGTATTCTGCCTTCAGGCGATCCGTAAGAGATAAAATCACCATACATTTGTTCGACAAGTGAAGTTGTGGGTACAACAACTAAAGCTCTACCAGCTTCTGGGTATCTAACGCCATCTGTCAATTGTGTCAACCAATACATGATAAGAATGTAAATGATTAACGATTTACCAGAACCGGTTGGTGATAGTAAGATACCGCGTGTTCTATGTAGCGCTTCCATTACCGCAATAAACTGATAATCCCTCGGTTCAAACGGTAAGTTCATCGATTTGATATATTGAGCTACTGCTTTTGGGTCTGGCCTTTCGTCATGAATAGGTGATCCATATTTTTTGACGTCTATCAGTTCGTACTGATAACCTCGACTCTCAATGAACTTAACAAGGTGAGAAATAAGTCCAGCTGGTAATTCACCACGGTTAGAATCAAAGAGACGAATCTTACCATCCCATATCCTACGTTTAAACGCAGGCATGAACTTATAACCAGGTACATAAAATGAAAAGAACTCTTTAATCTCTTCCGCTTGACCCCAGTCACACTGGACATGAAGCATCGCATGACTTAGTTTCCGGATTCGAATTGCTTCCACTTGATCATGTTCCCAATTGTCTGATGCCGCCACGTAATATTACTCACTATCTCTGTTAGTGTTTCAACGAGTGTTTTGTAGTACTGAATCTTCTCTTCAGATTTTTGTATCTCAGGGTCTGAGTCATAGTAGTAATCCATATCACCTTTCATAATCTTAAGACCGTTAAAAGGATCTGGTTCCCATCCAAGTTCTTTCAACGTGTCAGGATCCATCTTACCGTTATACCATTCCCACTTGTGCTTAAGCAATACCTTTTGAGAAAACTCAGCTCTTTTAAGTAATAACTTAGAGTTAGCCAGTTTTTCTAAATACTTAGCATGTAAGAGAGGTGTATTACGAGAATCTTCGTCAAGTCTCATACCAATTTTACTGTCTTCGGCCCATTCGGCCAAGACTTCTTTCAAGTCAATCATTATTTACTCCATCATATAGAATTATCTATACAAGCTCAAAGATCTGATATCTGAACGAGACACCGAAAGTAATGAACTCTGTTCCACTCGCAGTAGATTCAAAATTGATAGCACCCAGACTCGTGGGCATCGCACCCATGTATCGAATGCTTTTTATTCTGTTGTTCATACTATTTAAAATTACAAGTGTTATATCAGCGGTAGAAGGTATGGTATCAGTTGATGCTGCACTCGCACTATT
>Ga0181556_1005251_pt1 | contig 10141 bp, 24 predicted proteins | sample 011ome_14_FD_148651 | JGI IMG/M metagenome (GOLD analysis project Ga0181556, IMG submission 148651) | Coastal salt marsh microbial communities from the Groves Creek Marsh, Skidaway Island, Georgia - 011505AT metaG (spades assembly) | ecosystem: Environmental > Aquatic > Marine > Intertidal zone... | reverse complement strand
CCCGCACCAGTGCAGCCAGCGCCCGCTCAAGGTCGTATTCCTGCGCGGTTTTGAATGCTTCCTTGTGAGCGTCCCGTGCGTGCTTCAGCAGAGGCTCGCTGTCGATCTCGATGCTTGACGCCTTGCACTTCACTCGATCGGCGATGCTGGACAGCATCCATTCAGCGTGTCCCATTGTCTCGATCTCCCACGCGGATATGCTTGATGTCCGGGATGTCCCCGGACGGTTCGGAGTGTGGGTCAGGCCAAGGGCCGGCCTGTTCCGGGAAACCCTCTTGCTGGGCCATGTGCATCGCCCAATGGTCCCGGCCTCTGATCTTCCTCATGGCGAGGATGTAGAGGCCGCCAAGAGCCAGAGATACGGCGGTCCAGATGACGATGGCAATGGTCCATCGCATGGTCAGAGTGCTCCTGCCTTGCGGAGGGCAGATATGGCGATAATCTTCATGTTCACCGCGTCCATATTGTTGGGTTCGGTGATTGGAAACTGCGCAACTGCCTGAAGCGCGACAACCAGTTCATCCTTCGCGCCCTTCTCGTCCTGCATGGACTTCTTGATGGATGCGGTCTGTTCTGCGCTGGTCATCACAACCACCATGGCCAGAGGATAATGGGCGGGGCGGACACAGCCTTGGGCCTGCGATCCGCGAGGCTCACGACGTTGGATTGGTGAACAGCCGGCACGGGCTGTTTTGGGGGCGACTGCCCGGCCGGCTGTCCGGCGCCGCTGGGGGGTGCGGCGCGTCGGTGTTCGGGGAAGGGGATGGGGTCAGGCATCGGGCGCCTCACGGCCTGCATTCGAGATAGGCGCGGATGAACTCCGCCGCGACTTGCGGGACGATCGCGTTTCCATAGGCGCGCAGGCGTCCCACTCGGCCGGGTACCCCATGAGCCAGCGGGAATGTGCTGGGTTCAACTGGCCGCCACTTTCCATCCCGGCAGAACAGCCAGTCAGCATCTCGCCAGAGGCCGTTAGTCGGGCCGGGCCGTCGTGCGTCGTCAGGTGGACCTTCGACCCCAGACCGCAGTCGTTCCCCCTGTAGACACCCGTCTCGGCCGTCAGGCGCTGCTTGCGCGCCCACACCACAGCCGGGTCCGTACCCGGCTCCATCGCGCATGGTGTCGGCCACCCGGCAAGGTTCGCCTTGACCATCTCGTTGAGCGGACGCGCATTCTTTCCCCACCGGTCGAGCGTCGCGCCTTTCCAATCCCGTGCCGCCGGTGTCGGCCAGGACGCCAGGTGCGCGTACTCCGGCAAGTCCCACTGTTTCTTGGACGGGTAGAATTTCCCCGCAGTGTTGTCGCTGTCGTGCGCTCGCGGACAGTTTGGCGTCGGCCAGCCGCTCTCCGATCCACCACTGCCGCTGTCGGATATGGGGCGCGCCGATGCCCGCAGCGCAGAGATCGACCGCCCCGCAGGCGTAGCCCGATCCTTCCAGGTCAGCTTGTACAAGGTCGAGCCAGCCGAGGCCGTCCTTGCTTGCAACCTGTTCGCCAAAGACGACTGGAGGGACGCACTCTCGGATGAGATGAAGCCAGAACGGCCATAGGTGCCGCTCGTCAGCAAACCCGCCTCCTTTGCCTGCCGCGCTGAAAGGTTGGCAGGGACAGGAGCCGGTCCAGACGGGGCGATCATCGGGCCAGCCGGCAAGACGCAGGGCAAGTGACCATCCGCCGATGCCGGCGAAGAAATGGCATTGGGTGTAGCCGGCGAGGTCGGAAGGTCGAACATCGACAATTGAACGTTCATCAACGTCTCCGGGAGCAATGTGGCCGCCGGCGATGAGGTTTCGCAGCCACTGCGCGGCGAATGGCTCAATCTCGTTGTAGTAGGCGCGCCCCATGTCATTCCGCCGCCTCCTGAATGTTAGACTTCGCGTTGTCATCCGCACATGAGCCGGGCAGGGGGCATGTTGGATATTTTAGGCATTGCCCGAAGTTGACGTAGCCGCCGCACTGCCGGCAAAGTGAAAGGTATACGGCGGGTCGGCTGTTGTCGGCCTTCACGCGCTTGATCGGCATCTTCACAAAGCCACCTTTCCGGGCTTCAAATGGGATTCCTTCTCCCGCCATATCTTCCGTGTCCGGCTTGATGTAGCCGAACAACTTGGTTCCCATCTGCTTGATGGCATATCCGGCATAGCTGACTTGGACCACGCCGCCGCAATACCCTTCGTCCTCATCCGAGATGAACGTCGTGAAGATCACGGCCTGTCCGGGCTGGAACACGTCGGTTCGGTCGCGGCAGATGAACTTGACGGCAGTGATGCCCATGCCGCGCAAAGCCGTTCTCCGGTCTTTCTGGACGCCACAGGCGCCGTCGAAAGCGCATCCGTTGCAAGTAACGGTCTTCATTCCGCCGCCTCCTGAATGCTGGTGCGCTGGGCAAGGTCTGCCGCATGCGCTTCGATGGTGGAGTTGATCGCGGCGGCGAGCTTCTGCGCCAGATCGCGGTCGTCGCAGAAGAACGTCACGCAGGAGCCGGAATAGTATGGATCGGTCGTTGAGATGACGACGCCGGCCGTTTCTTCGTGGTACCTTGCACATGCCGGCGTGCCGTGGATGTTCGTCGTGACAAGCGGAAGTTCTCTCATCATCACCCCCTGTATGCCATGTAGTCGCGCCGGGCCTGCGCCGCGTATTGCGGGGCCAGTTCTTCGTCGCGCTCTTCCTGCTGCCGTTCCGCACCTTTGCGCATGGCGGCTTTCACTTCGTCGGCCGCGTCGAGGACATTGCAGGCGTATTCCGCGAACACCCCGTCCATGCGCAGGCCAGACAGCCGGGCCTGATTGATCAGGGACTGCACCCGAGCGATGCAGTCGGCGCTTTCCTGCGATACCTTGTCGATCAGGTCGGAGATGTAGGTGTCCGTGGACATTATCTTGTTCCCCCTATTGGAGAGGAGAGGCGGCCCTGTAGTATTTGGGCGACCCGTCATCGTTGATGTGCCGCTCGGGAAGTTCGTCCAAAAGGCACGGCGGCGCGTCTTTCGTGTAGACGGATTTCAGATACGACTTCCCGCATCCGCATAGGCGGGGAGATCTGCAATTCGTGTTCTGGATAAAACCGTTCTTGCAGACCCGGTCATCCTTATCGAACGCGGAGCAATTCATCGCCCTCACTCCGGCCTTGTCACATCGTCCACCCGGAGGGCGGAGCGGCCGGTGGTCTTGCGGGGGCGGGGTGTGAGGCTGAACAAGGGGGCGCACACCCCCGTAAGCTTCGTATTGACGCGCTGCCAGATGGTGAAGCTGCGCACGGCGCCCCGTTCGATTTCGTCAGCGCGTTGCAGCGCGGCGTGTAGCACGCCGTCTTTCTGCGCCTCGGTCACGTCCGGGTCGTATTCGTCTGCGCTGCGAATGGCATAAGCGAGACGGCGCCAGTCGTCGGCGACTTCGCGGAGCGCCGACTGCAAGCGATCGCCGTCGATAAGCTCGCCCGTATGAGTGCGGAAGGTGCTCACGTCGTCGCGCTCAATCTCGGTGCTGGCGGTCTGGGTGGTCATGTGCGCCTCCCCTCAGAATTCGCGTTCGGGGTGGGTGGTGTCTTCCGGCTGGACCCGGAGGGCGGAGAACCCGGAGACCTTGCGGCGGCGGGGTGTGGGCTCCGCATCAAGGGCGCACTGCGCTTCGTGTCTGGCCCGATAGAGCGCCATCAGCGCGTCACCCTTGGGTGTGCCGTAGCCCCAGTCGCCGGGGGCTCCGAATGCTTGATGGACTTGCTCGATTGCTTCGAGGAGGCGTTCCATGTCGCTCTCCTCAATCCATGATCGGCTGATTGGCGGGATACCACTGCGTGGACGGGAAAGCCTGATCGTCCACGATGATCCAGCCGTGGCGGTAGCCGTAATCTTCGCCCTTGGGCTCCGGGGCGCCACGGAACAGGTGCTCGATGTAGGCCGCGTTGTAAGCGTCGTAGAGCGCCTTGGCCTTGGCCTCGGTTCCGGTGATGGGCTGGGTGGTGGTGGTCATCGGTGGTGTCCCCTTCGTTCGATCTGGGGATTTTGTAACGCGAGGCGTGACAGCACGCAAGAGGAAATGTCACGTCTGGCGTGACAAATTTTTCAGGCGCAGACGAGCGTCAGCGCAACCCATGGCGGCGTAAGGAAAAATGCGGTCAGGTGGTGGGCTGGGAGATCAGGCGCGGCGGGCCTTCACCGAAGGGAGGCCGGAGAGGATAGCCCGCACCGTGGCGGGGTCTTTGTCCTTCAGCAGCGTGAGCATGTCGATCACCTCGCCGTCTTTCAGCGGGTTGACCGTCAGCAGCTGGGGTACCGTGCAATCTAGGGCGTCGGCGAGCGCGAGCAGGATTTCCTCGCTGTAGGGCTGCTCGCCCTTCGCAATCCGGCCGATGCTCGCGTGCGACAGCATCTGCTCGCCTGGCGCGGCTTCCATGCGCGCGGCCAGCTTCCGAAGCGATACGCCCCGGTGCTTGATCCATTCCGCGATGTAGTGGCCGCCAAGCTGTCGCTCGCTCATGGCCGCATTATACCGCAGCGCAACAACGGCATGGTCACGCTGGGCGTGACAGATAGCGCTTGCGTGGTGTCACGCTAGGCGTTACAAGATAGGTCATGGACACGACGCACCCCCTTCTGGAATACATCCGCAACTCCGGCACGCCCTTGCGCCAGATCGCGAAGGACGCGGGGTGCAGCCGCATGACGCTTTATCGGCTGATGCGCGGCGAGCAGAACGCGACCATGGGGCTCATCCAGCGGGTTTCCGCCGCCACCAACGGCGCGGTCGCGGCCGAAGACTTCTTCCCGCAGCCGGCCCCCGAGCAGAAGGCGCCGGCTCCCGATATGGGAGGCCGAGCATGAGCAAAACCCGTAACGACCAAATTCTCGACCTATGGGCTACGGGGCGATCGGCTACACTGGTGGCCAGCGCTGTCGGCGTGTCCCGAAACAGCGTAATCGGCGTTGTTTTTCGCGCCCGCACTTTTGGCGATGCGCGCGCTGTGCAACGCCGTCCTTCTCATGATGGAAGCGCCCCGGACGGCATGGCTCCGGCGCCCTTCCGTGTCCCGATCGATACGCCCGCCATTGACCGCGTTCGGTCTTTGGCATCATCTGGGCACACAGCCTCTGAAATTGCACTTATTACCGGGCGAAGCCGCAATTCCGTTTACTTGGCTGCGCGCCGTGGCGGCATTGTTCTGCCTCGCGCTCGATCGCGACAAGGCGAGCCCCTTGCTGTTGATGTCTTCATGCGCCGTGGTTCCTCTCCTATCCCGGAAGAGGTGGCGTGATGGAGCCGCGCGAGCACTCCGAACAGATTCTCAACATGCGCGCCTCCGGCATGTCCATTGAGGCCATAGCCGATCAGCTTCCCGTGGGCACCAAGTATGTAGCCCGCGCGCTGGAGGAAGCCCGGCTGCGGAACGATCCTCGCGCGCTCCGTGCCATCACGAAGGTCAAGACCGCCGATCTGTTGCGCCCGCTGGCGGAGGCCGGCATGACGCGCCCTGAGATTGCGGCGCGCCTTGGCCTGTCTATCAGCCGGGTTTCAACGGTCGCCGCAGAGGCTGGCATTGCCATCGCCCCTATCCGCGCGGCTCAATATAAACGCGATCCGCGCGGCTGGATACCTAAATGGGTTCCTCGTGAGTTCGTGGATGACTATCGGCGGCTGACCAAGCTCTATGGTGAAGAGCAGGCTGCATCCGTCATTCGGAAATGGAAAGCAGAGGCTCAAGCCCCATGCTGACCACCTCGCACATTCAGGCGCCGGCCGGCCTTTTCTGCGACGCTTCCTCCGGCCGGCGCACGGGCATCTCCGCACGGGGCTATGTGCGGTGCCCGATCCTTGATCCTGTCCAAGATTTTCCCGGCGAGCGTCCCCACGCTCTGCCAGGTCTCTTGTCCCTCGTCGGCATCCTCCCGCCGACCAACTTCCCGCGTCTCGGCTTCGGCCGGGCGCGGGCCTCTATCATCAGCCAGCGCGACCCATCCGCCAAGATTGTCCGCGCCAGCCAGCATATCAACCTCTCCCGCTCACTCCTGATGCTCGAAGTAAAGCAGAAGGAGATACCTCAGTGCGGGACAATCGTACCGAGTTCTCGGTCAACAGCACCGAGCGCAAGGTGAAGCACATGAGCGCCATAGCCGAAGCATCACAGCATATCCGAGCGCTTTCAATGCCTTGCCGGCCCGGCGAAGGCGTCAAGAGCGCCATCAACCGCGTCGCGAAGATGGTGAACGACGTGGGCATTGAGCGAAAAATTCTGCGCGAGCGCATCCGCGTGTCTCGAATTGAGGACATGTGGCGGGAGCAGGCGCGCCGGATCGATGCCGAGGAGATGGACGCTATTCGTGCGGCGCGAGCTGCGGCCGAGGCCGCCAACGAAGCTGCCCAGAAAGAGAAGAACGTCCATGAGGCCAGAACCGAATACGCAGACCTCACCGCCCGCATCGGGCTCCTCGAAGATGCCCTTCGCATTTATGGCTCGAACGAAGGCCGCGTTGCGATGGATGCGCTTCTCCAGGCGGGTTGCCCTCTTGATCGCGCCGTGGCTGCCCTCCGCTCTGCCGCCCAGCAATGACTAGGTGCTGGCCTAGTCCGCCCACTTCACCAAGGGAGAAGACCATGTTCGCCGACACCAACACGCACGAATCCACGCACGACGTTTCCGACGCCCCGGCCGGCTTCGCGAAGGAACAGCTCAAGTCCTTCATCTCCCGCATCGAAAAGCTTGAGGAGGAGAAGAAGGCCATTGCGGAGGACATCAAGGACGTGTTTGCCGAGGCCAAGGCCAACGGCTTTGACGTGGCCGCGCTCCGCACCATTCTGAAGATCCGCAAGGAAGACGTGGACGACCGCAAGGAGCACGAAGCCATTGTGGACCTCTATGCGTCCGCCCTCGGGATGTTCATCTGAGGCGCCAAGAATGAGCGCGCCCATCACCATCACCCTCGCAGGCGAGCCGCGCGGCAAGGGGCGCCCCCGCTTCGGCAACGGGCGCTCCTACACGGACGCCAAGACGCTGAATTACGAAGCAGCTCTGCGCGTCGCGGCGATGGAAGCGATGGGCGCGCGCAAGCCAATCGACGGCCCCGTGTCAGTCAACATCGAAGCACGGGTTCCGGTTCCCATGTCATGGTCGCAGAAGAAACGATCTGCGGCCCTCTGCGGTGAAGTCATGCCCATGACGAAGCCGGACATCGATAATATCGTCAAGACCTGGGACGCATTGAATCATGTCGTGTTCAACGATGACCGCCAGATCGTGCAGGCATCGGTGCGCAAGGTCTACCACGAAAAGCCAGCCCTCATCATCACCGTTTCTGAGGCGTGACTATGAGCCTGATCGACTCCGATCCCCGCAAGGAACACCGCGACGCCATCAAGCGCAAGGGCGCATCCAAGGCCAAGCGCATCCGCCTCGGTAAGCTCCTCTCCGAATGCGGGGAACAGCTTGTCATCACCTGCCGGTTTCCAGAGGCGCAGTTCGGCTTCCCAATTCGGGAAGTGGATGCACTGCACCGGGCTCTGATTGACGCGGCCTGTGCGGAGCGGGGGCTGCGGTGATCGCAGATATCCGCACCATGTCACAAGACGAAGTGATGGCCCTGAAAGAACGGGTCATCAACCTGCACTTCGACCACGGCATGGATGCGAAGGAAATAGCCGAAGAGATCGGCTTTAGCTGGGCATGGGTTGAGCGAGTTCTGCGCCGTCATCAAGGGCAGCAGGTCGCCGCCGGGTTAAAGGAGCGTAAGGCTTAACATGCATATGCAAGTCCCGTCTTTGGAGCTTCTGAAGCAATTTAGAGAAGCGCAGGAGCGCCGCGCGCGTATGTCTGGTGCTCCAAAGATTTTGAGGCCGGAAGCTGACAAAAAAAAGAAGCCATCTAACCCCAAGATTGTCATTGGCAAGGTCGCAGATGCGCATGTCGTGACGTATCTGTTTTACCAAAATCAGTTGGATGCGTCGGCCAGCCGCGTCATGTTGTCAACAATCGTTGATGTTGTGTGCGCCGCCTATGACGTATCGAAGGTCGATATCGTATCCCAGAGACGAAGCCTAAAGGTCGTTCGGCCTCGGCAAATTGTGATGTACCTGGCTAAGACGATGACAAAGTCGTCATATCCTGAAATTGGCAAGAGGCTTGGAGGGCGGGATCACACTACGATAATGCACGGCGTTAATAGGATTAACTCGCTTCGCAAGTCGATCCCGGATTTAGACGCTGAACTGCAAGAGCTTACTCGCATCTTGGGTGGCGAAGAATGACCAGCAAGCCAGACGAAATGGAAGCCGAGGCCGACGCCATCCTCCGGGTGCTGGGGCTCGCGAAGGGCCAGCGCGCGACGCGGTCTTCCGCCGAATACGACGAAGGGCGGGTCAAGTCGGCCGCCAACCGTTTGCGAGACGGTGCCCGCATTCTGCGCGCCCGCGAAGAAGCCAATTCGGAGGGCGAAAAGTGAACGCGCTTGCACCCTATCACGAACTCATCGCCAGCAAGCGCGCCACCTTTGAGCCCCGCGGGTTCGATGGGATCGATGAGGCCGATCTGCCCGCATGGATGTTCGACCACCAGCGCCATGGGGTGGCATTCGCCCTGCGCCAGGGATGCTCGGCCCTCTTCTACGACACCGGGCTTGGCAAGACCGGGATGGCGCTCGCATGGGGCGATGAGGTGGTGCGCCGGACCAATAAGCCAGTCCTCATGCTGGCGCCTTTGGCTGTTGCATCCCAGCATATCGCGGAAGCGGAGAGGTTCGGCATAGACGCAAGGCTGTCCCGCTTTGGCGTTGCCCCAGATGCACCACGCATCGCGGTCACGAACTACGACAGGTTGGAGAAATTCGACCCCCTTGATTATGCTGGCGTCATCCTTGATGAAAGCTCGATCCTTAAGAGCTTTTCCGGCGCGACGACGCGCAATCTGATCGATGCGTTCGCGAGGACGCCTTACCGCCTTTGCTGCTCGGCGACGCCAGCCCCGAACGACCATACCGAATTAGGGCAGCATTCCGAGTTCCTGGGCGCCCTTGATCGCAGCCAGATGCTGGTCAGGTGGTTCCTCCACGACAGCGCCGACACCGGCACGTGGCGCATGAAGGGCCACGCGGTCACGGACTTCTGGAATTGGGTCGCTTCATGGGCGCGAGCGGTGTCCAAGCCTTCCGATCTTGGTTTTTCGGATGCCGGGTTCGATATGCCGGAGTTGGCCATTCACCGGCATATCATCGCTGCTGATCGATCTATCGACGCCGGGGTAGAGAAGCCCGGAAAACACGCGGGGCAGGGCCTCCTGTTCCGCATACCGGACACCTCTGCCACGTCGATACACGCTGAAAAGCGCCTCACCTCGGCCGACCGGGCGGCGAAGGTCGCGGAGTTGGTCGAGGCGGAGCCTGACGAGCCGTGGATCATATGGGTTGACACCGACTATGACGCGGAGGCGGTAAGGGCCGCCTTGCCCGGCATCTGCGAGGTGTCAGGTAAGATGAAGATCGACCAGAAGGAAGAGCGCCTTGCCGCATTCTCGCGCGGTGAGATCAAATGGCTCCTCACCAAGTCGAGCATCGCAGGGTATGGGCTGAACTGGCAGCACTGCGCCCGCATGGCCTTCTGCGGGATCAATTTCTCCTATGAGAGCTTCTATCAGGCCGTTCGTCGGTGTTGGCGGTTCCGCCAAGAGCGGCCTGTTCACGTCCATATTGTCTGCGCCGACACCGAATCCGCGATCTGGGACGTGGTGAGCCGAAAGGCCGGCGATCACGAGCAGATGAAGGCAGAGATGGTCGCCGCGATGCGACGGGCATCCATGAAGGCCGTGGCCCTTTCCACCTACCACCCGAACCAGGAGGCGCGGTTGCCCGCGTGGTTGATCAATGCAGGTTCTTGACCAGCATATCGGAGATCGTTTCGCGGCCTACAACGTGGACTGCGTGGAATTCGCATCACAGATGCCGGACGCATCCGTCGATTTCAGCATCTACAGCCCGCCCTTCGCGCACCTGTTCGTCTATTCGGACAGCGAGCGCGACATGGGAAATGTGGCCGACTACGAGACGTTCGGCGCGACCTATCGGCATTTGGTGCGCGAAATGTTCCGGGTCACGAAGCCGGGGCGCATTTCGGCGGTGCATTGCTCCGACCTGCCAACTACGGCGTCCAAGGATGGCGTG
>Ga0181556_1005240_pt1 | contig 10152 bp, 6 predicted proteins | sample 011ome_14_FD_148651 | JGI IMG/M metagenome (GOLD analysis project Ga0181556, IMG submission 148651) | Coastal salt marsh microbial communities from the Groves Creek Marsh, Skidaway Island, Georgia - 011505AT metaG (spades assembly) | ecosystem: Environmental > Aquatic > Marine > Intertidal zone >... | reverse complement strand
GAAGTCACCGCCGATGGTTTTACGTCGACCGACGCCTCCGCCGGCTACGCGCGCTGTTCCAGAACGAGACGCTGGGACGGAGGCATCCTCCTCCGACGATGGCGGCGGCGGCGGCGGCGGCGGCGGTGGCGGCGATAAAGCACGCAAGCGTAGGGGTGGTCGACGTGTGCGCGAGCGCGAAGAACGCCGGGCGCTGCGCACAACGAAAGGCGGCAAAGTGGCAACGTATGACGACGACGGTATGGCGGCAGCGTTGGCGCCCGACGGCGGATGGGGCGGACAAACGTATGCTGGCTACAGCGCCGCAAATGTACCGGTAACGGGCGCGTACGTTCACGCATTCGCGGACAGCGCGCGTTTATTCACGACGTTTGCGCCACCAACGTACCATGGATACGTACCTGGTGGGTACGCACAGTACGGGTACTCGCCACAAGCTGCGCCGCCGATGTGGCAACCGGATGCGTCTCTGACGCAATACGCCAGGAGTGCGCCAGTGCCGTATCCCGTCGACACGCCATATAGCGCCACTGGGACGTATGGCGACGACGCTAACGCCGTAGCCATGCCATCGGATGTCGAGCGACTCAGCACTCGACTGAACGATTTACCGGCGTCACTCGGCGCCGAGTTTGGCTCAACGGATGAGTTGACATCGTTCGCCCAGAATAAAGATGCAGCACACGCGACGGCGCCCGTGCGTCGTCGCGGTTCACGTGGAGGCACGCGCGGACGCGCCGTCGCCGCGAACGGCCAAGGCGGCGCGCAGCAATAACGTAAAGCGTTTAGTAGAGCGATCATTAAATATTCCTACCAACTATAGCAAGTTAATGCGATTTTGTTGTTCTTATTCATCATGTGCGTCAAATCGGCAACTCACTGTCGTCGTTCTTGCTGTCGTCATTGGCGCGCGCAAAGCCGTCGGAGTCTCGCATCGGGAGTACGGACCAAAGTTCCAATGTATCTCTCCAGCGTGCGCGCGTTTCTTCGATCGCCTCCGTGCGCAAGATTTCATCGCGCCTACGTTGCCACCCTTTAGCGGGCGTTCGCTTCAACAGATTCTCACGCGCGACGCAATCATTCGGGTAACATTTGGGAACGGCGACCACGCCGAATGGCATTCTGAACAATGCGCCGTTCGACACCGCGTTCGCCACCTGCGCGTTGGCGCCGAATCCCACTCGCACCCAATCATCAAGCGCACCAGTATACAAGTCATCACCTCCTCCCGCGTTTTCAACCGTATCGGCGCCACCATCGTCGAGTAATCGACGATTCGCTGTCCCAGTCCCATCATCAGAGCGCGCGCGAACCCACCGCTCGGCGACATCATCCGTACCGACCGCGACGCCGACGCGCGCCGACCACGCACACGCCACGAAAATCGCTAAAATAATCATTCCCCGGCGCGGTTGCGCGCGCGAAGAACCAGCGCACATCGATACACGCGTCAAATGTGTGCGCTATCGGCCTCAGTCGCTGACGTGTAACACGCCACTGTCCCGCGCGGACGACGACGACGACCACGACGACGACGACGCACGCGCGCGCAGGTACGGCACCACCACCCCTTCGCGTGTTCGTGTTCACTCGATCGACGACCACGCTCGAGCGCCACAGCGGCGCACACTGTCGTCGATGGTTGCGCACAATCAAGTTCAAATGCGAATTCCCATCCCCGCGAACGACGACGACAGCCTCGACGCGCGCCGACGCGCCGACGCGAGCGACGATATGGACGACGAGTCGTCGCGCGACGGTCTCGGCGTCACCGCGGCGACGACGACGACGACGCGTGCGCGATGCGAGGCACGCGAAAGCGAATTGCCCTCGATTTGCCCAACCACTAACTGTTTCGTTCTTTGACACTGATTCGTACGACAGACGCATGAGCGATCCCCCGAATGCGCCGCCTGTGGTGCCTGGCCCATCGTACGCGAGCGGTAGCGCGGGCGTACCGGGCATGCCGGCGATGCCGGTGATGATGCCGGGCGTGGCGCCGCTGTCCCCGCGCGAGTTTCAAGAGCGCTACGACGCGCAGCTGCGACAACACCAAGCGCAAATCGCGGCGTATTCATCGATGAATCAAGCCGCGGTAGCGGCGAATCCTATGTATGCCGCACAGAATACGCAGTTGAGGATGTTTTGGAGGCAACAGATGCAGGAGATACAGCAAACGACGGATTTTAAAAATCATTTGCTGCCGTTGGCGCGGATAAAAAAGATTATGAAGAGCGACGAAGACGTGCGGATGATTTCTAGCGAAGCGCCGGTGTTATTCGCCAAGGCGTGCGAGATGTTTATCCTAGAACTCACCATGCGTGCGTGGGTGCATAGTCAGGAGGGTAAACGAAGGACGTTGCATCGAAACGACATTGCGGCGGCGATTACAAAGACGGATATTTTTGACTTTTTGGTCGACATCGTGCCTCGCGAAGAGGACCAGCCGACCGAGGGCGGCGGACTCGACGATGGCGATGCCACCGCCACCACCACCACCGCCGCCGTGAATAGTCTCGGCGGTGACATAGCACTCCCGGGCGTTGGTAGCCTTCCAGCGTCCGCCGCGCACATCGGTGGCTTACCCACGAGCGCCGTCGCTCGTCCGACGCCCGCCCCGCCCGACGCGCCGCCGCATTGATACGCCGTTGCACACACACACAATCACAATCATACCTCCACACACGCACGATACACACAACCCCCGTATAATTACATTTACTCAACGTTAGCACTCCACAATCACCAATACAGCGCGCGTCGCGCGCGATTCCGACGCGCGGGCGAACGCCGGCGCGCGCTCGACGACGGCGTCCGACCACCGTGACCCCTCCCCGATCACACGCACATAGCAATCGTAAAATCAATATACGTTGATGAAACCATACCACTACAAAGATAAACTCTATATAGCATAAAGTACACCTTAACATAGACTTAAACCCTAGATGTCGTTCTTTTTCCGCAGGGTATGCCCTAGCTATGTGGATAAGCGGCGGGCGACACGGCGCTGCCGCACACCGCGCCTCGCGTCCATCGCCCGCCGCGACCCGCGCACGCCCGCCTCGCGAACGGTTCTCTCGCGCCGCACGCTTTCACACGCCGCGCCGCACCGCCGTCGTCGTCCGCGCGCGTCATGATGATGACGTTGAGCGCCCAACGCGCGATCATCGGGACCAAAGCGCCGCGATCGTCGTCGTTCGCGGTGACGCGCCGTGCGTGCGCCGCCAGCGCCGCGCACGCAACCAAGCGTATGGATCGTGCGGTGATGTTTCGCACGCGCGCGACCGGGGATGAGACGCCGAACGTCACCGTGGGGCCGAATTGCTCGATCGATGACCCTTCGACGTGCACGCTCGCGGATTTGGAAATGATGTACGTCGACGCGCTGTGGAACTACTATAACGGTGGGAAGTTCACGTTGAATGATGAACAGTATGATCGATTGCGCGAGGAGTTGAACTGGCAAGGTTCGGGGTTCCCGACGTTGAGAAGGTATGAGATTGAATTCGTGCAGGCGGCGATTTCGTACTCGCGCGGGGAAAAGATCATAGACGACGACAAGTACGAAGAGCTTAAGCGACGCGTGAAGGCTGCAGGGAAGCGCACCGAGGTGACGGCATTGTTGTTGTACACCAAGGGTAAGCAATTACTGGATGAGGCGGAGTTTGAATTGTTGAGCAAGGATATGCTCAAGTTAGGAATCGACGTCGGCATGCGAGGGGCGACGTGCACGTTGAGCAAGACGTCTCCTGAATTGGAGAGCGACACTGGGTCGGTGTTGAGCATGTACGCGGCGCTTGGCACCGCGCCCTTGCTCATTGGCTTGGCGCCGGGTATCTTGTTGGGTCTCGTTGGCGTCAAGCTTCCGGCGGCGCTCTCGCTCGGGTTTGCGATTACCATCGCCGCCGGGCTCACGTACAAGTTGGTCAACTACACCAATTTGCAAAACGCAGAGATCTTGAAGGGCCAGTGCCCGTGCTGCGAGATGCCAATCAAGCAATTCTTTGGTGGTGAGAAGCCTCTTGAAGAGTTTGAGCACAAGTGCCAAGCGTGCGGCACGCAGTGCGTATTGAACCGCCCGCGCAAGCTCATCGTCACGAGCGGAGGACTCAAGTCGACGTAACGTCTTCACCGCAACCATTCGTGTCCCGCCGCGGCGAATAGACCACGCGCGCCGAATAGACCATTCAATCATTATATAAAACACATATATGCAAAACATCATCCTCAATTCACACGACTAGGTTGACGACCGACGACGGTTCGCGTCGCGGCGTCCTAAACTTCTACTCGAGTACGTGTCTCGATTTCCTCTGCTGCGCTTTCAATCGAGCGACGCTCTCGTCCCGGCGCTCGTTCGCGAGCAACTCCAACGCCACGATTTTTGCCCGTCTCGCATGCGACGTCGTTATGAGCCATGCGTGAAACACATTCGCCATCGTACGACGTCGACGCGCCCTGGCGAACGTCAGCGTCGCGCGCTCGGCAAAGTGCGTAAACATTTGATCCCGGCTTTCCGCGTCACACTTCGCGGCGTCCACCGCGTCTCGCCAACGAAGCAAAATGCGGCGCATCAGCGCGACTTCACCAGTACGCGACATCTCTACGGCGAGGCTCCAGTGCACGAGAATGCGCTGGAGTGCGCGTTCATCGACGCGCCTTTGAGCCACGAGGACAAACCGACGCGTCGTCGCTCGCGCGCGCCACGCCGCAAATACGCGCACCAAAACGCTCCTCTGGTGACGCTCGCGCGTCGCGCGCACGAAATCACACAGTTTGATTTTAAAACTCACGAATGTTGTCCATTTTATGAGCGCGCGACGCAGAATACGAGCGTCGGCAAAGGCTCGAGCCGCCGCGTCGTCCCGACTGTCGCGTTCACATTCCATCTTAAACTGCCTCAACTCCTCGAGTTCGCCTTCGCACGCCTCCAACGCGCGTCGCATTGCGACATAATGCGCGTATATTTCATCTCTATCGTCTTCAGCCGCGCGCGCGCGCGCGTTGGCGCTCGCGAGCACGACGTCCCGCTCAACCGCCACCGTCGCCTCTCTCTCCCGCGCGCGCGCCGCCGTCTCGTCGCGCACCGCGAGCACATCCCCGAGCTCGCGCTCTCGAGCGTCGACGCGCTTTTCTAGCTCGCGAATACGTCTGTCCCGCGCGCGTATCGCATCGAGCGCGCGCTCTAACTCGTACTTGAGCTCATCCGCCGCGTGGGCGAGCGACAGCGTGGACGTCGTCGCGAGCGCGCCCAAACGTCGTCGTCGTGTGTCGTCGACGTCGTCGTCATCCATCACACCGCGCGCGCGACGCGCCGTCGACGCCACCATTCGCGCGGCGCGGTGTCAGGCGAATGATTCTTTTGAACGCTCGAGTCGATACAATGCGCCGCGTCGTCGTCGTCATCAGCGCGCGAATGGCGACGTCGTCCGGCGTCGGCGGCGCATACGCACTGGTGGGTGCGAGCGGTGCGTCGGCGTTCGCGCGGAGCGCGCGCGCGCGCGCCTCAGGGGTCGTTCGTGATGGTGATGGTGATTTTGGCGGGAGAAGATTAATCCAAAATCAATCGTACGGCACGCGGGCGGCGGCGAGTCCTCGAGTGCGGCGCGCGGGACGTGGGCACGGAGCGTCGAGTGTTCTTCAGGCGGCGGGGATGACGCGCGCGGCGGCGGCGGAAGCGGAGGCGAGCGCGGAGAGTGGTGTGGATGTCGTGGAGAGGTTGGCGTCGGCGTCACCGGCGCACGACGCCGTCGAGCGTTGGATTGTGTTTAGCGATTTACACGTCAGTAAACGCACGATGGAGACGTGTAAGGAGGTATTGCAGAAGGTGCACGATGAAGCCGTGGCGACGCGGGCCGGGGTGTTATTCTTGGGGGACTTTTGGCACGCGCGCGGAGCTATTCCCGTGGAACCGTTGAACGAAGCGTTGGCGTTAATGTCGAGCACTAGGTGGACGGCGCCGACGATTATGATTCCTGGGAATCACGACCAAGTCACTGCGGGTGGTTATTCTCACGCGCTCACGCCGCTCGCGGCGTCGAATGCGAATATACTCGTATTTGATGGCCCGACGTTGTACAACGGAGCGTTGTGGCTGCCGTACCGACGCAACGCCGACGTATTAAAGCGCGCAATTCAGGATTGTCGTGGCGAGTTCAACGCAATATTTTGCCACGCAGACGTCGTCGGGGCGTCCATGAATGAGACTTTTCAAGCCCGAGATGGTTTGGATCCGGCATTGTTTGGTGGCGCGAATACGTACACGGGACATTATCACAAGCCGCATGTGGTGCCAAACACAAAAATCACCTACGTGGGCTCCCCGTACGAAGTCTCACGGTCTGAAGCGGGCCAGACGAAGGAATTGCTGATTTTGGATACTAAAACGTGGACCGAAGGCGATCACAAGCGCATTACTCTCGACATTGGTCCGAAGCATTTCGCCGTCGACGGCGCCGACGCCGCGGTGCCGCCGTCGGCGAAACCGGGCGACGTCATCCGATGGACGATTCCAATCGAAGCCATGGACGCGGTGTCCGACGCAGTACCGTCCGCGGTGAGACAAGCGCGAGAACAGGGCTACGTCGTTGAGGTGTGCTATGTAGCTAAAGAAATGCCCGCGCGTATTCCTCGCGCTGAGGAACTCGGACCGGCGGGATTATTCGACGCGTACGCGACGGCGAGTGACATGGCGCCAAACGTTAGCGCATTCGGACGCGACGTATTACAAGAAGTCGCCGCTAGTAATGATGCGCCAGTGACGCGCCGACAATCAAGCGGTATCACTGTGTCGTTTGACACTGTCGAAGTTGAAGGATTTGGGACATTTCAAGCGGCGACGCGGTACCCACTGGCATCGCGAGGCGTGTGCGTCGTGGTTGGTGAAAACAGAACAGACACGTGCTCAGACTCCAACGGTGCAGGGAAAACCACGCTTGTAATGTCTCCGATGTGGGCTTTGACTGGGCAAAGCGACTTGCGCATCGATGGCGGTGGTTCGGGGAAGTCTTTGACGAAATCAGACGTCGTGAACGACGCTGCGAAATTCGGCCGAGTGCGCCTCGAAGGATTTTTAAACGGCGGCACTCCGTTTTGGGTCGAGCGCAAGGTGAACAAGACCAAACTCGTGAGTTTGAAGTATGCCATCGGAGACGAAGAAAAAACGATGGCTGAGGCGAAACTGACTCAACAAGGGATTAATGATGACATCGGCGCCGACGTCATCGCGAATACGACGTTTCACGGCCAGCACACCGTCGGCGCGTTACTCGATGCCAACGACGCATCGTTAAAAGCTGCGCTAGGGAAACTCGTCGAAGCAGACACGTGGACAAAAGCCAAAGATATCTCGCGCAAGCGCGTGAGTGAGGCGCGCACGAACGTCAACGCGATTGTCGCTGAAGTCAAGGCGAGAGAGGAATACATTTCCCGAACGCGGGCTCGTCTCGAACGCGCGACGATAGAACGCGATTCATGGGATGATAATCACGCCCGTCAACTCAGTACCCTTGAGGCGAGCACTAATGCGGTATCGACGATGTTCATTAAGCGATTGTCACTCGCAAACCATTACGTCAAGCGATTATATAATGCGCGAATGTCGCTCGAGTCGGCGTCTCGGGACGCCGAACGCGCGCTCGATGGCGCACGACGCGACGCTGAAGGCGCGGCTGCGCGCTTCGACAAGAAAGAAACTGAGCTTGAGGGTAAATTAGTCGCCATCGAGCGCGATATTGAGCGCTTGAATGACATTTTGAGAGATTTACAAGCCAAAGAGGCGAGCGCGGGGGCGTTGGGCATGCAAGCGCACGCCGCTGTCGGCATGTTTGCGGGCGTTGGCGCAGCCAATAACGGCAACCAACCGCACGAGCACACCGGCGTGGGTACGTGCGATCGATGCTTACAGCCCATAGATCCCAAGCACCACAAAGAAACACTGGTGAAATTAAAAGAAGACGCGCGCACCGCGGCGTTGGCGCACGGCAAAGCCATTGACGCTCGAGCCGCTGCCGCAGAGGCACTTCGCAAAGCGTCGGATGAACGTCGTAAATTGAACGAAACCGCCACATTGGCGCGCAAGTCTGAGCGTATGCGCGCAGAGTCCGCGGCGAGCGTCAGTGCGAGCGCGACGGATGCGCTCAGGCACGCACAACGAGCGTTGAGCTTAATTGCAAGCGCGCTGACGAGAGCCGAAGCTTTGACGCGGTCGGCGCCAGAGGACGCGCTCGAACGCGCGAATAGTATGTCTATAGAAGACGCCATAGCGCCCGTGCACGCGATGTCAGGCGAATTAACGTCGCCGGCATCGTCATCTGGTGTACTGCGTGGTCTCGATCCGGAGCTCCTGGCGCGACCGAAGGTGACGTCGTCGATGACGTCGACAAAGACGGCGTTATCTTCAAATGACGCCGACATCGACGTCACAGACTCAGAAACCATTCGGCTGTTAGTCGCGAGCGCCGAAGATGTCATCGCTGAAGGCGAACGCGCTGGACGCGACGCCGCGCGGCGCGTGCAAGAGTTTAACGACTTCAAGCTCGGCGCACACGCCAATCCGCACGCCAGCGCGATCGAAGAGCTCGAACGCCAACTCGCGTCCGAAGGTGAATCCCTCGAAGCGCGCGTAAAGACTTTAGACGACGCCAAAGACGTTTTAGCCACCGCACAAGCTGCGGATTCGGCGTTTAGCACGAAAGGGATTCAGAGCTACTTATTTGAAGGCGCGCTCGGAGATTTGAGCGCTCGAGTGGGACAATACATGGACGCGCTCACGGGTGGCGCGTTGACACTCGAACTACGGCCCGCGGGTGCGGGATTCGTCGCAGACGACGACAGCGAAGGAGGTGATGGTGAGGATGTCAACACCGAGAGCGCGACCGCGTCGGGAAAGAGGACCAAAGCGTCGACGATGAGCGCGAGCGCCGCCGAACGCATCGAGCGCGTCATTCACGCTCGAAGACCAGATGGAAGCTTAATTTCCCGAACACTTCGCCAACTCTCAGGCGGTGAACGTCGACGCGCGGCACTCGCTCTCGCTCTTGCCTACGCCGATCTCGCCAGCGAGCGATGCGGCGTAGCGTGCGATACACTTGTGCTCGATGAAGTTTTACAACATCTCGACGCCGAAGGCATCGCGCGGGTAACGTCCCTCTTGCGCGCGTTGCCCAAACGTACAGTGTTGCTCACGTCGCAAGCCGACTCCGCCACCGCGCACTTATTCGATGTCGTCGACAAGGTTGTTAAAACCAACGTCGGAAGCGGCGTTGTCGTATCCGCAGGAGAGCACGCGATGCTCGAAAACGCCGTCGAGGCTTAGACGACTTGCGTGTATTACTACCATTCTCACCGACTCCCGCGCGGGCGTCGGTCGCGTTGCGGCACATTTCAATTCCTACTACAAACAAATTACACTCGAAAAAAACAAGATTCGACATCGACATCACGCCGTGACGTCCTCATCCGTCTCAAACCGTTTCGTCCCGCGTCCTTTACACTGAAACGCCTTGCGCTTGGCGTCAAACAACCGTCGCTTCAACACCTCCTCGTGATCGTCCAAATCTTCATCCCTCGCATCGGCGTCATGAAATCGCACCACGCCCACCGCATCGCCCGCGATGTCGTCCACCGTACTCCCGCGCACGTCCGCTTTAATCAACGACTCGAGTTTTGCCATGACGCGCGCGTGGCTCTCCTCCCTCGCGCGCACCGCTTCATCCTCGATATCCCGCGCCCGCGCGTCATCTATGTCATCATCGTGAAATAACTCGCGCGGCGGTGAATGCCACGGGGTTTCCACCTCGTCAATCGTCATCGTCGCGCTTCGTTCCGCGAAATTCTTAGCCAGGTTTTGTTCATCCCATTCCACGCGACGACACTGACGCTGCGCGCGACGGCGCGAGCGCTCGTCGTCCTCGTCCATCGGGTCGCCCATGGGGAGAGTATCCAAAGATGTCATCGTCACTAGCGTCGCGTCGCGTGTCGTCGTCCAACCGTCGTCGTCGTCTAACCGTCGTCGCGCTGTCGTCCACCACTGGGTGCCGATGAGTGACGACACAATCATCCACGTCACGAAACACCTCGGCGCCGCGAACGTCATCCATGCGCGCGACGTCGGCGTAAATACCACCACCACCACCACCACCGCGACGA
>Ga0181556_1005237_pt1 | contig 10156 bp, 9 predicted proteins | sample 011ome_14_FD_148651 | JGI IMG/M metagenome (GOLD analysis project Ga0181556, IMG submission 148651) | Coastal salt marsh microbial communities from the Groves Creek Marsh, Skidaway Island, Georgia - 011505AT metaG (spades assembly) | ecosystem: Environmental > Aquatic > Marine > Intertidal zone >... | reverse complement strand
CAAACCCGCAGGGCTTGGTATTCGTTGCTCATTAACTTCCTTTTTATCACATCTTTGACAGCTTGTGTATCACTCCATTGAACTCCAGCCTCTTTTAGCCAGATATTTACCAGAGCCATGTCCACATTGCCGACGTGCTTGTAGTCAGACGCAAATGCGTTTGGGGCGCGCTCGCGGGCGTACCGGGCATCCTCCAGCATGTTGGTGGCGTCGTGCGTTTTCTTGATGATCAGCTTGTCATCGTCAAACTTTACGCTCTCGCTGATCTTAGTTGATAGATTTGACATTAGGCTTTTTCCGAGTTGTGCGTTTGACCGGGGCTGGCTTTGGTGCCTCAAGCTCAAGCTCTGGCAATATCTCCAGTATGGATGGGCGCAGCGCTAGAATTTTCTCAACCTCATCGCGAGGCAGATCAACAATGTCGCCATTCCGGCAAAATCCCTTTGATGTTGAAATGCTGCGGATCTTAACCTTAACCTGCATTACTTTCTCCTAAATGCAATGAAAGGGGGCAGTTTCCCGCCCCCTTAGATTTAACGATTACACATTATACAGTGTTATCGTAGATGCCGCCGTTGGCCGCTTCGTTTTTCGCGCACAATGTCAATTCTGTTACGACTTGACGTGTTGTGTTGTCGCCGGTTTTCGCCAGCGCGACGTTTTTGGTTGGACGCAAAACTGCGACTTCCCACATATCATCCTGCATGATGAATACGTCGCGAGAACGGTTTTCTCGAGATGGCATGAACTGAACTGTACCCCATGGAGTCACGTATATCGCGAGTGATTTTACTACGCGCTCATCTCCTGCTTGTACTTGAGAACGCTGGTTGTTGTTGCCGGTGAAGCCCAGCGCCAGGTTCATTTGTACTGCTGACAGGTACACTGTGTCAGGGTTTCCGCCGTTTTCCCAGATTGACTGCATTACAGTGTCAAACTTGGTTTGCGAGAACGCTGTTGGTGTACCATCGTCTGTACGCGCGTTTGTACCGTCACCAGTTGGGTTCGCACCACCGTTACCAGATTGGAAATCGGTGTTTGTTACCAACCATGATGGAACACCTGCCAATTCGCGGGCAGTTGTTGAGTTACCAGCAGCGCGAGCGTTGTTGTCAAACAGAGCCTTTTCAATGTCCAGCTTCTGCTCTTTGGCAATTTTCAAAGTTTGGTACGCGACTTCTTTTGCGCGACCTGCTTTGTCCAGACCATCGTCGGTGTCAGGAACGACAACGGCGTTTTTGAAGATCTGGCTATAATTACCTAAGCGTGTGGTGGCTGAACGTGCGTCCGCTGTGGTTGCATCGCCCTCGATATGAGCGTTTGCAGCAGATGCGCGCAAGCTGTCAGTCTGCCATTCTACCAAAGTGTTTTTCGCAGTGGTTTTGCGACACTTGGTGTAGAACGGTGTTTCTTCTGGTGAGATGTTATAGATAACATCCTTCAGGTCTTCGCGGATGCCGACTGCATCATAGCTGTCGAATGTATTGCTTGGCTGTGCCATAGTAGTACCCTTTCAAGGTTTAAGGTTTGAGCAATAGGTTCAATGCGTCATCGATTGAACCGGTCTTCTGCAAGCGCTGTTGCGCTTTCTTGCGAGCGACAGCATTTCCATCTTGCCGTTTCTTTGCACCAGCTTTAGCCATAGGCATCGCCTTTTCGCCCTTCTGCATTGCACGCTGCTTGTTAGATTGCAGCTTGCGCCACTTCATTGCGTCATGTAAGGCGCGCACATAACGGGCATCAGATACACCCATCATTTCTTCTGGCGTGAAACCATATTCCACACCTGTCTCCACCAATGCGTTTTTCAAGACAGCACCCTTTTCTGGATCTGCGATCTCAGGGATATGCTGCTTCAAAATCTCAGCTTGCTGTTGCAAAAACTCCTGCTGTTGCTGCTGCTGCATTTGTGTTTGCTGTTGATACACTTGTCTCAACTGCGTGACTTGTTGGTCATATTCTGCCACCGCCTCATCGTACTGGATTTTCTGTTCCATGTAACCAATTGGGTCACTATCAAACAGCTCCTTGGATGGAGGTGTGGGCGGCGTAATACCACCTTGCTGTGCTTGCTGGTACAACTGCAAAACTTGTTGCTGTTGTTGAGCTAATGCCTGAGCTTGCTCTTTATACTGTTTTTCAACTTGAGCAATTTCCTGCATTCTCTGATTGATGTAGCCCTGACCCGCAGCAGATTGCTTCAACTGATCCAGTGTCCAATACTCTTCTTTGCCGTTTACTTTAACGGGGATGAGATTGGTGTCTTCAGCAGCCTCTACTTGGTCTTCGTCATCAATTTGGTCATCATAATCGTCTTCGTCGGATGCCTCGACGTCATCCTGATCCTCTTCTGCTTCATCATCCACATTGCTCTGATCGTCACCAGTTGGCTCTGTGATTGCATCCACAGCGTCATCAAGATTATCGTTTCCGCCAGTTTCTTCTGGCGCATCTACCAGCAGGCTTGCTGCTGCGTCTTCAAGTGTAGTCGCTTCCACGGTACTACCCCTTTCTCTGTTTGCGATCTAGCATGGCCTCTGCGGCAATTGCCGCGTCAAGGAACATTTCGATCTTGTTTAGCGCACGAATGATTGCGTGCGCCTCCTCTCTGGCGTCTACGTCTGACGCCTCGCTGTTCGCAAAGACACGCATTTGGTCATCACGAACATCGTCCATAAACCGCACGAATGCGGTATCCTTTTTCAATCGCTTGGCCTCATCGGCCTCTATGCGAATATCAGTTGTCACTGCTGCCCACCCTGTGCAATGCCGGCAATGGTGCGCAACTTGTCTTGTTCAGCCTTAACCCGGGCGACATCAACAGTTGACCCATACTGGCCATAAATTTTCGCAGCGTCGACCAGCAGATCCTGTGCCATCTGATCGCGCTTGCGGTCATCTTCTGCTATTGCCTTTTGCTGGTCAAGTTGCAGTTTCATCATATCTGACTGCATTTTGGACTGAGCTTTCATTTGCTCGGCCTGCAAGAACGCGGCATTTGGATCTGACTGACCCTGCTGGGCCATTGCCTCCTGCGCCTGCTGCTGCATCATCAGCATTTGCTGTTCAATCTCTGGCGTCATTGGTGCAAAGTAGCGATCTGAATTTCGCACGCCAGACGCCGCCAAGACATCAGCCAGCGTGTTGCGGATGTTGGTCAGACTGACCAATCCATTCTGCGGGCCATATGTCTGATAAATCTGCTGCTGCAATTGCAGAGCCATATTCAGCGCCATTGCCTTTTCTTCCTCGCGACCTGTGCCAAGCCCGACATTTGCCTGCACGTCGTAACTGGTGTTCCACACACGCGGGTCAACCGGCACAAACACGCCATTCATGCGCATGTATTTTTCTTCGTCAATGTTCTTGTTGCTGATCCGCAGGATGATGCCGAAAAGATCACGCAGGCCATCCGCTAAGTTGCGCACCATGACCTCAACCTGCCCCGCAGCGGCCTGCACAGTGGCCTGTACGGCTGCTTTGGTAGTTGACTGCATAGCGTCAGGGTCAAGCCCCATAGACGCGCGTGTGACGCCCGTCTTTTGCTCCACAAGCTGATCCATGTATGTCAGGGCAGACAGTGTCTGACCGGCGGTAAACGGCACAGCCAGATCCTGCACAGCGCCGGCCTGACGCATGCGCACGATTGCGCCGATCTCGTTATTCATGATGTCATCAATGTTGACCGCGCCATCCACAATGCCCAGACGGGGATTGTTTGTCATTGCGACGTTGTCTAGGATACCACGCAGGATTGACGTTGCGGCGTCCTGATCCTCCATGATGATCTCTGCTAGGCTGCGCCCATAGAATGTGTGCGCCTCTGGGTCAATTTCAAACTTGGCGAATGGGATTTCATCCGCAGGCTCAAAATCCAGCAGCTCATACTTGGTGCCGCCACACAGGAAACGATACAGGACAGGCACGCCTGTGCCATCCACGTCCATACGCATATATGCCTCGGTGACTGCCACTAGGCGCATGGATGGATCTGCGACATCCTCATCCGCAAAGTCTTCGTCATAGCCTTGGCGCTCATATACCTCGGCCTCTGTCATCTCCGAGCCGCTGTCAAAGCTGCCCAGCTTCAGAACGACGTCAGGGTCAAAGCCTAGATCAATCAAGTCGCCTGCGCGCATCTCGGTGCGGTGTGCTACGACATACGCATCCTGCATGGATCGCGCGTCACGATTGACGAAAAATTCCTCTGGCGGAACACCCTCAACAACCAGCTCGCCCTTGCGTTCTCGGCGGCTGATCTTGACGCTGTGGATTGGCATTTCAATTTCCATACCCATTGGGTCAATGGACATGGATGCCTCCATGGAATGTTCGATCACAGTCACGTCATCATCATCCAGCAAATACGCATATTCGTCATCGGATAGGTCTGTGAATGTGTAGATCTTGGCGGTGCTGACGTCTTTCCAGTATGCCTTGACGATGCCCTGCTTCTTGATCAGCGCATCATGGAACGCGTCGTTCAGGATGCGATAACCGTTCAGCCGGTTAAACTCATGGTTCACAAAGTCTGTCGCCTGCTGAGCCATTGCGACATCCTCTGGGCCGGCAGGGATAAATTCAACTGGCTTTGCTGTGCTTAGGAAAATGCGCATCATGCTGGGCTTGACGGCGCGGATTGTGTCGCGCACCTTGGTGGCCACAACCTTGCTGCGTCCATCCTCATAACCCAGATCAACCTCGCCGTCGAAATAACGCTGGGCCTTGATGCGATCCTCTGAGATTTCGCTTTCGACGAAATCAACAGCATCTTGGATCGCGCCCTGCACGATGCCCTCAATCTCCATGCGTGATTTTGGTTTTAATTCCATGATGCGTTTTCCTTATTGCGCTGCGGCTTGACCAGAAAAATAGGCGGTTAGAGCAGAGCGCAATCTTTGCTGCGCTTCTGGCGTCATATTGCGCCCTTGGACAATGCTTTGATACAGTCTATCTATATTTTGCTTTTGTAGCGCACCCGCCGTTTGACGTCCAGCGACGCCAAGCCCAGCAACGCCTCCTGCAATAGTCCCAGAAACGTATGGGTCACCAGTTACCTGCATTGACGCAGAGAATGGCAGGCCAAGAGATGCCGCGCCAGAAACAACACCAGATGGCTGTAGTTTGCCAATAAAGCGCATAATATTCTCCATTGACCCGCCCTCTACAATCTGGCGAATTTGATCAACCTCATCTGGCGTCCAGCCTAATTCTTGGCCGCGCGTGATGCGATTTAACAAATTTCTGAATTGCGTTCTGTATGCCCCCTCCAAATCATTATTGGCGGCACGCTCACTTGCTTTAGCGAGTGATTGCAAATCCTCAATTTGGTCTGCTTTTATTGCACGAGAATACATTGCGTTTGCAACTTTGATTGATGGGGCCAGCTCAGAGGTGTTGGCATCAAACTCACGCAAGACACTTCTTATAGCGTTTCGCTCCGCCCCTTTTGCCGAATACATGCGATCCGATATGACCTTGCGGAGGCGCAATATATTTGCGCCAGTCATTTCCTTACCTGAATAACTTTTCAAAAAGCTCATAACGGCTTTCATCTTTGGCATATCAGGATCAATATCGCCCTCTGGCAAAACAATGCCCTCATCATCCGCGCGCTTGAGGGCGCTGGTGTAAATGTTTTCGGTCACACTTGAAGGTGCTGAAAGCCCAGCATCCCGCTGTGCATCGTACAGCCGACCAGCCTCTTGCTTTAGTTCCTGACCCGTCAGTGGGCCTGTCGCTTTTTTCGCTGCTAATCGCTCAACCGCCTTAACCCCCACGCCAGAGCCAAGAGCGCCTAAAGTTTCCGCTATCATCTTAGCTGTAGGGTTTTCTGGGAACAATTCCTCAACTGCTGCGCCAGTGACCCCAGCTCCGCCTGCAACCGCAGCCTCAGTCGCTGCAAATGCCGCCGGTGCTGCTGCCGCTTCCTCCTTTACCCCAGACAGTAATTGCTTGAAAGCATTCCACGCTGTCGGGGCTGCATTCACAGCCGCCTTCGGAGCTGCCGCCAAAAGACCCAATGTTGCTGGAACGGTCTCACCAATAACCTCACCACCACCTCTCGCTACTCTTTGCGCGAAATTTTGAGGCTCAGCTTCCGGTATAGCTTTGTCCATTGATATTGCTTGCAATCCAGATTTGATGCTCTCCGAGCCACCAAATGGCTCATCTCCAATATCCAATCCAGCCGCCCTAAGACCCGCGGTCATTAAATCAACCGGCGCCCCAGCGCCAGTTGCCAAACCTTCATAGAACCCGCCAAGCCCCTGCTCCACCACAGATGTGTCTCTTTCAGAACCCTTCATTCGACGGCTTAGCTCGCCCTCAAACATCAAAAGATTTGCGTAATCTTGATTTGCACTTGCTTTATCTATTGCGCTTCTAAGCTGATCGTCAGTTATATTTGTGAAGTCCATGATCTGACGCTCCTATTCAAAGTATGATGACGCGTTGCCCGCATCAAACAATGGGTTCTGCTTTGACCAATCTCTCAGTGCGCCCATAAATTTCTCATCAATTCGGCCAGACTCCTGAATATATTTGTCGGCAAAATCGGCAATCTGCATTTTGCGCTGGGCAACCAACTTGTTCATCTGAATTATCATCTTATTACCAACTTCAGATGTACTTAATTGCGGAGCCATTCGCTCAACAAATTTCCGGTCACCTTCTGAGAAACCAGCGCCTAGCGACCCACCCATTTTATCAAGGATCATTTGCGATGTTACAGATTGGAACGCCTCCAAGCTACCGACGTTTGCCGCCTCACCACCCAATGCTTCAATGATCTTTTTATACTGCATCGCAGGTTCAGCCAGCGCTCCTGACGAGAAATTAGGATCGCGCATTAAGTTTTCAAGATAAACAGCATTTGACATCATGTCTTGCGCAGATGAAGCCTCTTGCTGGATCTTCTCATAAGTTTTTACGCCAGCCTCGCCGATGCCCTTTTCCCAAGCTGTCTCACCCGCGCCAAGGCTAATGCTTGTACCGCCCTTACCAAACGCGTTCTGCATGGCTTGCTCTTTTGGCACCCCTTGCGAGATCTGGAACTGATAGTTCTGCATCGCCGTTGTTTGATCAGTCGGTGCCAACTTCTTGCTTAAAATAGCAGACATGACGTTTGACGCGACGTTAGGGTTTTGCTCAACCATTGCCGCGACCTCTGCATACCCATTATTGCGCAGCCACTCAATTGTCTTATTCATCTGGCCGCGCTTAACACGCTGCGCGCCTTGCGATCTGATTGCCTCGCCTGCGCGCATCTCCGGCATGATCAGCGGATCAAGTGCCGCGCCAAATGCCTCGATGCCTGACAGGCCGGTCTCTGGGTTGCGCTGCGTGGCAAAGTCAACGAGGCCCATCAAGCCGCCGCGCTTTTGCATTGGTTGTTGCTGATCCATAACGTCATCGCCTTTCACATATCCGCCCATGATGCTCTGGACGTAGCCTTGTGTTTCTTTGAATGGTGGGATGCCACCGTATTTCTTAACATTGCCGGGGCCGGCATTGTATGCCGCTAGGCCAAGCATTGGATTGCCGAATGTGTCAATCTGCTGCTTCAGGTATCGTGCGCCGCCATATAGGTTCTGGATTGGATCTCTTGGGTCAACACCCAGATCCTTTGCCGTGCCGGGCATGAGCTGCGCCAATCCCATCGCGCCCTTTGAGCTGACTGCGCTTGGGTTGAAGCCGCTTTCCTGTTTAACCAGTCGCGCAAAAAGGTCAGGGTCAACCCCAACCTCCTGCGCAATTCGTCTTGCCTCGGCCTGATAATCCATTACGCCGCATTCTCCAATTCGCTCGCCAATCCTGCGTAGTTGACGCGCAGATAGCCGTCATCACCGCGCGACACCAAGTGCGGATGCGTTTCCTGCAACTCATCAGCAATAACGCCGAATGTTGGCTGCGCTGGATCTGCGATTTTCTTGCCGGTTTTGTTCCAATCCCATGTGTAGAACTTAACGCCGCCCTTCTCGCCTTTTGGCGTGATATTCGTTTTGAGGCGGACGTCTGATAGTCCCGGCAGCATTGTGGCAAGCTGCAAATAATTAAGTAAGCCCGGGCTTTGGGATTGCGTCGTTGTGCTGACGTTTGGCATTGCCCCAAGTGCAGCCAGCGGCGCGCCAAGTGACGCCTGTGGTGCGCCAGTATATCCAGCATACTGGCCCTTTGCCGCGTCGATCAATGCCTGCTGCAAGCCCTGCTGCAATAGACCCTGCTGCATCTGCTGCTGCTGGATTGCTTGGCCTGTGTTGAATGCTTGCTGACCAAGCTGACCAAGTTGCGCCGCACCTGCCATTTGTGTTTGCTGCTGGCCTAGCTGCAAGTTTCCAAATGTCTGAGCGCCTTGACGTGCAAACGCTTCATTCGTCAAAGCCTCTGCGACACCATGACGAGAACCGCCATACGCACCAGCGCGAGATGCCTGCATGCCAAGTTGGTTTTGCTGCATTTGGCGCTGGCGCTCTAAATCGCGCAGCGTTTGATCTGTCACATAGTTTGTGAACATTCCAGTGTTGCCGATGGCGCGCTGTGTGCCTTGCATAGCTTGCTGCAATGCACCCGCAGATGCCTGATTGACATTGAACGCACCCTGCGGCGCCAATGGGGCAAACCGACCCTGTGTTGGGGCCGCTGAAGCTGGTGTACCAGATGTCCCACCTTTGCCACCAGCTGGGCTTGGCATTGGGACTAAAGGGCCACCTGCTGGGCTTGGCCTTGGAACTAAAGGGCCACCTGCTGCTGCTGAACCTGCCATGTTATGAGTCTCCTTTAATCAGACCAACTGCAAAGAATTGGACTGTGCGCGCTACAAAGTGAATAGCGCCCTTAATTGTGCGTTTTTTACCAGAGGCAAAGGCAATGTAGTCGCGGAACTCTTGATAATGTTCATGCGCCTTGCCTTGCTCAATCTTCTTGCGGCCAAGATAGCGATAGCCTCTGCGGATCGCTTCACCCCACCATTTGTCGTGCAGGGCATTCATGCACCAAACAACAGCCTCACGCTTCATGCTTGGAGTAAATGCGCCAGAGTTGACCGCGTGAGTTGCGACTACGCAGCCCTCTTTCCCCGTATCTGCACCCGAGGCTGCATCTCCCCTCGTTATTGGTCTTGGAGATGACGTTGGCGCAGACGATGTTGACCCCGTGCGAACATATGCACCAGTTGACGGATTGTACGTCATGCCAGCAGGGGCCGCTGCGGTCATCTCTGCAATTGTTGGAGTTTCAATTGGATTGTTTGCACCACCAACTTTATAAGATGGCCTAAACGCACCTATAGTTGCTCCTGTCACTGCCTCTGTCGCATCGTTGTATAGCTGAGTACCAAATCCCGCATTCGACGTATCTGTGATTAATGGCGAGGCTGGATCAGAAATGAACCCTGACGCCTGTGCAGATGTTGGGTATTCTTGGCCATTGTAAACAAATGTAGACTTGCCAGCCTTTTGAGCCTCAACTTTAGCGTTTGAGAAATCAGCGGCACGCTGTTGTTGCGCAGCAGTGGCGTATCCAGTGTAGTCAATGGACGGCATCACATTTGAGCCATATGCGCCTGAAACTGGATCAATAAAGAAGCTGTCAATGTAAGACTTTTGTGCTGGGCGCTTGCGCGCTAATTCAGCAACAGATTGCTCATACATTGGCGCAGATGAGTAACCCTGAATGCCGCCAGCATATTCTGTTGGCGTTGGCATTCCATAAATGTCTTGGCCAGTGGGCGTTGACATACCAAATGCACTTGCCGCACCTGCTGTATTCTGCATTGAAGCCTGCTGCATTGGTGTAAGCGCGGCAACATCTGGCCCATAGTATGGAACATAACCAAGCTGAGAAATGGCCTCAGCCTTGTTTAGATTTCGCTGCGCGGCTTTCTCAATATATTCAGGGATTTCTACAGATGTACTCTTTGATCCGCCTTTTCCGCCAGACATTATTCAAACTCCTTAACGTAAGAGCAATGCAGGGTTTCCCACCCGTGCTTCTCTAATGGTTTTTTCCAGCCAAAACGACCAGTCATTGTAAGTGCTTCACACCCTTGCGCTTTAGCCCACTCTATCACATCTTGGTGCATATCCAAAATCTGTTCTAAGTTGCCGCCACCTAAGAATATATTAAGCACCTTTTTTCTAGGATATACCACAATTTC
>Ga0181556_1005230_pt1 | contig 10166 bp, 8 predicted proteins | sample 011ome_14_FD_148651 | JGI IMG/M metagenome (GOLD analysis project Ga0181556, IMG submission 148651) | Coastal salt marsh microbial communities from the Groves Creek Marsh, Skidaway Island, Georgia - 011505AT metaG (spades assembly) | ecosystem: Environmental > Aquatic > Marine > Intertidal zone >... | reverse complement strand
GTGCTGAGGTCCACGAGGTCTCAATCAATGACCAGCGTTCGCTAAAGCGGCACCTGCTTGGCCCCAAGCACTTCGTCGATGAACTTGTAGGTCAACAGCTCCAAGCTGTAGTTCGACGCGGCAAGTTTCTCTGGCTGCCACTTTCAGACTCCAGGGCATTGGTGGGGCACCTGGGCATGAGTGGGCAAATGCTGTTGCGTTCAGCAGGCCATCCGGAAGATAAGCAGACCCGGATCGTTATCCACACCAAAACTTCCCAGGGCGATCAGCTGGAACTGCGGTTTGTTGATCAGCGGATTTTTGGTTCGCTGGCAATCGAGGATTTGGTTCCAACTTCAGATGGCGGCCCCGGCGGGTTTAGCCCAGAGGCTGCCGTAGACGCCAGCATTCCGGCGCCAGTTGCTCATATATCCAGAGACCTACTCGACCCGCTGTTTGACGATAAAACCGTCGTGGCAAAAATCAAACAGCGCTCAGCAGGGATTAAGAAGATCCTGCTTGACCAAAATTTGCTGAGTGGAATAGGCAACATCTACGCCGATGAGTCTTTGTGGCGAGCGAAAATCCACTACGACCAGCCTGCTGGAACCATTAGCAGACCAAAGCTCTTGGAATTAGTTGCGATTGCCAAAGACGTGCTTCAAAAGGCGGTAATCCAGGGCGGCACCTCCTTTGATGAGCAATACAAAAACGTCAATGGTGAGGCCGGCTATTTCGAGCAGGAACTGAATGCCTATGGGCAGCAGGGCAAGCCGTGTCGAAGGTGCGGAGTTGAAATCAAGCGTGAAGCCTGGGCCAATCGCGGCAGCCACTTCTGCCCTAACTGCCAAAAGCTAAAGCGTTAGTTGACCGCTTTTTTCCACTGACTGCCTGTGAGTCTTGGCCAGATTGCCACCAACACCGCAGCCAGTATGGATCCATATGACCACGCATACCCGAGTGCGGTGGCTGGGATCATTTTGTCGCCGGTCAAGTCCTGACTAAAGAGCCAGATGCAGATTCCCAACACTGTCGCAAACACAACACCTGGAGACCGAAAGCCACTGCGCCGCCTTATCTGAATTGAAACCAGCAGCACGACCGTCAGGCCGATAGCTAGGCCCAGTGGGATTCCAAACTGGCTGCTCTGATGAACAATGGTTCCAAAGACCGCAGTAAGAGGCGCGAGCAGCAGAGCGCTCAGGCTCCTCGTCAACTTCGATCCCTTGGTTTGCATCTCTAGAAGCTTAGAACCTGTGGCATTGTGCGCCAGGTCTGGCGTGGGCAAAAAGCTTTGTTTATGGCGAAACTAAAAGGGCTAGGCTTCATGCTCGGCTAGGCTTTATGAATACTTGAGAGGGGTGGAAGGCTTGCATCTAAAAAGCATCACCCTGAAGGGCTTTAAATCTTTTGCCCAGGCCACCACCATCGTGCTTGAGCCTGGAATTACCTGCGTAGTTGGCCCAAACGGATCCGGCAAATCAAACGTAGTTGACGCGCTTGCCTGGGTCATGGGAGAGCAGGGCGCTAAAACCTTGCGTGGCGGGAAGATGGAAGACGTCATCTTTGCCGGCACCTCAACCAAAGCGCCTCTTGGTCGAGCCGAGGTCTCTCTCACCATTGACAACAGCGATGGCGCACTGCCCATCGAGTACTCAGAGGTAACCATCTCTCGAGTACTGTTTCGCAACGGCGCCTCCGAGTATTCAATAAACCAAGAGCCCTGCAGGCTATTGGACGTCCAAGAACTTCTCAGTGACACCGGGCTTGGTAGAGAAATGCACGTGATTGTTGGACAGGGCCAGCTCGACACTGTTCTAAAGGCAACTCCAGTCGAACGTCGTGCGTTTATAGAAGAAGCAGCCGGCATCTTGAAATATCGTAGGCGCAAGGAAAAGACCGAGCGCAAGCTGGAGGCGATGAAGTCGAACCTGACCAGACTTCAGGATCTGATCGCCGAAATTAGACGCAACCTAAAACCTCTTGGACGTCAGGCAGAGGTAGCAAGAAGTGCTCAAGAAATTGCGGCGCTCGCGAGAGAGACAAAGTCCAAGCTGCTCACTCTTCAGATAACCGAACTTCAGGTCCAGTTAGAAAACGCTTCAAAGTCTGAAAACGAGCGCAAAGCAGAGGCTTCCTATGCCCTTCAACAGCTAGGTGCGACCCGAACCGGAATTCAGGAAATCGAGTCCGAGCTGAGTTCGCAGGAATTTGACCAGGCTCGGAACACGCTCTTTGCATTTGAGGCAGCCGAGCAACGACTTCGAAACCTCCAAAATCTAGCCTCACAGCGAATCAGCTTGCTCCAGGATGCCAAGTCCGAGCAATCGGATGAAGAGATCAGTCAGCTGACCGCTGAGCTGTTGCTGGTTGAGGCTGAGGCGACCGAGATTGACCAACAGATTCGTCTGAGCATCGAAAACCTAGGCCAGCTGGAAGCGCAACGGCAGCAAGCTTCAGAAGAGCTCAACAGCTTTGACGCAAACGTGATTCGTCAGCGGGCGGAGCTCGAGGCAAAAACCAACGGTCGTAATCAATTGCAGGGGGAGATCAACCTTCAGCAATCACGCATCGAGTCCATGGGCCAGCAGCGCGAGAAGCTTGCCGGCAGCATTACTGAGGCTCAAGCGCGCATTTCTGAAATTGAGTCGCAACAGCAGGCAATGACCCAGGGCAACCTTTCAACCTCAGACGATGGACTGCGGCAGAAATATGAAAAGTCGCAGCAAGCCGAAGCTTCGGCTCGCAAGTTAGTTGATCAGGCCAGGCAGGAGCTCCACGATGCAGAGCGCGAGCGAGATTCGCTGGCGGCGCGGCATGTGGCGCTGGGTTTGACTCTTGAGCAAGCCGATGGCGGGGGCGAGATCATCAAGGCAAAGCTTGCCGGCATCAAGGGACTGCTTGCCAAGAGCATCAGCATTGAATCAGGCTACGAAAAAGCAATTTCAGTGGCTCTCGGTGCACTTTCAGATGCGGTTGCCGTTGAGACTAGGGCTCAGGCAATTGAGGGAATTAGGTTTCTAAAGACCAAGGAAATGGGCCGAGCTGAGTTCCTGGTAACAGGTGGCGCAGCCAGCAAGGGCGAAGCAGCCAGTGTCGCCGGGCTTCCAAACGCCAGCACCCTGGTGCAGGCACCAGCTTCAGTGCTGGCGCTGCTTGAAAACTTCCATGTGGCCAAGAGTCTGGATGAGGCCGAAGCAGCGCTGGCCAAGAACCCAAAGATCACAGTTATTACAACAGACGGGGATTTGCTCTCGGAGTATTCAATCCTTGGTGGCGGTCAAAAGCAGCCGTCAAAACTTGAGCTCAGTGCTGAGCGAGATGTTGCTGCGAAAGCGATTGAAAAGCTTGCCCGGGAGATTGAGAAGCTAACCCAGAAGTTGGCCAGCGCGGAAGCAAGCTCAGGCTCAGCGAGCGAGGCTGTGAAAACAAGCCTTGCCGAACTGCAGCAGCACGATGCACTCTTGGCCGCTAGCGCGGAGCGCGCTGGTCGCCTGATTGCGCAGGTTGAATCAGCTAAAGCCGAAATTGATCGATTCGAAGTCGAGCGGGAGGCGCTCGACGCTCAGGAGTTGGCAGCAGCAACCGAGCTTGAGAGGCTGACGCAAGAACTCAGTGCGTTGCCGGAGCCCGAAACGGTAGAGGTTTCAGCTACACGACGTTCGGAGCTAGCTGAGAGCCTAGATCGGGCACGCCAGCAGGAACTTGAGGTTCGCATCCAAAGCGGCACCCTATCCGAGCGCAAGCTGGCCACCGACAAATCTGTCGCGGTGCTGAAAGGCAGGCTGGCTGAGGCAAAAGCCAGCCTGGAGCGCACCAAAGAGGCTATGAAGTCCAGGCAGGCTGAGCTTCAATCGGCTAAGGACTCTCTTGAAAAGCTCCCAGCAGTTATCAAGTTGACGGAGTCACTTGCAGGATCGGTCCGAGTGAGCCTGAGGGAGCTCGAAGCCAAGCGGAGTCAGCGCACCGAGCGCTTGGCAACGCTTAGGTCTCAGGCGGTTGAGTTGGAGCAGCGCTACTCAACCCTGACTGCCTCAGTGCACGAGGTCGAATTGCAAAATCACGAGCTGAAAATCAGTCTCGCCAACCTCACTGAGCGAGTCGAGTCCGAGCTGTCACTCACGGTCGAAGAGCTCCTAGGTGAACAGCTCGAAATCAACGAATCCAGAGAAGATTTGCAGCGGTCGCTGCGCCAAGCAGAAACCAAGCTAAATCAGCTTGGCGCATTCAACCCGCTGGCATTGGAAGAGTTCTCGGCTCTTGAAGAGCGCCACAAGTACCTAACCGACCAGCTTGCAGACCTTACTGACGCCAGGGAGGACCTGGCTGGAATCATCAGGGACCTAGACGGAAAAATGCAGCACATTTTCGACGCTGCCTTCGATGACACCAAGAAAGAATTTGAGAAGATTTTCCCAGTGCTGTTCCCGGGCGGAACTGGCTCATTGAGCCTGACCGACTCTGACAATCTGCTCGAGACCGGCATTGAAGTTTCAGTGAAGCCGGTCGGAAAGCGAATCGAGAGAATGTCTCTGCTCTCAGGTGGTGAGCGTTCATTGGCTGCGGTCGCGCTATTGATTTCTATCTTCAAAGCCCGCCCAAGTCCGTTCTATGTGCTCGATGAAGTTGAGGCAGCCCTAGATGACTCCAACCTAGGACGACTCTTGGAAGTGATTAAGTCGCTTCGTGAGAGCTCTCAGTTGATAGTCGTGACCCACCAAAAGAGAACCATGGAAATCGCCGATGCGCTCTATGGGGTTTCCATGAGGCAAGACGGAATTACCCAGGTGGTTGGTCAAAAACTAGAGGCAGTCAACTGATGTTTAAGTTTCTAAAACGCCTCCGGAGCTCAAAACAAGAGTCCACAAGCCAGGCTGAGCCGGAACTCGTAGCGGAGCCACCAGTAGTTGCCGAGCAGGCTGCTTCTCCAGTCATTGAGTCGCCGGTGAAACCGCTCGAGCCAGCAAAAGTACCTTTACCTGAGCCAGAGGTTCATGCGGAGGCAGCAGAACCTGAACCAGAGCCAGTGGCGAAAGCTCCGGAGCCTGCTTCAGCAGCAGCGTCAGAGGTCGAACCAGAGTTGGTCGCGGTGGAGCTTCCAAAACGGTCGCTCGGAACCGGCATCAGATCTCTGTTTAGTGAAAATTTCGATGTTGATGACCTAGAGGATATTTTGATCCTTGCGGACTTCGGGGTCGAGACGGCCGAAGAAATTACAAATCAGTTGAAGTCGGTAGCTCAAAAGCAGGGGGCAAGCTCAGATGCTGAGCTGCGACTGCTTTTGAAAGACCTGCTAGTTGAGAGATTGAGCAGAAACGACTCTTCTTTGAACCTAGATGACGGCAAGCTTCCGTATGTGATTCTGGTCGTTGGAGTCAACGGAGCCGGAAAGACCACCACGATTGGCAAGTTGGCCAGGTGGCTCAAAGATGGTGACTGGGAAGTTGTGCTGGGCGCCGCTGACACCTTCCGGGCAGCCGCGGTTGAGCAGCTTGCAACCTGGGCCGAACGATCCGGAGCGCGGCTAGTGAAGCCTGCTAAGGAAGGCGCTGATCCAGCTGCGGTCGCCTACCAAACAGTTGAACTGGCGATCCAAGCCGAGGCTGACATCGCAATCATCGACACCGCCGGCAGACTGCAGAATAAGAAGGACCTGATGGACGAGCTGGGCAAAATTCGCCGAGCTGTTGAAAAACAGGCGAAAATCTCCGAGGTCTTGCTAGTAATCGATGCGACCAACGGGCAGAATGCGATGAGTCAGGCAAAGGCTTTCGCTGAGGTTGCAGAGGTCACCGGAATAGTTATGACCAAGTTGGACGGCACTGCAAAGGGAGGAATTCTCTATGCATTGCAGAAGGAGCTTGATTTGCCAATTAAGCTCGTTGGTGTGGGCGAGCAGGTCAATGACTTTGCATTTTTCTCTCCAGAGGAATTTGCCAAGGGCCTGGTAGCAAGAAAATAGGAGTTTGATTGTTCGGCAATTTATCGGATCGCTTATCTGACACGTTTAAGAACCTGCGCGGCAAGGGCAGGCTGTCCGATAGCGACATCGATGCAACCCTGAGGGACATCCGTCGGGCTTTGCTGGAGGCCGATGTGGCGCTTGAGGTCGTAAAGGACTTCATCGCGGCCATTCGTGAGCGCGCCCTCGGCGACGAGGTGTCTAGGGCGCTGAACCCGGCTCAGCAGGTGGTGCAGATTGTCAATGAGGAATTGACCAAAATTCTGGGCACCGAAAACCACAAACTGCAGTTTGCAAAATCTCCGCCAACGGTCATCATGCTCGCCGGATTGCAGGGGTCGGGTAAAACAACTCTTGCCGGCAAGCTGGCCAAGTGGCTAAAGGATCAAAACCAAACTCCAATTTTGGTTGCTGCCGACCTGCAGCGACCAAATGCCGTCACTCAGTTGCAGGTGCTTGGTGAAAAAGTCGGCGTCCCAGTGTTCTCTCCAGAGCCTGGTAACGGGGTCGGCGATCCGGTTGACGTTGCCAAAAAGGCGATTGCTCACGCTAAAAAGTCGCAATTTTCGGTCGTCATCGTCGACACCGCGGGGCGCCTAGGTGTCGATGAAGAGATGATGCAGCAGGCAATCGGTATTCGTGATGCCGTTAGTCCTGATGAGGTTCTGTTTGTGGTGGACTCCATGCTGGGTCAGGATGCGGTGAACGTTGCCAAGGCATTCAAGGACGGCGTGGGCGTAACTGGCGTGGTCTTGACCAAGCTTGACGGAGATTCGCGTGGAGGCGCGGCGCTCTCGGTTGCCAATGTGACCGGAGCACCGATTCTGTTTAGCTCCACCGGAGAAGGCCTGGATGCGTTCGAACCGTTCTATCCAGATCGGATGGCGAGTCGGATCCTGGATATGGGTGACGTCATCAGCCTGATCGAACAGGCTCAACGCACTTTTGACCAGGAAGAGTCACAGAAGCTTGCCGACAAGATAGCCAACGAAGAGTTCACTCTGCAGGACTTTTTGGAGCAGATGCAGCAGCTTCGCAAGATGGGCAACATGAAAAACTTGCTCGGCATGCTTCCTGGTGCCGGAAAGATGAAGCAACAGCTTGAAGACTTTGATGAGTCTGAGATTTCACGCACGGAAGCCATAATTCGCTCGATGACCCCGGTTGAGCGCAACATGCCCAAGGTCCTAAATGGATCTCGACGGCTCCGAATTGCCAGAGGCTCTGGAACTAGCGTCAATGAAGTCAATCAGCTGGTCAATCGCTTCGAGCAGGCTGCAAAAGTCATGAAGACCATGTCCAAGGGTGGGATGCCAAGTATCCCGGGCACCAACCCTGTCCAAATGGGCGGTGCCGTTGGCGGCGGTTACATTGGCGGAAAAAAGAAGGACAAGAAAAAGAAGGGCTCGAAGTCCGGAAATCCGGCCAAGCGAGCTGCTGAAAATCAAGGGTTGAGCTTCAATGCGCAGCCAGAAACAAAATCAGGCAGCGCATTTGGCATACAGAACTAGCAAAAGCTGCGGTTTTCTGGCAGACTTAGCTACTTCGAGCGTCTCGACCCTCTATCTGGGCGTAATCGAAAAACCTTGAGAAACCTCCGAGTGTAACCCCACGCTCACGGTGGAAACTCGCCCCAGCAACTCACAGGAGAATTGTGGCCGTAAAGATCCGCCTACAGCGCATTGGAAAAAAGCGCACCCCGCACTACCGCATTGTGGTAGCCGACTCTCGTACTCACCGAAACGGTCGAGTCATCGAGGAGATCGGTCGTTATGTTCCAACCAACGACCCGTCGATTATTGAGATTAGCTCGGAAAGAGCACAGTACTGGCTTTCTGTTGGCGCTCAGCCGACCGAGCAGGCCAAGGTCCTACTTACCCTCTCTGGCGACATCGCCAACGAAAAGGGCGAGAAGGTCAACACCATCAAGCCACAGCCAGAGAAGGTTCCTTTCACTCCTGACAGTAAGAAGAAGTCAGTTCTTCTGCCAAAGGTAGAGAAGAAGGCTCCAGCCGAAGAGGCGCCTGCTGCAGAGAAGGCAGCACCTGCTGCAGAGGCAGCTGTTGAAGCCCCAGCAGCCGAAGAAACTCCAGCAGCAGAAGCTCCAGCAGCAGAAGCTCCAGCAGCAGAAGCTCCAGCAGCGGAGGAAGCTCCAGCAGCGGATGCAGTAGCTGAAGAGGCACCTGCTGCAGAAGCAGTCGCAGAGGAAGCTCCTGCTGAAGAAGCTGCCGCTGAAGAGCCAAAGGCCGAATAGTTATGTTGCAGGCGACCCTCCAGTTTCTCGTTCGTTCCATCGTCAATAACCCTGACGATGCCACCGTTGCCACTCGCAAGGTTGGGCCGAACGATCTTCTGGAGGTTCGCGTGCACCCAGACGACCTAGGTCGCGTTATCGGTAAAAACGGCCGAACTGCAACCGCCCTCCGGACGGTTGTAAATGCGCTAGCCGGAGGTAAGCGCGTCCGCGTAGACGTGGTGGATACAGATTTCTAGTTCCACCGAGCTCCGCGTGGGCCGACTGCTCAAAGCACACGGTCTCAAAGGCGCCATCAAATTAGAGCTTTACACTGACAGCCCAAACCAGCGATTTGCCGCAGGGTCTGTCCTCAAGCTTCAGGTCCCCGAAGACTCTGACTGGTTCGGTAAGCACATCACAGTCAAAGAACTTCGCTGGTACAACAGCTCCCCAGTTCTTTTCATCGAGGGCATTGATGACCGCGACCAGGCCGAAGGCCTAATCCGCGCGATTTTGCTTGTAGATCAGCCGCTAGACGAGCTTCCAGCAGAACCAGAAGCCTGGTTTGACCACCAACTGACCGGACTCAAGGTAATTCGAGCTGGAATTGAAATTGGTTCTGTTGTTCGCGTGGATCACATGCCTGCCCAGGATCTTCTAGCCATAAAGACCGCGGAAACCGAAGTGTTACTGCCGTTTATCAAGAGCTTCGTGCCTAGAGTTGACCTGAAAGCTGGGCTGGTAGAAATAACCCCACCAGGTGGACTTTTTGAGGACGTGAGCGAGGCTGTCGATGAAAATTGACGCGGTCAGTATTTTTCCTGACTTCTTCGATGTTCTAGACATCTCGCTGCTTGGCAAAGCCCGCGATCAGGGCCTGATTGAATTTCAAGCTCACGACTTGCGCAAGTGGACGAGCGACAAGCACAAGACTGTGGATGACTCACCCTATGGTGGCGGCGCCGGAATGGTCATGAAGCCCGAGCCTTGGGGCGAGGCCTTCGATGAGTTGATTGGCAAAGAGCAAAAGCCGGTCGTTATTTTCACAACCCCTGCCGGGATACCGTTCACGCAGGAACTTGCTGTCGAATTATCAAAAAAGCCCCATCTGCTTTTTGCCTGCGGGAGGTATGAGGGTATCGACCAACGAGTAGTCGACTACGCAGCCGGCGAAACTGAGGTGCTCGAAGTTTCGATTGGCGATTATGTCCTAAACGGCGGTGAGGTGGCTGCCGTTGCCATGATTGAGGCAATTTGTCGGCTCATTCCCGGCGTGATTGGCAACAGTGAGTCTCTTACCGAAGAGTCTCATAACTCTGGTTTGTTGGAGTACCCGAGTTACACCAAACCCGCTAGCTGGAGGTCACTCCAAGTCCCCGAAGTGCTGCTATCTGGTCATCATGCTGAAATAGAAAAGTGGAGGCACCAGCAATCACTTCTAAGAACTGGTAAAAACCGGCCAGATTTACTCGACGATTAGTTGCCATTGTGCCCGGCCTGTGGCAGACTTTCTAGTCAAGCCCAAACATCTCTGCCGCAGGGGAGCTGGGCCCAACAAATTATTAGACACTAGCCATTTTGACCTGCGCGCAAAAGGAAAGAAATAAAAATGAACATTCTTGATGAACTAGATGCAAAATCTCTTCGCACCGATATCCCAGACTTCCGTGCCGGTGACACCGTAAAGGTTCACGTAAAGATCATTGAGGGTAACCGCAGCCGTGTTCAGGTTTTCCAGGGAATCGTTATTCGCCGTTCAGGTGACAGCGTTCGCGAGACCTTCACCGTGCGTAAAGTTTCTTTCCAGGTTGGTGTAGAGCGTACCTTCCCAGTCCACAGCCCAGTTATTGAAATGATCGAGCTGGTATCACGTGGTGATGTGCGACGCGCAAAGCTTTACTACTTGCGCAATCTTCGCGGCAAGGCTGCAAAGATTCGCGAAAAGCGCGACAACGTTTAACATCCACTAAAGATGTCACTTGGCGGAGG
>Ga0181556_1005221_pt1 | contig 10181 bp, 10 predicted proteins | sample 011ome_14_FD_148651 | JGI IMG/M metagenome (GOLD analysis project Ga0181556, IMG submission 148651) | Coastal salt marsh microbial communities from the Groves Creek Marsh, Skidaway Island, Georgia - 011505AT metaG (spades assembly) | ecosystem: Environmental > Aquatic > Marine > Intertidal zone... | reverse complement strand
ATCAACTACGAAAACGGCTACGACGACGGTGAAAAGTGGAAGTTCGTCTTCCCTGAGTCGGGTGCCACCATCTGGAACGACACCATGGTTGTTCCTGTGGGTTCACCTCGTAAGACCAACGCCGAAGCGTTGATGAACTACTACTACGAGCCTGAGGTTGCCGCTGAGGTTGCCGCCTGGGTGAACTACGTAACCCCTGTGAAGGGCGCTTACGAAGCCGCTCTGGATATTGACCCAGATTTGGCCGAGAACAAGTTGATCTTCCCGGATGAGGCCACCTTGGCTCAGGTTCAGGCGTTTAAGACCCTGACCTCCGAAGAAGACAACGAGTACCAGGCTGCATTCCAGTCGGTCGTCCTCGGCGCCTAGTAGATAGTTCGAGGAGATGGCAGGCGAGGGTTCAGCCCGGCAATTTGCGGAAGCGGGCGCCGATTTGGCGCTGGTGAATGTCACCAAACGGTTTCCCGGATTTACTGCGATTGATGATCTCTCGCTCACCATTCCCGCAGGTTCCTTCTTTGCCCTGCTCGGGCCAAGTGGATGTGGCAAGACCACGACACTTCGGCTCGTAGCAGGGCTGGAAGAGCCCACTGAGGGCCGCATCATGATTGGCGGCAAGGACCTCACTGACACCAAGGCCTATCAGCGGCCGGTCAACACCGTGTTCCAGTCTTACGCCTTGTTCCCGCACATGAGCGTGCTCGACAACGTCATGTTTGGGTTGCGCCGTCGAAAGATTGCAGACGCAGGCCAAAAAGCTAAAGAAGCACTCGATTTGGTGGAGCTTGGCCACGTTGCCAATAGAAAGCCCGCCCAACTCTCTGGTGGGCAGCAGCAGCGTGTGGCACTCGCGCGCGCACTGGTCAACCGCCCAGCACTGCTTCTTTTGGATGAGCCGTTGGGCGCATTGGACCTCAAGCTCCGTCGTCAGATGCAGCTCGAGATTAAAGACATTCAGTCCGAAGTGGGACTTACCTTCCTCCACGTCACTCACGACCAGGAAGAAGCCATGACCATGGCCGACACCGTGGCCGTGATGAACCAGGGCAAGATTGAGCAAATGGGCCCACCCGAGGAGCTCTACGAATCGCCCAAGACGGCGTTTGTGGCGACCTTCCTCGGCCAATCCAACCTGTTCGGGGGAGAAGTCGTCTCCTCCACCAAAGACGTCATCTCCGTGGCGGTTGCGGGCAAAGAACTGCGTGTTCCGGTTGACCGTGCTGTCGCCCACCGCGGCAAGGTCACCGTGGGTGTTCGCCCCGAAAAGGTGTCGCTCCACCAAGCAGAGCCCGCCACCGACAGCTCACGCGGCGTGATTGGCCCAGGGCGCGTTCTTGACGCGTCATTTACCGGCGTGAGCACGCAGTATCTGGTGGATGTCCCAGGCTTTGGCGAGGTCACCGTTTTCGCCCAAAACACGTCCCACGGTGAACACGCCGTCGAAGGTGACGAAGTGTTCCTCTCCTGGAGTGTGGAGCACGCATTTGGCTTGGCAGATATGCCGCCTGCGGAAGACCGATTCCTCAACGACACCTCCACGGGTGCCATGGCCGTGCAAGAGCGAGAGAAGATCGAGCAAGAACTCGAGGGCGCCTAATGGCGTTTGGAGCGTTCGGGGGAGCGGCACCCGCTGCTGACCAGCAGCAGGTCGCTCAACGAAAAAGCCCGATCGCGCTCTGGCTGTTGCTGCCGGGCTTGTTGTATCTCATCCTCTTCTTCGTCACTCCGCTGTTCTCGCTGGTGATCACGAGTTTCCAAGAGCCGGTTCCCGGTGGCTTCCTCGGCGAGTACCAGAACGCGTTTAACCCTTCGAACTATGTCGAGGTGGTTGGCACCTATCTGCCACACATCTTGCGCTCGTTCGTCTACGCCTCGATGGCGACAGTGTTTGCGCTCTTACTGGGGTATCCCGTGGCCTACGTCATTGGTGTAAAGCTTCGGCCATACCCATTGGTTCAGGCACTCGCATTGGTGATTTTGATTGCGCCGTTCTTTATTTCCTTCCTTCTTCGCACAATCGCCTGGAAGCAAATCTTCGCCGACGAAGGTGTCGTGGTCGGGCTGTTGAAGTCAATTCAGATCATCCCGGCTGATGCCTACCTGACGGGAACTCCGTTTTCGGTGGTCTTTGGTTTGACCTACATGTTCTTGCCGTTCATGGCGCTGCCGATATACACCACCTTGGAAAAATTGGACCTTCGATACGTGGAGGCAGGAAGTGATCTGTACGCGAGCCCGTTTACGGTGTTTCGCACGGTGACATTCCCGCTGTCGCTGCCCGGTGTGGTGTCGGGAACGCTGTTGACCTTTATTCCTGCAACCGGTGACTACATCAACGCAAGCCGTGACTTCCTAGGCTCCACCGACACGGCCATGATGGGAAATGTGATCGAGGCAAACTTCCTTGTCCTCCAAAACTTCCCCGCAGCAGCCGCCTTGTCGCTCATATTGATGATGTCGATTCTCGTGCTGGTCTCTGCCTATGTGAAGCGAAGCGGAACGGATGACCTGCTATGAGAGGTTTGGGAAAGTACCTGCTGTGGGTCTACTCGGGCATGGCTCTCGTGTTCTTGCTCATTCCAGTCGTTTACACCATCGTCTTTTCGTTCAACGACGCCAGGCGAACCAACATCATTTGGCGCGGTTTCACCTTCGACAACTGGCTAAACGTTTGTGACGCGCAGGACGTGTGTCCTTCTTTTATGAACTCGATTGTGGTGGCGGGTGTCTCCACCGTCTTGGCCACTGCGATGGGAACGGCGATCGCAATCGCACTGGTGCGCTACCGCTTTAAATTCCGGCAAGCCACCACGCTATTGCTGTTTTTGCCCATGGCCACGCCTGAGGTCGTCTTGGGCGCGGGCCTCGCCGCACAGTTCCTGCAATTGGGAGTGAATAAGGGCCTGGGCACAATCATCATCGCCCACACGATGTTTTGTATCAGCTTCGTGGTGGTGACCGTTCGGGCACGTGTGGCCGTGTTGGACCCAGCTCTCGAAGAAGCAGGTCGAGACCTCTATGGCTCACCCAACCAAGTGTTCTGGAGGGTCACCTTCCCTCTTCTCGTGCCCGGTATCACCGCGGCTGCTCTGCTGTCGTTTGCACTGAGCTTTGATGACTTCATCATTACCAACTTCAACGCGGGTGCAGCAGTGACCTTCCCTCGCTTTGTCTACACCGCAGCGGCCAGGGGAATCCCGGCAGAAGCCAACGTGATCGCAGCGGGAGTGTTCTTTGTCGCGATTGCGCTGGTGTTAATTACTCAAATCAGCGGGGCAATCAAGCGCAAACGCCTCGCTGCAACGAGCTAGACCCCTTCCAAGGAGGCATCACTGATGTCCATTGATCGCGCCAGGCTCCACTCGTTAATGGCCAACGAGACAGCTCTATTTGAGGCGTCCCACCCTCGCTCTAAAGCGCTCTTTGAGAAAGCCAAGACGTCGATGCCCGATGGTGTGCCGATGTTGTGGATGGCGAAGTGGCCAGGTCCCTGGCCGGTTTACGTCGACCACGCAGAAGGAGCTCATTTTCGCTGTGTGGACGGGATCGACCACGTGGATCTGTGCTTGGGCGACACCGGAGCCATGGTCGGACACTCGCCGCAGGCTACGAAGGATGCACTGATCGCCCAGTTGAACCACGGCATCACCACCATGCTTCCCACCGAACACGCAGAAATAGCGGCAAGTATGCTCGCCGAGCGCTTTGGGTTGCCGATGTGGCAATTCACCCTCACCGCGACCGACGCTAACCGTCACATGATCCGCTACTCCCGTCAGGTTACGGGCAAAAAGAAGGTGTTGGTAATTGACTACTGCTATCACGGCAGTGTCGATGAGAGCTTTGCCACCTTGGATGATGATGGCCACGTGGTGGCCAGGAGGGGAAACATTGGTGCACCGGTTCCCCTAGACGAGACCACCGTGGTGGTTCCTTTCAATGACGTTGATGCCCTGGAGCAGGCCTTTTCTTCTGGCGATATCGCCTGTGCGCTGATCGAGCCTGCAATGACGAACATTGGGATTGTGTTGCCGCAGCCCGGCTGGCACGACGCACTTCGTCAACTGTGCACCGATCACGGCGCTGTGTTGATCATCGATGAGACTCACACCATCTGCGCGGGGCCAGGCGGAATGACACAAAGAGATGGTCTCCAGCCAGACGCCGTGGTAATTGGAAAGACCATTGCGGGAGGAATCCCCGCCGGCGCCTATGGAATGACCGCGGATCTGCAACACAGGGTGCGCGACTCGATTGAGTTGGAAGACATCGATGTCGGGGGAGTGGGAGGAACCCTCGCCGGCAATGCCCTGTCGCTCGCGGGTATCAGGGCCACACTCGGGTCGGTGCTCACTGCAGAGGCGTACCCCTCAATGATTGAGCGTGCTACGGAGTGGACGGGTGGCGTTCAGGCAGTCATTGACCACTACAACATGCCCTGGCAAGTGACCCAGTTGGGCGCAAGGAGTGAATACAGCTTTATGCCCACGGCGCCTCGAAGTGGCAAAGACGCAGCCGATTCGGATGATTTCGAACTCCAGCAATACCTCCACCTCCACGCCCTCAACAGAGGAATTCTGCTCACTCCTTTCCACAACATGGCCCTGATGTCACCTGTCACCACTGCGGCTGATGTGGAGCGGCATTCTGCCGCTTTTGCAGAAGCCGTGGCGGACCTGGTTGGCTAGGCGTCGTGAGCATCCGATTCGACATCACCGACCTCGAGCAGCGAGCTGAAGGCCTGGCCAAAGCCAAGCGTGCCCTGGGTCGAAAGCAAGTTGTGGTGATCCCTACGGACACTGGCTACGCGCTCGCCGCGAATGCTTTTTCACCCGCTGGAGTTGCCACTCTGGGCGAAATAAAAGGCTGGACGACAAGAATTCCGCCTCAAGTGTTGATTCCCGGGATGCCCACGCTTGATGCGCTCGTCGCAGAAGTAGCGGAGCCCGTTCGCAAAATGGCAGAGAAGTTCTGGCCAGGACCCTTGACCATCATCGCGCCCGCCGGGGATTCCCTGCTGTGGGATTTGGGCGATGACAGTGGAACGGTCGCGCTTCGGCTGACTGATCATGAGTTTTGCCAAGAACTGGTGAGTGCGGTGGGCCCGCTCGCGGTGAGCTTCGCGGTGAAAGCTGGGAATGGGCCGGGAAATATCGACGACATTGTTCAGGCGTTCGAAGAAGACGTGGATTATTTCCTGGTCGACCCTGGGATGAAAAAGACGGCACCTTCGACCATCGTCGATGCCACCGCGATTGGCTTACCCGAGGGAAAAATAAGGGTTCTTCGCGAAGGAAAAGTGACCCGCGCGCAGCTGAAGAAAGTTGTTGGCGCAGACCTGCTCGCACCCGCCGAATAACTCCTTGAAGTCATGGTTGAGGCTTTGGGTTCTCGATTAGTAGCAATTGCCTGGCTATTGCTAGGCTTCGGGGGACAACGTAGCCGCCGCACACAGCCCGTGTGCCTCGACTCGGGAGACACCGCTGTTCGCGACACTATCTAGCCGCCTGCTTCCTCTATCAGGGGAAGAAACTGGGGGCTTCCACCCGCCGAGCATTGCGGAGTTCTTTCCTCCTGGTGTTTTCTTTGAAGGCACCGCCTTTGAGATGAACCGCATTGTGATCATTCGTTTGATCGCAGTGCTTGCCTTGTTCCTCATCTTCTGGCTCGGAACCCGCAAAATGAGTCTCGTTCCTGGCCGCTTTCAGGGCGCAGTTGAGATGGGTCTCGACTTGGTGCGAAACGGCATCGCCAAGGATGTCTTGGGCGAAAAGGATGGCAAGCGCTTTTTGCCGCTGCTGACCACGATCTTCTTCCTCGTGTTGTTTATGAACCTCACGGGTGTCATCCCAGGCCTCAACATCGCCGGTACCAGCGTGATTGGTATGCCTTTGGTGTTGGCAGTGGCCTCCTATATTGCCTTTGTGTATGCGGGTCTTCGCAAGCACGCGGGCACGTTCCTGAAGAACTCGCTGTTCCCACCCGGTGTGCCCTGGCCGCTGTATTTGATCGTGACCCCAATCGAGGTGGTCTCGACCTTCATTCTTCGTCCGATCACGCTGACTCTTCGTCTGCTGATGAACATGATCGTGGGCCACTTCCTTCTGGTGCTCTTCTTCTCCGCAACGCATTTCTTCGTGCTGTATGCAGGAGACTTGAAGGCATTGTTTGGAATCGGAACGATTGCGTTTGGAATCGTCTTTACCTTCTTTGAACTCTTGGTCGCAGTACTTCAGGCCTATGTGTTCACTCTCTTAACCGCCGTTTACCTCCAGCTCGCGCTGGCGGAGGAACACTAAACCCCCCGTCCCACCTGGGACACCAACCCGAAAGGAAACACCTGTGGAACTCGCCGAACTCACCGGAAACATCGCCACAGTCGGTTACGGTCTCGCAGCGATTGGTCCCGCCATTGGTGTGGGTATCGTCGTCGGTAAGACCATCGAATCGGTTGCTCGTCAGCCCGAACTTCAGGGCCGTCTCACGGTTCTGATGTACATCGGTATCGCCTTCACCGAGGCACTGGCGTTCATCGGTATCGCAACCTACTTCATCTTCACTGGCTAGGAGACCCCATGCTGCCGCTTATGGTTTACGCGGCAGAGGGTGAGGCCCAAAACCCGCTCCTGCCCGCGATCTACGACATCGTTTGGTCGTTGATTCCCTTTGCCCTCGTGCTGTTCTTGTTCTGGCGCGTGGTGCTTCCTCGTCTGCAGGCAACGCTCGATGAGCGCTCCGCTGCAATCGAGGGTGGCATCGAAGACGCCCAGTCCGCTCAGAAAGAGGCTCAAGAAGCTCTCGAGAAGTACACCAAGCTTCTCGCTGACGCCCGGGATGAAGCTGCGTCCATTCGTGACGAAGCACGTGGAGAGGGTCAAAAGATCCTCCAGGAGATGCGCGAACAGGCCCAGTCCGAAGCTGACCGCATCAGCCAGACCGCTCAGGCTCAAATTGAGGCAGAGCGTCAGGCCGCACTCGTATCGCTGCGCAAGGAAGTGGGCTCACTTGCCCTCGATCTCGCCGGTGCGGTAGTGCGCGATCAGCTTGGTCAGGACAAGAAGGCTAAGTCCCTCGTGGACAGCGTCTTGAAAGACATGAGCGCTGACGCTCCTAAGCGAGCAAGGAAGTAAGCATGGGAGCAGCGACCAGGGCATCACTCGAAGCCATTAAGAGCCAGTCCGCGGGTACTACCTCGTCGGCGGCCGTGGTGTCGGGTGTGTGCGAATTGGGGAGGGCCATTGCCGGCTACCCCGCACTTCTCCAGGCGTTGGCCGACCACGGCCAAGACGTCTCGAAGCGCACCGCCCTGTTGAACGAAGCAGCATCTGGCGCGTCAAAGGACGCACTAGAGCTTGCCTCATCGCTGATTGCCCTCGAATGGTCAAAGCCCGCTGATTTCTTGGCCGGTGTCGAACAGCTCGCTGTTCGCCTCGCCTCGAACTCGGCTGGGTCAACTGACTTAATTGGCGAGCTGTTGCAGGTAGGTCGCGTGATCCGCGGTCATTCGCAGCTGCAGCTGGCCCTGTCTGACAAGCGCGCCAAGGCCGAGGCAAAGATCGCCCTGGTCGAGAAGCTTCTTGCGAAGAAGGCATCGGCCGAAACGCGTGAAATCGTCAAGCACGTGGTCGCACTGCCGCGCGGTCGACGCGTGTCGGATGCTCTGGCGGCCGCAGCCGCAATGGTTGCCGACCAGCAGGGCCTTGGCCTTGCAGAGGTCCAGGTGGCTGCAGCATTGTCTGCGGCTAACGACGAGGCCGTGCGCGAGATGCTGACTAAGAAATTTGGACGTGACCACTACCTCGACGTCGTCATCGACGCCGAGGTGATCGGTGGCGTTCGTATTCGTGTGGGTGACGTAGTCATCGACGCGAGCGTAAGCAAACAACTACACGACATGAGACTTCAGCTGGCGTCATAGCTAGCGAGACACATCCAGGCCCAGAACAAGGTAGGGAAAATGGCTGAACTGACAATCAACCCGGCAGAGATTAGCGCCGCTCTCAAGAGCTTCGCGACCTCCTACACGCCCGGCAAGGCGGATGCTACTGAGGTGGGCACCGTGGTGGATGCCGCCGACGGTATCGCTCACGTAGAGGGCCTGCCCGGCTGTATGGCCAACGAGTTGGTGCGCTTCGCAGACGGCACGCTGGGTATCGCCCAGAACCTCGACGAGAACGAAATCGGTGTCGTCATCCTCGGTGAGTTCTCCGGTGTGGAGGCTGGCCAGGAAGTAACCCGTACCGGTGAGGTCCTCTCGGTTCCCGTAGGCGATGGCTTCCTCGGACGCGTTGTCGACCCACTGGGTAAGGCCATTGACGGCCTCGGTGAGATCAAGACCAAGGATCGCCGTGCACTCGAGCTACAGGCACCAGGCGTCATGCAGCGTAAGTCGGTTCACGAGCCGCTGCAGACGGGCATCAAGGCCATCGACGCGATGATTCCAGTGGGACGTGGACAGCGTCAGCTGATCATTGGTGACCGCCAGACGGGTAAGACCGCAATCGCGGTGGACACCATCATCAACCAGAAGGCCAACTGGGAGTCGGGAGACCCCACCAAGCAGGTGCGTTGTATCTACGTTGCTGTGGGCCAGAAGGGCTCGACCATTGCTGCCGTCAAGGGCGCACTGGAAGACGCAGGCGCCATGGAGTACACCACCATCGTGGCTGCTCCTGCCTCTGACCCTGCAGGGTTCAAGTACCTCGCCCCCTACACCGGCTCGGCCATTGGTCAGCACTGGATGTACGACGGCAAGCACGTGCTCATCGTCTTCGATGACCTGAGCAAGCAGGCTGAGGCCTACCGTGCCGTGTCACTGCTTCTTCGTCGCCCACCGGGCCGTGAAGCATTCCCCGGAGACGTCTTCTACTTACACTCGCGTCTGCTCGAGCGTTGTGCAAAGCTCTCCGACGAAATGGGCGCAGGCTCGATGACTGGTCTTCCCATCATCGAGACCAAGGCAAACGACGTCTCTGCGTTTATTCCCACCAACGTGATTTCGATCACCGACGGACAGATCTTCTTGCAGTCTGATTTGTTCAACGCCAACCAGCGTCCTGCCGTTGACGTCGGTATCTCGGTGTCTCGTGTGGGTGGTGACGCTCAGGTGAAGTCAATTAAGAGTGTGTCGGGAACGCTGAAGCTTGAATTGGCTCAGTACCGCTCGCTCGAAGCCTTCGCGATGTTCGCCTCCGACTTGGATGCCGCAAGCCGTCGTCAGCTGGCACGTGGTGCTCGCCTGACCGAGCTTCTCAAGCAGCCTCAGTACTCGCCGTACCCCGTCGAGGAGCAGGTTGTCTCGATTTGGGCCGGAACCAACGGAAAACTCGACGAGGTTCCAGTCGAAGAGGTGTTGAAGTTTGAATCTGAGCTTCTTGACCACCTGCGCCGCAACACCAAGATTCTCGACACCATCCGTGACACCAACGTCTTGGACGACAAGACCAAGGAGTCGCTGGAGAAGGAAGTTGACAAGTTCCTGGTGGGCTTCCGTGGAGCAGGCTCTGAGTCACTCGGACACCCTGGCACCGAGCAGTTTGATGCCATCAAGGAAGAAGACATTCAGCAGGAGAAGATCGTCAAGCGCAAGCGCTAGGCGAGACGGGTAAAGAAGACTAGACAATGGGTGCACAACTTCGGGTCTACCGGGCGAAGATTCGCTCGGCTAAGGCGACCAAGAAGATTACCCGAGCCATGGAGCTTATCTCCGCGTCTCGGATCCAAAAGGCGCAACAGCGCATGGCGGAGGCTGCCCCCTATTCGCGTGCCGTGACTAAGGCTGTATCTGCGGTGGCAAGCCACTCGAGCATCGACCACAAGCTGTTGGTCGAAGCAGAAAACCCCACGCGTGCCGCTGTGGTCATCTTCTCGGCGGACCGCGGTCTTGCCGGCGCCTTCTCCGCTCAGGTTCTTCGCGAAGCAGGCGACTTGGCCGAGCGCCTCACGAGCGAGGGCAAAGAAGTTGTCTACTTCGTACTTGGTCGTAAGGCCGTGCAGTACTTCCAGTTCCGCCAGCGTCCCATGGAGCAAAAATGGGTCGGCGGATCAGACCAGCCTCAGTTCGAGGTGGCCAAGGAAGTAGCTGACACGATGATCGCCAAGTTCATCGAGGACACCAACGAGGGTGGTGTGGATGAAATCCACATCGTCTACAACCGCTTCGTCTCGCTGGTCACCCAGCA